>Ga0194056_10000851_pt1 | contig 16719 bp, 11 predicted proteins | sample SepL4413m_MetaG_FD_155458 | JGI IMG/M metagenome (GOLD analysis project Ga0194056, IMG submission 155458) | Anoxic zone freshwater microbial communities from boreal shield lake in IISD Experimental Lakes Area, Ontario, Canada - Sep2016-L442-13m | ecosystem: Environmental > Aquatic > Freshwater... | reverse complement strand
GTGAGGTTTTTAAATTACGAGGTTAAGCACCTGACTCATAATCAGGGTTCCGATAGCTATCGGAACAGGATCGTGCCCTGGTGGGCCCACATCAACCTCATAAAGTAATTTGTGAGGTTTTTTAGTAAAGGATTGTTCCCACGTAAATACATACAAATATTCGCGAGCTCTTTAACTCATCATTTGAATATTACTTAAAAATCAAGGCAAAGCAGAATACCCATGTTTTGTTTTCCAGAGAAAGTATTTTTCAAATAATATTTTATTGAAATCATAAAAGATATTCGGAATCATGATGGCAAAGGCCCGGGGTTTAAATAAGTGATTGGCAAAAATGATCACTTCTTTTTTGCCCGCATCCATGATGCATACAGCCGGGATCTTACCCCAGTGTTTTTTGATCAGGGGCTTACCGATTTGTGCACGTAAAATATTCTTGGCTACAATTTTTCCGGTTACATCACTTGGATACCCGGTCTTAGGTGCAAAGAAAGGTACGGCACCTGCTTTCCAGGGGATACTGAAATTCACGGCCAGTCCGGCAGACCAGATATTGGGATATTCAGGATGCCTGTAATCTTCGCCCACCGGAATATAACCACCCGGTGTTGCATGCAATTCAGGACTATTGGTGATCAGGTCTACTCCTACAAATGGAGGCATGATCATGCTGAACTTATAAGGTAGGATGTTGCCATCATTTAAATACACTTGTGTATCATCCATTTTATCAATACTTACTTCCGTATGAAAATGAATATTGAACATTTTGAAGAACATGTTGAACATAGATTTTGCCCCCGTCATGCCATCGATACCAAAATGCCCAAGGTATGTTTCAGGAGTGATCCAATGGATATCGACTTTATCCCGAATCTTATTTTCCCTGCACCATTTTTCAAAATTGAAAAGAAATTCATAGCCGGCTCCCATGCAACCCGCACTCTGACTGGCACCAATAACAACCGCCCCGGGATTGTTTTTGAACTCATCCAGCGCCAGCCTTGTCTTCATGGCCCCGGCAGGTGTTCCAATATAATGCGCGTGTTCTGCAACACCCGGTGCAATATCATATTTCACTTTTGGCCCTGTGGCAATCACCAGTTGGTCGTATTGCAGATCACCCTTTGTTGTTTTTACGATTTGTGTATGCGGGTCAATGGTTAATGCTTCTGCTTCAATAAACTCAACCCCTCGTTTACGAAATATTTCAGCCTTTGGGATGGTGATGTCTTTTACTTCTCTTCTTCTGAACGGCACCCAGATCAGTGATGGAATAAACAAGAAGTCGGAACTTTTATCAATGACGATTATTTTTTCGCCTGCTTTACTTTTTCTTTTGAGCTCTAATGCTGCAGTAAATCCTGCAAAATTACCGCCGATTACGATTGTGGTCATATGATTGAATTTAATACCACAAAGCTACCGCTGTGGCCTAGGGGCTTCTGTGACAAGTGGTACATACAAAAATGAAGGTCATCACTGTTTCAGCTGATTACATGAAGAATTTTTTATGACCGGCATTGGTTATTTGTATGATTATTGGCCATGTTTTAGCGCTTACATGATTCCAGCCCAACCTTAAACAATTAAACTTTAAACCTTAAACCCTTCACCCATCCTCCCAATAAAAAACGGAACCCTTTCGGATTCCGTTCTTTAAAAAAAATCTATTCGAATTTAATTCTTCGGATCAAGTGCTTTATCAATGCGCTTTGAAATATCCATCAAATGGTATTTACTCATCGGATCGGCAATAGTGGCTGCAGCTGCAGTCACTTCTTTTTTCAGTGAAACCAAATGCGCTCTTACCACACTGCTCACATCTGATTTGCTTGAACCACTGCTTGGAAAGGTGAATCCGGGAATTGACGGCGGCGGCGGTGGATTCAACAGGTTATCCAATACATTGATATAAGATTTTTGCAGATTTCTGCGGTATATATCAATGGGTTTATTGCTGCTCAACTCGCTCCAGATCCCTTTCTTCATATCGGAAAACAGATCAGTGATCTTATAAGCATTATTGCCAACATTCGTTTCTGTTTGTATGAGTTTATTCAGCGTGTTGTTGCTAAATAATCTGTTCAATATTCCATCCTGAATATTTCCGATCGTACTGGTTGCATTGCCACCGGTGCGTGAAAGGATTTCTGTATTGATGAGCCAGGTTGGAGTAGTAAATAATTGCTGATTCAGGAACGCCACCGCATCGGCCTGTTTTGTGCGTGGTGCATATTCATACACAGGACCAGCTTCTTCAATGGTTTTAGGCGTTTTATAGATACCGCCTACATTATTTGTTATATGACCCATATACCTAAAGAACTGTGAATTTACCTGACCGTAAATACTGGCCAGATTTTCATATTCTGTATTTTCTACCTTAGTCCATTGCAACAACTGCGGAATGATGCGTTGCAGATTCTTGATACCATAGGCGCCTGCTTTCATGGCATCATCACCCAGATCTTCTGTTTGTGAACGTGGATCATCTCCATACATTTCACCATCACCCCAGAACAAACGGTGGTTCTTCAATTTTTCTATTACCCATTTATTGAGGAATGTTTTTTCTGATTCCGGACTAGTGTATTCCGGGAAAAGTTTGTAACCCCATTCGATGGCCCATTTATCGTAATCACCAATGCGGGGAAATAATCCTGCCGCACCGATATTGTCTTCGGGTTGTGCCACATAATTAAAACGGGCATAGTCCATGATGGAAGGTGTGTGTCCGTTGGCTTCCACCCAGGCTTTGTTGCGCAGGTTTTCAACAGGTACTGTTGAACTGGATCCAAAATTATGACGCAATCCCAGCGTGTGTCCTACCTCGTGAGATGACACGAAACGGATCAGTTGTCCCATCAATTCATCAGGAAACAGCATTTGTCTGGCTTTAGGATCATTGGGTGCCGCCTGGATCATGTACCAGTTGCGGATCAGTTCCATCACATTGTGGTACCAGTTGATATGGCTTTCCATGATCTCACCGCTGCGGGGATCGGCAATACTAGGGCCGCTGGCATTGGCTATATCGGAAGGCTTGTATACGATGGCCGAGTTGCGGGCATCCTGCAGACTCCAGGTACTGTCTTCTTCTTTTGTGGGAGCCATTTTACCAATGATGGCGTTTTTAAATCCGGCTTTTTCAAAAGCATTTTGCCAGTCATTAACGCCTTGTATCAAATAAGGGATCCATTTTTTAGGAGTGGCCGGGTCAATATAAAATACGATCGGTTTCTGCGGTTCTACCAATTCACCACGTTTGTATTTTTCCATATCTTCTGGCTTGGGTTCAAGCCTCCAGCGTTTGGCGATGCTGATGGATTTTACTCCCTGCGGATTGGCATCAAAATCGGTATAACCTACGGTAAAATATCCTACCCTTGAATCAAAATAACGGGCTTGCATAGGTGTTTTAGGCAACAATAAGAATGAGCTGTTCAGCTCCTGTGTCAGGTTACCAGAAGGACCACCAAAGGTTCCCGGAGGTGCCGGTGTTCTGCCATAAGTTTTTTCAGTGCTGATCTCAATATTGATGGGATAAGCTTTCACCCCAATGGTATAGGATTTGTCGGATTGTAAAGCACCGATACGCATCGCTGTTTTAAAAGCAGCGTTATAAAACAATACTTCATTGTCGCCATTGATAAAATCGGTTACATCAATTACGCTTCCGTCTGCCTCTTTCGAAAATGCTTTTACATCAAATGCAGCTGCAATGGGTTGAACATTTGAATTGCTAACCGAAGAGAACATGGATGAAGTAGAGTCTTTCGAATACACAGCATATGAAATGGTGCGCAGGAAGATCTTATTGTTGGGTCCTTTTTCGAACCGGATCACATTCTGACCGATCTGGTCGCCACCATATCCCATACCCACCTGTGTTTTGGCAATACGATTCACCACCAGGATCTCCCTGCCGAGCATATTGTCGGGGATCTCAAAGAAATATTTTTCATCCACTTTGTGAACGGTAAAAAATCCTTTACTGCTGATGGCCTTTGCGGGAATCACATCTTTAAAGGCTTTAGGACCAGTAGTTGCAGGAGCTTTTTTAGCAGTATCAACGGCAGGTTGGGCCATTGCAAAAAGTGTACTCACAGAAAGGAGTACCAATAAAATCGAACGTTTCAAGGAGAGTGTCATAAGTGTTAATTTGAAATGATTCCTAAATATACAAGATGAAGGTTGAATGTGTAGCAAATTAACATACTATATGTACGAACGGGATGATAGTAGGGATAAAAGGGCGGGGAGGTTTACAGTTTAAGGTTTAAGGTTTAAAGTTTCAGGTTTAAGGTGTAGGGTCTGTTCAGTGGGTGGGGTTGACTGTGTAGATTGCCGCCCCGTTATTCCCAACCATAAAATCCCGAACTTCGGCCCAATCATCATAACCATTATGCCTGCAGCAAAAAATATCATATTCGATCTGGGTGGAGTATTGCTCAACCTGAATTACCAGCTTACGATCACCGCCTTTCAACAAATGGGCATTGTTCATTTTGAGGAGATGTTTACCCAGGCGCACGCCGATCCACTCTTCGCCAGTCTTGAAACCGGCAAAATAACCAATGAGGAATTTTATGCCGCGCTTAAAAAACATATACCCGTTTCCGTTAGTGATGCCCAAATTGATGCTGCCTGGAATGCGATGTTGCTTGATTTCAGAACAGAAACCTTACAAACACTGAAGCGGTTATCGCAAGACCACAGGGTATATCTATTGAGCAATACCAATGCCATCCACCTTAAAAAATTTCAGGAAATATTTACCCACGATACCGGAAAACCCATGCTGGAAGAGTATTTTACCCGGTGCTGGTATTCGCATATCATTGGATTGCGTAAACCCGACAACGCCATATATGAATTTGCACTGGCCGATGCCGGCATATCCGCTTCCGATACCTTGTTTATTGATGACAGTATCGGTAATATTGAAGCCGCCAAGGCCATTGGCATACAAACAAAGTTGCTGCTTCCGGGAATGTATATTGAGGAACTAGACTGGTAAAGAAGAACCACAGGATCATTTCACCTCTTCATATTCAATATAATCTTCTCTGGTTGGCTTTTGGGGAGTCTCTTTGGGGGCAGTAGTAAATGATTGCTGCTGTTTCATCTGTTCATTCATCTTCTGCTGCATCTCCCCTACTTTTTGTTTTACCTGCTTGGTGGTTTGGTAAACGGGGATGATAAAATCAAAGATCAGCTTGTACAGGAGGTACAAAACAAACAATTCGAATAAAACCTCTAAAATTTTCATGGGGCAAAGTTATCATGCAAAATTATGCTAACCTGTTAAAATTTACCAAAACGCCCAAAAATTGAGGTTTCGAGGCTTCTTTTTGCCAAATCCCGTATTTAGTAGTATATTTGTGACTGATAAGGATGCAAATGAAGGGAACGGGATCGTTCCCTTCTTCTTTTACCATGACTCAGGACACACAGATACAAGCAGTAGAAAAATTGATTGGCCCCTTGCTGACGGACGATATCTTTTTGGTATCGATGAAAGTGAAGCCCACCAATAATATCAAGATCTATCTGGATGCCGATGGCGGTTTGGGTATTGAAAAATGCATCAAGATCAATCGGGCCCTGTATAAGATCATGGAAGAGATGGGCATGTACCCCGATGGCGATTTTTCGCTGGAAGTATCTAGTCCAGGCCTGGATGAACCATTAAAACTACATCGGCAGTATCTAAAGAATATCGGCCGACCGGTAGAGATCCTGTTGAATGATGATACGAAAATGGAGGGAAAACTGATGGAAGTGGGCGAACTGGAACTCAGCATCGAATTCATTGAGGGCAAGGGAAAGAAGGCAATCGTAAAAAAGGAGACTATTGCTTTTGCCGATATCAAGCAAACAAAAATTCAGATAAAGTTTTAATTATATCACAAAACCCCACCCCGGCGGGGATATAGAAACGAGGCCGGAGAGGATTATGGCAAGTATTAACTTAATCGATTCCTTCCAGGAATTTAAAGAAGCAGAAAACATTGATCGTCCTACGCTGATGAAGGTGATGGAGGATGTGTTTAAAACACTGATCCGTAAAAAATACGGCAGTGACGAATGTTTCGACGTAATCGTGAACGATCAGAAGGGTGACCTTGAGATCTTCCGTCGACGTACCATCGTTGATGATGATGATCTGTACAATACCCTTACCGAGATCGAATACAAAGACGCCATCAAAATTGAGCCCGATTATCAGGTGGGAGAAGAGTTGTATGAAGAAGTGGATATCCAGAAAGAATTTGGCCGCAGGGCGATCCTGGCCGGCAAACAAACACTGGCTGCCCGTATCAATGACCTGAAAAAGAATATCCTCATCAAGAAATATGAAGACAGGGTTGGCGAAATCGTGAGCGGTGAAGTTTACCAGGTTTGGAAAAAAGAGGTATTGGTACTGGATGAGGAAGGCAATGAAATGTTGCTGCCTAAATCCGAGCAGATACCTACTGATTATTTCAAAAAAGGAGAAACCATCCGTGGGGTTGTGAAAAAAGTGGAGCTGAAAAACAGCCAGGCCGTGATCATCCTTTCTCGTACCAGCCCCTCATTCCTTGAAAAATTACTGGAAATAGAGGTGCCGGAGATATTCGACGGGCTGATCGTGGTTAAGAAAATTGTTCGCGATCCGGGAGAAAGAGCCAAGGTAGCGGTTGAAAGTTATGACGACAGAATTGACCCTGTTGGAGCCTGTGTTGGTATGAAAGGATCCCGTATCCACGGCATTGTAAGGGAATTAAAGAACGAAAACATAGATGTGATCAACTGGACCAGCAACACACAATTACTGATTCAGCGGTCACTTACCCCGGCTAAAATTACCAGTATGGACCTGGATATGGAAGCCAAACACGCCAATGTGTTCCTGAAACCCGACCAGGTTTCTCTGGCCATCGGCAGAAGGGGTGTAAACATCAAACTGGCCTGCGAACTTACCGGCTTTGAAATTGATGTGTTCCGCGATAATGAAGGCGAAGTAGAAGAATTTGATATTGATATGGATGAGTTCACCGATGAGATCGAACCATGGGTGATCGACGAACTGAAGCGTGTGGGTTGTGATACTGCCCGTTCAGTACTGGAACTTACCGCCGAAGAACTGGAGCGTCGTACGGATCTGGAAAAAGAGACCATTGAAGAAGTACGCAGAATTTTGAAAGAAGAATTTGGAAAAGAATAATTATGCAGCGATTGGGTTAGTGAGGTTTTATTTAGAAAATTTAAAGAAAAGTTTGGTCCGTTGTTTGGCAACGGCAAACATCAAAACGAATGTCAGAAGTAAATACACCTAGATTGATGGCTGCGGCCAAGGAATTTAACATAGGTACTCATACCTTGATAGAATTCCTTGTGTCGAAAAATTTTAGTGCCGACGATCTTAAGCCCAGCTCCAAACTTACCGGGGATATGTACCGCGTATTGCAGTCAGAGTTTCAACAAGACAAGGTCGCCAAAGAAAAGGCCGAAAAAGTGGAGTTGGTAAAAACAGGCGGCAGTGCGGAGCCTAAGAAAAAAAGGGATGAAGAAGACCTCTCCATCAAGAAGAAGGAAGCGGTAAAAGCTGTTGTGGTTGAAAAACCTGAGGAAGAACCGAAACCCGAGCCGGTGGTAGTTGTAGAAGTTGAAAAGCCCGAAGAGAAGGCCCCGGATATTACTAATATTGAAGCCCCGGAAATTGAATCGCCTAAAGTACTGGATAAGATAGACCTCGATGCCATTGATTCTTCTACCCGACCCAAGAAAGGAAAAAAGAAAACAGAAGAACCAGCCGTAGAGGAGGCCCCTAAAAAAGAAGAACCCAAGAAAACCAAGAAAGCCGTAGAGGAAGCCCCTCCGGTGGTGGTTGAGGTAAAAGTTGAAGAGGTTAAAAAAGATACCGCTCCGGTCATTGAAAATATTCAAGCCAGGAAATTGACCGGTCCCAAGATCATGGGAAAGATCGATTTGCCGGTTGACAATGACACCCGACCTAAAAAAGATAGTGCAGAAGAGAAGCGCAAACGCAAGCGCATTCCGATGGAAAGAAAAGGTGGTGGCGGTCAGCCAGGAACTCCCGGTACCGGACAGGGGCAGGCGGGAACACCGCCGCGCAGGCCAGGAACGGGTACGGGCGCGTCTAACCGCAATGACGGACGATTTAACCGCGGAGCCGCTACGGGTACGGGTCGTAGGGAAGATAAAGTAATTGATGCCAAGGAAATTCAGGATAAATTGAGAGAAACACAAGCCAAATTGGCGGGTGCGGGAGGAAGAGGAAAAAGCCTGAAAGCAAAATATCGTAAAGCCAAACGTGATGAACATGCCGAACAATCTGGCACAGGAGCCGAAGCAGGAAACAAACTGCAGGTCACTGAATTCATCTCCGTTTCTGAACTGGCCAATTTAATGGATGTAAGCTTTGCCGACGTGATCAGCAAATGTATGAGTCTGGGGATCATGGTATCCATCAATCAACGATTGGAAGCCGATGTGATTGAGCTGGTGGCCAGCGAATTTAATTTTGAAGTAGAATTCATCGGTGTAGAAGATGCCGCTGAACTGGAAGATGATAATGAAGATGGTGAAGTAGAGGACCAAACGCCTAGGGCGCCGATCGTAACCATCATGGGTCACGTAGATCATGGTAAAACCTCTTTGCTTGATCATATCCGAAATACCAATGTGATCGCCGGTGAGGCAGGGGGAATTACCCAGCACATTGGGGCATATGAAGTACAACTGAAAGATGGCAGGAACATCACGTTCCTGGATACTCCCGGTCACGAAGCCTTTACGGCTATGCGTGCCCGTGGTGCCAAGGTAACTGATATCGCTGTGATCGTAGTAGCCGCTGATGATGCGGTGATGCCACAAACCAAAGAGGCCATCTCGCATGCACAAGCAGCGAATGTGCCGATGATATTTGCCATCAATAAAATTGATAAGGATGGCGCCAATCCCGAAAAGATCAAGGAACAACTGGCGACCATGAATATTTTGGTAGAAAGCTGGGGCGGTAAATTCCAAAGCCAGGAGATCAGTGCCCGTCAGGGATTGAATATCGATCTGTTGCTTGAAAAGATATTGCTGGAAACGGATATTTTGGAATTAAAAGCCAATCCCGAAAAGCAGGCAAGCGGTACCGTTATTGAAGCTACGCTCGATAAAGGAAGGGGTTATGTAGCCACCATTTTGGTTCAGAACGGAACATTAAGGGTGGGCGATATGATTGTATCCGGACAAAATTTCGGTAAGGTGAAAGCCATGTACAACGAACGTAATCAACGTACCGATATAGCACCTCCATCTACTCCTGTATTGATCCTTGGATTGAACGGAGCACCGCAGGCGGGTGAAACCTTTAAGGTATATGAAAACGAAAGTGATGCCAGGGCAATGGCCTATAAACGCGGACAAATTTTACGCGAACAGGGAATGCGGGCAAGAAAACATATTACCCTCGATGAGATCGGACGCCGATTGGCATTGGGAAGTTTCAAAGAACTGAATGTGATCATCAAAGGTGATGTGGATGGATCGGTAGAAGCCTTGAGTGACTCTTTACAGAAATTAAGCACCGAAGAGATCGTGATCAAAGTGATACACAAAGCCGTAGGTGCCATTACCGAAAGTGATGTTACCCTGGCCAATGCTTCTGATGCTATTATCATTGGATTTAATGTTCGTCCTTCTATACAAGCCGCTAAACTGGCTGAACAAGAAGCCATACAGATCAAATTATATTCCATTATCTACAACGCCATTGAAGAGATCAAGAGCGCTATGGAAGGTATGTTGGAACCCGGTGTGGAAGAAAAAATACTGGCCAATGTGGAGATCAGGGAAGTGTACAAATTCGACAAAGCCAGCGTGGCCGGTTGTTTTGTACTGGACGGAAAGATGGCGAGGAACAACCGCATCAGACTGGTACGCGATGGCATCGTGATATTTACCGGAGAGCTGGGAAGCCTGAAAAGATTCAAAGACGATGCAAAAGAAGTTACTTCTAGTATGGAGTGCGGACTTACCGTTAAGAATTATAACGACATAAAAGTGGGAGATATCGTAGAGGCATTTGAAGAAGTGGAAGTGAAGCGTACTTTGTAATCTGGAATACGCACGAGGCTCTAATCTTTTGTTAAATACAAGCCGGTACCCTGTAACAGCAGAAATTGAAGGGTACTTTTGATGACTTAAAATTTATTATGAAGCGGAGTTTATTTGTACTACTGGCCAGCTTGTTATCAGCGTTGGCATGGGCACAACCCAATCAGCCTAAAAAAGTAATAGCCGATAAGATCGTGGCTGTGGTGGGTGATAAGGTGATCCTGAAAAGTGATATCGATAATGCTATTATCGATATGCAACGTCAAAATGTTGAAGTGCCGGCCAATGTAAAATGCATTACCCTGGAACAAGCCATGGGCATCAAAGCCTTAGTACTGCAGGCTGAAAAAGATTCCTTGCCGATTACCGACGAAGAGATAGAAACAGATATCGATAACCAGATCCGGTTTTACATCGGCCAGTATGGCTCTAAAGATGAACTGGAGCGTGTGGCAGGAAAAACAGTTTACCAGTTGAAAGAAGATTTCAAAGATGGATTCCGTGATCGTAAGTTGGCCCAGGCGATGCGCAATAAAATTGTGGAAGATGTGAAGATCACTCCCAATGAAGTAAAGGTCTATTTTGATAAGATCCCCAAAGACAGTCTATTCTTATATGAAAGCGAACTGGAGATCAGCCAGATCGTGATGTATCCCAAGGCCAGTAGAGATGCCGAAGAATATTGTATTGAAAGACTTAAGGATTACAAACAACAGATTGAAAGCGGCAAACGGGATTTTAAAACCCTGGCCATGATGTATACCGAAGATCCGGGCAGCAAGGAAACAGGCGGATTGTATGATGTTAACCGCAATTCAAAAGAGTTGGATCCCACCTGGTTATCAAAGGCCTTTATGTTGAAAGAAGGACAGATCTCCAATCCATTTAAAACAAAATTCGGATACCATATCATTCAGTTGATCAGTCGCGCAGGCGATGATGCTTCTGTACGGCATATCCTGCTGATTCCGCAAGTAACCTCTATTGAAATGCGCGAAGGGTATTCAAAGCTGGATTCTATCCGAGCAAAACTAATTGCCGGAACTATGAAATTCGGCGAGGCGGTATCTAAATACAGCGATGATGATAATAGTAAATTCAATGCCGGACAGATCTCTGGAAAAGACGGCAGTACTTTTTTAACTATTGATCAACTTGATAAAGACTTGGTAGTGATGCTGAAAGACCTGAAAGTAGGGGAATACTCACAACCCAAAGAATATGTAGATGAGAGAGGAAAAAAAGGGATTCGTATTGTGAACCTGAAAACAAGAACACAACCGCATCGCGAAAATCTTAAAGACGATTACAACAGGGTGGCTCAGCGCGCACTGGAAGATAAAAAAAATGAAGCCATCGACGTTTGGTTCAATAAAAAGATCCCTTCCTATTTCATTCGTATCGATGAGGAGTACAGGAATTGTGAAGAGATGAAAAAATGGGTGAATATCGCAGAAGCGCCGGTTAAAAATTAATGCAAGCATCAGCGGGTAAAGATAGTGTTAGCGTTCCGGTGATATCGGAACGCTTTATTTTTGTGAGGGAATTAATAGATACACGGAATACACGGATTGATGCAGAATTGCACGGATTTTTTTCTTTGTGTTCTATGCTTGCATCTGGATATAATTGTGCAGGAAAATATTTTTTGTAATAGTAAAGTATACAAATCAAAGAATTATTAAACCAATATTTTGATAGAGAAAAAACAAATATCAACAAGAGAAGAGAATGCGATACTGGTCGGGTTGATCTATAAGGAACAAACCGAAATATTAGTTAATGAATATCTGGATGAGCTTGCTTTTCTCGCCGAAACAGCCGGTGCCATTGCTGTAAAAAGATTTACACAAAAACTTCCTCATCCCGATAGTAAAATATATTTAGGGAAAGGCAAGCTGGAAGAGATCAGGCAATTTATTTTATTGAAAGGCAATATCACACTGGTGATCTTTGATGATGAACTCACCGGATCGCAGATACAGAATATTGAAAAAGAATTACAGGTTAAAACCATCGACCGAAGCGATCTGATCCTGGATATTTTTGCTGCCAGAGCAAAAACAGCACAGGCAAAAACGCAGGTTGAATTGGCCCAGTACCAATATATACTACCCCGCCTTAAAGGGATGTGGAAACACTTGGAACGGCAGGGAGGTGGTGTGGGAACAAGGGGTCCGGGTGAAACCGAGATCGAGACCGACAGGCGTATCGTGAAAGATAAGATCAGCTTATTACGGAAACGCTTAGCCGAAATTGACAAACAGGCATTTACCCAACGGAAAGACAGGGGTGAATTCATTCGGGTAGCCCTGGTAGGCTATACCAATGTGGGCAAATCAACCCTGATGAACCTGCTCAGTAAGAGTGAAGTGTTTGCCGAAAATAAATTATTTGCTACCCTCGATACCACCACCCGTAAAGTGGTGTTTGAGCAAACTCCTTTTTTATTGAGCGATACGGTTGGATTCATCCGAAAACTGCCCCATCACCTGGTAGAAAGTTTTAAGAGTACCCTTGACGAAGTGCGGGAAGCCGATGTATTGTTGCATGTAGTTGATATTTCTCATCCGCAATATGAAGAACAGCTGGTGGTTGTTAATAAAACATTGGCCGAACTTGGGGCCGCTGAAAAACCCACCATTACCATCTTTAATAAAATGGACAAATATGAAGCAGAAGCATTTGATCAGTGGCTGGAGCCCGAAGTGAAAATAGAAATCCTGAACGATCTTCGTCAACGCTGGCAAACAGAAACCAAGGGCAACTGTGTTTTTGTTTCGGCTACAGAAAGAACAAACCTGGATGCATTGCGCCAAACCATATTGAATTCAGTACGCGACATGTACCGCATACGGTATCCATACCGGGCCGAATTTTTTTATTGAACACCCTTTCGATATGCCTTTTTCCAACCATATTCAATGGCACAAGTTTGCAGAAAGCACGGCGGAAATACCTTTCGCTGCTAACGGATTGGCAACCGTTACGGTGGCTGGGAAAACCATCTGTATAGCAAAACATCAGGATCAAGTATATGCCTGTACACAAAAATGCCCACATGCGGGCGGGATAATGGCTGAGGGCTACCTCGATGCCACCGGAAATATCGTGTGCCCCCTGCACCGGTACCGGTTCAGTATTATAAATGGCCGAAATACCAGTGGCGAAGGCTATTTTCTTAAGACCTTTCCAATTGAATTCAGGTCCGACGGATTGTATATTGGCTTCTGAAAAACAGGCTGATCTGAATCTCTCCATATTATATTGGATTCTTAAATAATGTAAACCAACAAAGTACGATTATAATAAATATTAATATATTTTAACTTAATTTATTTGTATATTTGTTACCCCCAAAGAATCAGTTCGTACCTGATTAGAGTGCATTGAATACCGGATTAATTAGTAGGATATCCAAAAAAATGTTAAAGCCGGGTAATATTTGGACTGCTATTTCCGTTATGTGATTGAGTATCATATTAATTACCCGTCCTAATCAGCGTCAGTTTTTTTAAAACTTGGCCGCTTATGAAAAAAAAATTACTTTTTTTCTTCTTACTTACTGCTTTCTTTAATCAGCTCATAGCGCAAGCGCCATTGTGGGAGGAACAGAATGATTTTATCAATGGTTATGCCAGGGTATTTCATATCGACAAGTTCTCCTTTATCAATGAAGAGCAAAAGCTTATCAGTCCGTTTGTTTTTGAGGATGCCAGAAATTTCTATACAGGACTTGCCGCCGTAAAGCAGCATGATAAATGGGGCTTTATCAATACAAAGGGTATTTTAGTAATTCCCTGCGAGTATGATATTGTTTTCGATTTCAGAGAAAGGGTATCTGTTGTATTTAAAAATGGTAACTGGTGGCTACTGGATGCATCGGCTAAACTTGGTAAAAAACTGGATATCTCAGTATGTTATGGTTTTAAAAATGGGAAAGCAAGTATTGATAAAGACGGCCGTAAGGGTTCAATGGACCTGGCAGGAAATATAGTTTTTGAAAAAATAAACCCTACCCTACTTCGGCCTATCATTCCTTACATCAATGGTATTTCTACCGCTTCTTGTCCAGACAATCTAGATTTTAATTTTGGAAATTTTACCAATTGGAAATGTTTCATTGGTCGTGTTGATTCTGTAGGAAACACCAATGTGATCACGGTTAATCCTTCCCCGGCAACCCCTGGCAGGCATACGATCATTCCCAGGGTCATTCCTTCGGCGATTGATCCTTTTGGATTATTTCCTACCAATCCTCCCGACGGAAGTGCTTTTGCATGCAAGCTGGGAAATACACAAACAGGGGCTCAGGCAGAAAGGATACGGTATACTATTCATGTACCCACCAATGATTCTAATTTTTCATTCAGATATAGTTATGCAGTAGTATTTCAGGATCCAGGACACACTTCCTGGACGCAACCCAGGTTTACTGTAAAAGTATTAGACTCGGCTACTAACAGCTATATCAATTGCGCTTCTTTTGAGTATATCTCCACTTCAGGATTACCTGGATTTACCCGATCAACCGTAGATACTTCAGTAATTTTTAAACCCTGGTCACCTGTATATATCAGTCTTAGAGGGCATGCGGGAAGAACAGTATATCTGGAGTTCACCACAGCCGATTGTGTTCGCCGTGCTCACTGGGGGTATGCCTATATGGATGTTGAGGATTTGTGCGACAATCCGATCCAAATGAATTATCAATGTGATAGTCCGCACACGGCAACCCTTACCGGCCCTCCCGGATTTCAATTTTATAACTGGTGGGATTCTAGCTTTACAACAATCGTAGGCACGGGTCAGCAGTTAATTCTAAACCCGGGTCCTCCGCCCAATACCTTGTTATGGCTTGAACTGATTCCTTATAATGGTTACGGTTGTGTGGATACGATTCCTATTCGGTTAAGAGGATCTACTACAGTCCATTTCGAAACATCTGATACACTTGGCATCTGCGCTCCGCATAGTTTTACTTTTTATAATCATATCCTTCCATCTATATCAGCCAACTGGAATTTTGGCGATGGTACAACGGGTACCGGAGATACCGTAACGCATGTGTATAATTTGCCGGGTACATATATTGTGCGTCTAACCGTAACAGATGCAAGTAGTTGTACTGGTGTGGCGGTAGATACGATACGCGTCATTCAGCCCTCCGGAACATTTACTTATGCCGGCGGAAATTTTTGTAATAATCAAACTGTTCAGTTTACAGCCAATACCAATTATATTGACAGCCTGTTCTGGGATTTCGGAGATGGCAGTTTTTTAAATACTACGCTAAACACAGTTTCGCATACTTACGCACAACCGGGCATTTATCTGCCTCACCTGATCATTAAATCAAATTATGGCTGCCAGTTCTTATTACCCGGCATCGATACCATTAAAATTGAAAAATTATTACCCGGCTTTCTGAATAATCTACAACAATTCTGTACCTATACTACTGTTTCATTTTCGGATACTTCTCATTCATTCTTTGGTATTGGCACGCGGGTTTGGGATTTTGGTGATGGTACTACGGGTGCCGGAATTTATGTTAGTCATACCTATACCAGCACCGGAACCTATATTATTAAACTAGTGATCACCGGCATTACAGGTTGTAAAGACAGTGTTGTGCATAGTGTTTATATAAAGGTGAACAATAATCCTGTAGCGAGTATTACCGGTATCAATGCAGCCTGTGTAAATACATCAGTAATTTTTACGGGATCAGCAGTTTCAGTTGATCCGGTCGGACTTTATAGTTGGACATGCAGCAATGGTGCAGTTGGAACAGGCACTACTTTCAGTACCAGTTTTAATACAGCTGGTAATTATACCATTACACTGATCACGACTACAATTTATGGTTGTTCGGATACTATAGTACATCCCATTACTATTAATCCATTGCCTACGGCCAGTATTGCCGGAGCGAATGCGGTATGCTTGAATGCGCCTTCACCGATCATTACCTTCACCGGAACTGGCGGCACAGCTCCTTATAAATTTACCTACAATATTAATGGTGGTACGAATCAAACGATCACCACCACATCTGGCAACTCGGTTACAATAGCTGCACCAACCAATGTAGCAGGAACCTTTGTATATAATTTGATCAGTATCCAGGAGTCATCCTCAACCAATTGTTTTCAATTGCAATCGGGCAATGTGATTATTACAGTCAATCCATTGCCAACAGCAAATATTGCTGGAGCGAATGCGGTATGCTTAAATGCACCATCACCATTGGTAACCTTTACCGGCGCCGGCGGCACAGCACCGTATACATTTACATATTCATTAAATGGAGGTGCGAATCAAACGATCACTACTACTACAGGCAACTCAGTAACGATTGCTGCACCAACGAATGTGGCTGGCATGTTCACGTATACTTTGATCGGCGTAAAGGACGCTTCATCTACAACCTGTTCTCAATTACAATCGGGTAATGTGATCATCACGGTGAATCCATTACCAACCGCAAATATTGCCGGAGCGAATGCGGTATGCTTAAATGCCCCATCACCATTGGTAACCTTTACCGGCGCCGGCGGCACAGCACCTTATACATTTACATATTCATTAAATGGA
>Ga0194056_10000850_pt1 | contig 16721 bp, 9 predicted proteins | sample SepL4413m_MetaG_FD_155458 | JGI IMG/M metagenome (GOLD analysis project Ga0194056, IMG submission 155458) | Anoxic zone freshwater microbial communities from boreal shield lake in IISD Experimental Lakes Area, Ontario, Canada - Sep2016-L442-13m | ecosystem: Environmental > Aquatic > Freshwater >... | reverse complement strand
TGCTTAATGCATGAATCTGTTTATCGGTAAGTATTCTTTTGCTCATATATCTCCTTGTTAGATATTTATATTTTACCAGATACAAAAAGTAGACACTTTTCGTGTCTACTTTTTGGGGTACAGTTCAGGCTGCCCAAGTCTTTTTCTTATAATTTCGATGTTACTAGATTGTACTCTCTACCAAGTAGTAAGATTGTCCGCTTACATTCGTCAGTGCAGGATCAACCAGATTCTCTAGCTTCGTGCTTAGGGTAAATGCCGTACCATTTGCAGATTTGTAAGCATAATACCAGCCCGATACTGTTTTTGGATCAGTAGGCAGAGCTGACAAGTGTTTTGGGACAAGTGCTTTTGCCACCACGTTTGTCGTAGAATTTAGCGCCACGTAGCTTGCGGCTATAGGATATTTACCATTGATCGACTTGTAGTTTTCTAGTGCAGACTTGATCGAAGCTAGATCAAGCTTTCGCTGAGCATCGTTTATCTGCACAGAAGTTTGAGGGACTACAGTTGTACCAGTAGCTGCTGTAGATCCTGTCGCCGCTGTAGTTCCGGTTGTAGTCGAGCCCGTGGTTACTGTTGTGCCGGATGTTGTAGTGGACCCTGTGGTTGTCTCGCCGGAAGTGATAGTATCGCCGCTCACGACCGAGTCAGAAGTGACTGGCGTGAACATCTCTCCAGTTGCTGAAATAACTTCGCTAACACTTGGCGCGCTGATAGTATTTTTCACGCCAAAGTCACTAAACTTAAGTGTTGCTACAACATTTGTAGTCGAAGAAGATAGAGATGGAGTAATTGTAAGCTTGATCTCACGAATCAGCTTATCCTTGATACCGATCCAAACCTCGCCCTTAATAGTTTGTGCCGCATCAGACTTTATACCGATGCTTGTAAGCGTAGAGCCAATGGCAAGTGAATCGATAGTGTAGTGATAGCATCGTATTCCATCAATCTTTTCATTGCCGACTCTCACACCCTTGACAACCGGTCTTGATGCCGCGTTTTGTGCGAAAATTAGCTTAGCCAAGCTCGTGTCTTTCAGCGAAGAAAGATTATACTCGAGCCATGAATCAGAGACGGCTGCTTGATCAAATAAAAGATTATCGCTCTTCACCCAAACTTTTTGGCCGACACTCTTTAGCTCTACAGAAGCAGTGCTGGTTGGCATATCGGTAACTGTAGTATTTTTCACGGCTAAGTTTACGCCAATGCCAGCTTCACTCGAAGCGCCGCTAATATCAGCGGTAATCTCTTGGATCCGAACTTTTGGTTCTGTTGGTTCTATCACAGTTGTGCTCATCGTGACCAAGACATCGTTTGAAGTGACTGTTCCGCCCTTGCCAGTACAGCTGATGTTGTAAGTTGTGTCGCTGCCATAAGTGATCACAGTTTCTGTGCCTGATGGAGTAGTCAGTAACGTCCAGCTAGCCGCACAAGTAGTTGCATCCGTCGATGACCAGGTAAGAGTGACACTGTCGTAGTAACCTGCTGTTGTCTTGTCCGAAGAAAGAGTAGCTGTTGGCTTGGTAGGAGCAACAACTGCTGGAGGCGGAGCCGCAACTGTAACAGTGACAGCGTTTGAAGTCTTAGTACCGCCTGCACCACTACACGAAATAGTATAATTTGTTGTAGATGTTAGAGCACTAAGTGTTGCCGTCCCACTTGTGGTGACTAGTTTGGTCCAGCTTGTGGCGCAATTTGTAGAATTAGTCGAGCTCCAAGTCAGTACCACACTGCCGTTATAGTCAATACTTGTCTTGTCTGCTGATAAAGTCGCAGTAGGTCCAGGAACAACAGCTGGTGCTGCCCCGACCGCAACCTCAACACTCGCAGTTTTTCCGTTGCATGTCGCAGTATAAGTTTTCGTGAGTTTTAATGACGTCAGTGTCTGTTTGCCATTAGCAGCAGTGCCACCCCAGTTCAGGGTACAGCTTGATGCGTTTGAACTCCAAGTTAAGGTAACTTGACCGTTATAAGCAACCGACTTAGCGCTAGCAGTGAGGGTAGTCACAGGTATAACAGGTGCAGCTGTGGCCGTGACTGTCACCGAAGAAGCAGCTGATGTCCCACATACTATAGAATACGTAGTAGTACCTACTGTAGTTGGCGTTATTGGTGCTGTTCCACTAGTACCTTTTACGCCACCCCAAGTTCCACCAGATGCGGTGCAAGTAGCAGGGCTTCCTGTTGTACTCCAAGCAAGTGTAGCAGAAGTATTAACCTGAACAGTAGCTGCGGGCCCGCCGTTTACAGTCAAAATAACTGTTTGTACAACTGGTGCGGCATTTACTGTAACAGCCGCAGAAGCACTGGTCTGTGGCTCACCATCTGCATTGTTACACGTAATTGTATAGGTAGTTGTTGTTGTCGGTGAAACACTTTGCGTGCCGCTACCGCCAGTATTTGTAGTCCAAGGAGCCGAGCAGGTAACAGCTGAATCGGAAGTAGAGTTCCAACTCAGGGTGACCGGCTGGCCTACTGTAATAGGAGTAGAGGGCGTCGCGGTAAGTGTAGTCGAAAATGCGTTGCCAGGATCGCAAGAGCCGATACACGTTACAGCGAGTAAAGCGTTAAATACACCTAGAGCCAAATCATCATCCTTAAGCGCGATATTTCTATCGGTCATCGCGACTATAGGTGTTGTATACTCTGACTCGACGGTACTATCGACAGTCATAGAAAGAGAGCCCTTGATCTTAAAAGTTGGATTGTTCGACATCGCAACATATGAAGTGCCCATCGCTGAGCCAGCGTCCTTCGGCAGACCTCCCCAGAGCTTCTCTAAGCCCATGCTACCATAGACATTTTCAAAGCCAATCGACATCGAGCCATTTTCAGTTAAGACGACGCCAACGCCGAGCAAAACAATAATAAAAGTGAGCGAGCCAAAGAGAATTGCCTTCATCTTCATACCCATCTTCGGTTTTTTCACAGGTGCTACTGGCACAACAGGTGCAGGGGCAACAGGAGCCGTAGGCTGAGGAGCGGAAAATTTGTTAACCATCGGTGCCGGCGGCGCTGCATTTGGCGTCGCTGCAGGCAAAGGTGCAGCAAATTTGCTCATAACTTCATCGACGGGATCCACTACAGGTACTACAGAGGGTATAGAATTCACTACTGGAGTAGCTGGCGGCGCGAGAAATGGTGAAGGAGGAGTAGCAGGGGCTACTAATGGAGTTTGTGCTGGAATATCTGAAACAGGAGCTGAAACAGCTGGAGCAATAGGCGCTGCAGGAGTAGGAGCCGATGCATTCATCGGTGCAGTGGTTGGTGCTTGCGCAGGTGCTGGAGTAGCAGGTGCAGCTGTGACAGGAGCCGCAGCGGCGGGAACTGTAAAGGCTCCCGTAGTAGACTTAGCTTGTGCAACTGGCCCTTGGAGAGTACCAACCTGTGGGGACGCCGGAGGAGTCGTCTCCTCCGGTAAGTCCTCATCCCACGGACTTAGATTATTTGTATTTTGATTTTGCATTTTATCTTTTTCTCTTGTTAAGGAAAGTTATTTCTGTAAAAGAGTAATAACTCCACCGCCACCACTCGTCGCATTTACATTGACACTTTCAGCTCCAGAATCACCACCAGTCGCAATAAGCGAAGTGTTCATAGTCCCAGATGTTTCGCCGTTTCCACCACGATACAGAATATTAGCTGCAGTACCAGCATCAGCCGAAGGGCCACCAGCATTCTGAAGGTTGTAGCCAGATGCGCTTAAGACAATAGTCCCGCCAGCTCCAGCGCCACCTGCTGGTGATGCCCCAAGCATGCCTTTGCCCAAATATGTTCCTTCTAGGACTGAAAGCATACCTTTCGCTGTGATTTTGCTAGACGCAGCAATCGTGATAGTTCCACCTGCCACTATACGTACACGGCCGCCACCATTTCCGCCAGCGTAACAAGCTGCATAATACCCCGACCTATCAGTCGACGAATATGCACCACCTCCACCTGATCCGAAGTCGAATGTATCGCTTGCATTAGCTGCATTTTGATATGGAAGTCCTCCGGCAAAATCAACAGTAGAACCGTTGATATAGCTACCCCCTTTACCTGCATTTGCGCCTGAGCCAGCATAAGCAGGGAAAGGTACAGCTTTTGTACTCATCGCAGCAGTGCCGCCTCCAGTACCATTGCCATTAGCAGGGGTGATACTCTCTCCACTTCTATGACAGGTTTTGTCCGAAGTGTTAGCCATTGTAAGCCCGCCAATGTAGCCCTTGCCGTTGACATTGATTGTCGCACCACCGTTAAGCTCTAGATTACCTGTGAGGACCCAATCAATCTTTTTCTTCGCTGCAGAAGCAATAGTTTTATTAGTTTCGGCGGCTGTCAAGCCAGAGTATGTTACAGCTGCGCCATTCGAAATAGTTACATTGTCAAAGTGTCTCTTTGTATCGCCATTTGCAAGAACAATTGCATCACTGTAGATCTGGCCGCTAGTGATTATCAATGATTTGTTTTCACAGGACTCAGGGATTCCGATAAGCATTGTCCCGTCGGCTTGCTGTGTAGCAGGAGACGCAGCGTTTATTACACACTTGCCCTCAGTCAGTGCGACTGGCTCAGCTGTATGCAGATACTTGGTCTGAACCAATTCTTTGTTAACGCTGGAACCGACTGAAGACCAGTCCAATTCAATACTCCTAGCACCAGAATTGTGTAACCAATCAATAGTAATTACATGAGCATATGCACGGTCAAGATAGACAGGAGTCGAAGTAAATTCGACTGGACTCCCTGTGACCGTAACCCACTGATCAATAATATTTGTTCCATCGATGTACAATCTCACACCATCGGCTGCTTTAAGGTAAAAAGTATAGTCACCAGAAGCGGGTGGTCGGATGAAGCCAGCAAAACGAGCTGTAACATTAGTTGCATTTACAGATGGAGTTGGTTTTTCTCCGGCAGCATAGCTATATTGGATAGTGCCTGCCTTAGTCCCAGGGATCCCAGCTTGAAAGTCAAGATTGTTAAACCAGGTGAGGCTTAAACCATCACCACTATCTACTACGTCAGATGGATTTTTTCCGACGACTACAGAAACAGTCTTGGTGGTTTCAAGAGAACCGTTGTAGCATGTTACCGAGTAATCCTTATTTGCTGTCACAGCTGGAGAAGTCCATGAGCCAGTAGCACCGAGTATCTGCCCCTCAATCTTGCATCTTGAAGTATTCGTAGCTTCCCACTCAAGAGTTGCGTGATCGCCATAGGCAATTTTGCCGTTTGTGAGAGGATGGGTATTTGTCAGTACCTTTGTAAACGCAGGAGCAGCTTTTACATCACCGATGCCTTGAGGATCAGCGAATCCAGTCGCATCAGCAGCGGTGTTTACATAGAAAAAGTCAGCGTATGAGCCGTTGTATATGAAAGGATACGGGCCATGAGAGACAAAAGGAGCAGTTCTCTCTTCGCCATAAAATGCGCGGACGGAGAGGGATTTTGTCAGTTTGCCTTCTGGCTGATTATCCTCTGCAGCGGTCTTGTCTTTTGGACAACCATTTGTATTTGTGAGACCGAGCTTCTTCACTATGCCACTCTCCCAACCAGACGCTGTAAGCTTCGCAATACCGTCAGCTCCAGATGTTAGCGTAATTGCGTCTGCATCAGCATTTGCAGTATTAGAATTATAAACCTCGCTACCATTCTTATAGCACTGCAAAGTAAGCTTGACTGTTGCGCCCTGAACTGGCTGATCTTTCAAGTCCTTTATAAGAACCGAAATACCAGCATCACCATCAGCGACTGTTGCAAGACTAGTGTCTGGAAGTTTCACATTGATCGTATAGCTGTTGTCGTTTGCCTTTGCCTTAGCGAAAACACTTGGAGCAAAAGAACCTTCTGCAAGATTCTGAGCTGTTGTCATGCCGTTATAGTGTACATACACCCGGACAGCAGTCCAATCGTTGTTCACCATTTTATTCATCATTCTATCCAGATAGCTGAGCTTAAACTGTAAGACCCCATCCGCACCTGTTGTTTTATCTTCTTTATTGGTAAATTTGATCACAGTCAAATTACTGAAACATGGTTCGACAGTACAACCTGCGTTTCCGCCTGTATGATGAGCATACCAAGCCATGCCCCAGTCTTCAAATGACTGTGACTCATCAAACGGATTCGTAATTTTACTATTATATAAGGAGTTAGTCAGCGCAGAGAGTGGATTTACCTTGATATTAGTAATTTCATCTGCTGTCAAGCCAGTCGGGAATTGTTGTGTTTTTATCGCAGCAGCCTTTGTTGGCTCGATGAAATAAGTTTTTGCATTTGTGTCATCCTTCGGTGCGAAGACAATAGCGACTTCAGCGTCTTTAACGCCTACATTATTAGAATCGACAACTTTGATATCGAACGACCTTGCACCAAGTTCGGTATTTGTGCTCGCAAAGAATCGATCACGCAAAAGATAGGCCGAACCAGCGACGAGAACGAGAGCAACTACACTAAGTACAGTAACCAGAGACTTGCGATTCAATTTCATTTATACCCTCCAGAATATTACAAAATTATATATATAATCATTGTACAGAAGTGGTATATTTACTGTCAACTATTTTCTTGGATTTGCTGCTTTTGAGTAGTCCGACCGATGAATGTCGTTGCGAGTGCTCGTGCGAAGCAATCTATCATTTACTTTAAAAGATTGCCGCGCCTTTCGCTTCGCTCAATGGCTCGCAATGACAATAATGCAATGCCGGGATGACAACTCATGTAGTTCATAGATCTGCCACTCCGCCACTCTGTTACTCCGACACTCTCTGACATTATTTTTCTTCTGTCTTCTCTCTTTTTGAAAGCAGATAGGTCGCACCGACAAGAATAAGGATACCAACGATACCGATTGTGAGCCATTGTGGTATCGTCGCAATGACATAGCGGCTCTGATACAGGACATTTACCACGAGCGCCGAGATGCCCCAATTTCGCATTAGTTTGCTATTTATCCCGATGCCTAGACCGATCAAGATGATGCTTTCAATACCAAGAACTAGCGCATATATAAGTGAATTTGAGCTGTCGAATGTTTGGAAAAGAAGAGGGACAGTAAGAAAAGCAAGCGAGAGAACGGTTAGCACAGTCTCCCCTGCTTTGTCAGCCGCTTTGCCTTGTAGATATGCAAGAAGTCCAAGGTATGCCGCCGAGATGATCATATAGACCTGAAGCTCTTCCACCTTCATGTAGCTGAGGAACCACTCGGTAGCCGAAACAATAATGCCACCAGCGATATATTTGATAACACGATTCTTCTCCTGAAAACCCTTTACAAGAAGCATCGCACCAGTAAGCAGTAGCGAAAAGATTGGTGCTGACGACTCTTGGTAAATATAGAACGTACCGACAAGTGGACCAGCAATCGCCGCATAAGATAGTATTCTTGAACGTTTAATATCTGAAAGCAAGAAGCTGCCGAGAAACTGGATTACGCCAGCAACAGTTAGGTACCAAACGATATTTTCTGGTGCAACCTTTACATACAGGCCGAACTGTACGGCAAAAATATAGAAGAAGAAAGCGGCAATAGCAATAAGGAATGATTGATCTTCAAGATAGTTCAGTATGAAGAAGACTATCGCATGCAAAAGAAAAATAAGAGCAATGGCTAGCGGCTGGCCGCTAGATAGGACCGCAACAAGCGAGATGACAAGAGCTGCTATATACCCAAAGTAGCCAAGAATTGTTGATTTGTCTTGCCACTTTGAGACAAAGTAGCGAACTGCGAAGAGAATTACGCCAAGAACTGCATAAGAAAGGGATAGGACCCAGATTGTCTCGTTTTTCATCGCACCAAGGATGTCAGCCGGCAAGATAAGAGCAGCGAGCAGGAGAAATGCAAAGTTGAAATTACTCTTGTTGCGCCAGAAAGCGTAAGTGTTTAGTGCTATCGAGTATAAGAAAAATGCCACGGAAGCTCCCTGCCAGTCGTTTAGATAGGTCAAAGAGGCGATGAGCGCAATCAAGCCACCCAAGATAAGAAGGATTTTAGCACGAGCTGCAGAAAGAGGCTTCTTCAGCATTTCGAAGATTAGTATATATAGTAGTGAAAAGCAGCCGAGTCCGAGGGCGATGGAGGTGTTTGCCATATCCTTATTTACCATGAATAGAACTGCTGATATCGGAAACAGCATGAGAGCTGCAACAAAGAAAGCTTGCTGCGAAGCCTCTTTTGCGGACAGGAAGCTGGAGACAAGGTAGAAAATACCGGCGAGCAGAAGATTTATAGAAATGACTAAGTAAGTCTGCTCAAGGGTGATTAGCGAGAAAATTATTGAAACTGGCAGGAAAATATTTGCTGAAATTTCAAATGATTTGGATACTTCTTCAAATCTTCCTCTGATTCTGGAAATAAGAAGGAAGATAAGTGAACTGATCGCCATCCCCCAGGCGAAGTAGTAGATTGGGGCGTCAAAAAGAGAGACAAAAGATTCAAGAAGCGAGAGCGAGACAAAAGTAACAAAGTAAGAAATATATGCGGTCTTGAAAGTAAATAACGAGTAAAAATAAAGTGCCAGAGTCGCAACAGAGGTAATGCACCAGATAGTGTTACCATCCACACCGCCAGCGACGAAACGATGATATGCGAGACCGACCAGAGGAGCGACCAAGAGACCGATTGTTGCAAAAGTGAGGCCAGCTGGCTTCATCTTCTCTGATTTCAAATAAATAATCAGGCCAGCGAGATAAAAAACGAGAGCAAAAATAGCAAGGAAGATAGTCTTGAAGCTGCCGGTAAGTGTCGCATAATTAAATCCAACAAAAATACCCGCTGAAATCACAACGAGAAATGCGCCTATATATAGTAGGATATTTATGTTGTCGATAGATTTGAAACGCTCATGTGACTTCTCCGGTGCTGGAGCTTCTTCATGATGAATCTCTGTTTCTCTGTGCGCTGGGTACGGAACAGAGTGTTCGGCCGTGTGAGTAGTGACGCCAGACGGAATATTTTCTAAATCGCTCGCGGTCTCCGTACCAGCTAGGCAATCGGCCGCAAGGAGAAGAACTTTTTTCTTTTCAGGGTTGGTTTCGCGTAGGCTACTATTTCTAAGAGTAAAAATAGTCGCTTGCAGATCGCTTGACTCGTTTTTCTTCTTGTGAGTGATCAGCTTCACGATATAGATGACGCCCATAACCCAAGGACCGATACCCAAAATAAACAAAAATTCCATAAAGCTCCTTATTATTTAATATAATACTGCGTTCGATATTGTAGACCACGCCTTGATGTGTTTCGGACAAACTAAAGTTTGGACTACGGGGAACCGTCGGACTCGTAGACCACGCTTCAGCGTACAAAAACAAACTAAAGCTTGAGCTACGTATATATTAATTGTAATGCCAGAGACAAAATTTAGCAATCTCCTCGCGAATTAAATGAATAGCGAAGCCCGTGTTGTCATCCTCGGGGACGACGAGATTGTCCCCCTCCTTTTCAAGAGCCTGTCCTGAGCGAGCTTGCGAGTCGAATGGAAGGGGCTAGGGGTGGTTTATAGGTCTGTTTCGATCTTTCCGCCACCTTGGGTTAAAGATCTATACCTCCCACAGAAGCTCCCCCTCAAAGGGGGAGGGGCATGGATAGCACGTTGACAGCGACTAAGGAGTTCACAAATCAAACAATTTCTGATATATTCTCTATGAACGAAATGATAATTATGAGAGCCATAAAAAGGATAATATAATGAGCCTAAAAATCGGAATCGTTGGTCTGCCAAATGTTGGCAAATCTACCCTATTTAACGCCTTGGTAAAAGGTTCACATGCGGAAGCTGCGAACTACCCTTTTTGTACTATCGAACCAAATGTCGGCATCGTCGAAGTTCCGGATCCTCGACTATCTCCCCTCGCCGAAATGTCTAAATCAAAGAAAATTGTTCCTGCTATCGTCGAATTTGTCGATATCGCCGGTCTTGTACGCGGCGCCTCAAAAGGTGAAGGCCTTGGCAACAAATTTCTTGCACATATTCGTGAATGTGACGCAATCGCGATGGTTGTCAGATTTTTTGTCGATGCAAATGTGACTCATGTCGAGGGCAAGATCGACCCGTTAGATGATATCGCGACTATCGAGACAGAGCTTCAGCTCGCTGATATTGCCACCGTCGATAAAAGATTATTTTCACTCGAAAAAGAGCTAAAAATGGGTTCGAAAGAGTCGAAAATCATGCACAATGGTCTGCAGAAAATAAAGGACAAGCTATATGCAGGAAAAAATGCTCGCGAAGCCGATCTTGATGCTTCTGAAAAAGAGCTACTAAAGGGCTTGGGCCTTATGACACAGAAAGCGATCATTTATATTGCAAATGTTAGCGAAGATCAGATTACTGCAGAGCTACCAGTGAAGACGACCAAGAAATTTATTCCAATCTCTGCCAAGCTCGAGGCAGAGCTCTCTGAGCTTACAGCAGAAGAGCAAAAAGAATACTTAGATTCACTGGGGATCGAAGACTCTGGACTAAATCAGCTGATTCACCAGGCATTCGAGATGCTAGAATTACAAACATATATCACGACTGGAGAGATGGAGACGAAGGCTTGGACAATTCACAAGGGCGATACTGCTCCGCAGGCAGCCGGCGTGATTCATACTGACTTCGAAAAAGGTTTTATCGCCGCTGAAGTCGTGCCTTGGCAAGACTTGTATGCGCAGGGTGGCTGGTCACAAGCGAAGGCACAAGGTCTAGTTCGAACCGAGGGCAAGACATATGTGATGAAAGATGGCGATGTAGTCCTTTTCAGATTTAATGTTTAAAGGGATAAGTGGCAGAGAGACGGAGTGTCAGAGTGAAGAAGGAAGACATTGCAAAACATTTATTGTTCGACTTCTCGATGCAAGTCGAGAGTGGAGAACTAAGATTACGATAGCTTCTCCACCTACTACGTAGGGTCGAAGAATATATAAATATTTAGTTAGTTTATTTACAAATATACATTATATAAGGAGATTTTTTTATGTTCAAAGGCGAAAAGTGGCAGAAAACAATTGATGTTCGAGATTTCATTATTAACAACATGACCGCATACGATGGTGATGAGAAATTTCTTGTCGGTCCAACCAAAAATACCACAGCTCTCTGGACTGAATGTCTTTCTCTGATGAAAAAAGAGCGTGAATCTCTTGGCGGCGTGTTAGATATTGATACTGAAGTAATCTCGACGATCACTAGCCACAAACCTGGATATATTAATAAGAACATTGAGGAAATTGTTGGTCTTCAGACAGATGCCCCACTGAAACGTGGAATCAAGCCATTTGGTGGAATCAGAGTTGTCGAAAAGGCTTGCGAAGAGTACGGTCGCAAGGTTAAGCCAGAAATTGTCGAGATGTGCACAAAATATCGCAAAACTCACAACGATGGTGTTTTCGACGTTTACACAGCAGAGATTCGCGCACTTCGATCTCAAGGTATCATCACAGGACTTCCAGATAACTATGCTCGTGGCCGTATCATCGGTGACTATCGCCGAATCGCGCTTTATGGCGTAGACAAACTTATCGCAGAAAAAACTGCTGACAAAAATACATTTATAAACGAAATGACCGATGATGTGATCCGACTTCGTGAAGAAATCACTGAACAGATTAAGGCTCTAAGTATGATGAAGGAAATGGCCGCTTCTTACGGTTTTGATATTTCCAAACCTGCTGAGAGCGCCAAGGAAGCTGTTCAGTGGACCTATTTTGCCTATCTTTCAGCACTAAAAGAGCATGATGGCGCGGCAATGAGCCTTGGCAATGTTTCTTCATTTCTTGATATCTTCATCGAGAAGGATCTGAAAGATGGAAAAATAGATGAGGCTACAGCTCAGGAGCTCATCGATCAATTTATTATCAAACTTCGCCTTGTTCGCCATCTTCGTGCTGGCGAGTACAACGATCTTTTTGCTGGCGACCCGTCTTGGCTGACTGAGTCACTTGGCGGCAGCTGGGACAACGGCAAGCATAAGGTCACAAAGACAACTTTCCGTTTTCTCCACACACTAGACAACCTTGGTCCATCACCTGAGCCAAATCTTACAGTCCTTTGGTCAAAGCATTTGCCAGAAAATTTCAAAAACTATTGCGCTAAAGTTTCTGTAAAGACTTCTTCAATCCAGTTTGAAAACGATGATCTGATGAAAGAAATTTACTGCTATGATGACTATGCAATTTCTTGCTGCGTTTCTCTACTAAAGACTGGCAAAATGATGCAGTTCTTCGGCGCTCGATGTAATATTGCAAAAGTTTTGTTGATGGCAATAAACGGCGGACGTGATGAAATTTCTGGTGTCGTCGTTGTCCCAAACATTCCAAAACTCTCGAGCGATACACTAGATTTTGACGAAGTTTACAAAAATTATCTTACTGTTTCAGAATACATCGCAAAGCAATATGTTAGCGCGATGAACATCATACATTATATGCATGATAAATATTACTATGAACGTGCTCAGATGGCGCTTCTAGACTCTGAACCAGACCGTGTCATGGCGTTTGGCGCCGCTGGACTTTCTGTGGTTGCTGACTCTTTCTCTGCAATCAAATTTGCTAAGGTAAAGGTAATTCGAAACGAAGAAGGTCTTTCGACTGGCTTCGAGACAGAGGGTGAATATCCAAAATACGGTAATGACGATGATAAGGTAGACGAAATTGCGCAGAATTTGGTTGTGAAGTTTAACGATGAATTAAAGAAACACCACATCTACAAAAATGCGAAGCCAACACTATCAATCCTGACAATCACTTCAAACGTGGTTTATGGTAAGAAAACTGGCTCAACACCAGATGGCCGAAATTATGGTGAGCCATTTGCACCAGGCGCAAACCCAATGCACGGCCGCGACACACACGGCGCAATCGCTTCGTTAAATTCTGTAGCAAAGCTTAGCTACGAATCAGCTCAAGACGGTATTTCAAACACGATCACTGTAATACCAAATACACTAGGACTTGATCTTGACGAGCAGATCGAAAATCTAGTTTCGCTTATAAACGGCTATTTCTCAAAGAGCGCTCATCACTTGAACGTGAACGTCTTAGACAAGGCGACCTTACTTGATGCAGTAGAAAATCCAGAAAAATATCCTCAGCTGACAATCAGAGTTTCAGGCTACGCTGTAAACTTCATCAAGCTGTCTAAGAAGCACCAAATGGAAGTGATCGCTCGAACTTTTCACTCAAAGCTATAACTAACCGATCGAATAATATTATGTCCGACAATTTCCACTCGACTCCCGTTCCCGATCTGTACGCTCATGCCGAAGGTCACTCCACAAAGAAGACAAAACATCCTTTTAGAAAGCTGGCGCTTTTGTCGATCCTTGGCGGTATCTTTATCGCCTTCGGAGGAGCTTTTGCGACGCTTATCGGGGCCGGAGTTTCTACCCTGCCAATCGGCATCACGAAGACGCTGATGGGTATCGCTTTCAGCCTTGGACTGATTTTAGTGCTAGTGGGAGGAGCTGAGCTCTTCACAGGTTCGACAATAATCTCCATCGGCTGGTTCAAGAAAACAGTTTCTCAACTAGAGTTTGTAAAAAACCTGGCCATTGTCTATATCGGCAACTTCATTGGTTCCATCTTCATCGCTGCGCTAATCTTTCTTGGGCGAGAATACTCGATGAACAGTGGTGCTTTCGGAGTTGCTGCCTTTTCCATCGCAAATGCGAAAATGGGACACGGTTTCGGCGAAGCACTAGTTCTTGGCGTTCTTGCAAATATGCTCGTTTGCTTAGGTATCTGGCTAAACTATAGTGCAAGAAACACAACAGATAAGATCATGGCGATCGTCTTCCCTGTCACTGCTTTTGTGGCGATGGGTTTCGAGCACTCGGTGGCAAATATGTACCTGATCCCTATCGCCCTTTTTATTAAGAAATTTGATCCAGAATTCGTAATATCTAAACATATTGCCGACTCCTCGCTCACCTGGTCAAACTTCTTTGTTCATAATCTAGTCCCAGTCACAATCGGCAATGTTATCGGCGGAGTGCTTATATGGTGGTTCGTCTGGATGATATATGGTGGAAAAAAAGAAGAGAAGGAAATTAGCAGCTAATTTCCTTCTCTATTAGTTATAATTCGTTTATTAGCAATTGGTACTGATATGAACATTCACTCAATCGAAACATTTGGAACGCAAGAAGGACCTGGCATTCGCTATGTTCTTTTTGTCCAAGGCTGCAACTACAAATGTCTTTACTGTCATAATCCTGATACACAGTGTTTGGATAAAAATATCGAAATGAATGTCGGTGAAATTATCATACAAGTTATGAAAAACGTTCCATTTTTTGGAGCTAAAGGCGGTATCACTGTTTCGGGTGGTGAGCCACTTCTCCAAGCAAAAGAACTCTCAGAGTTGTTTATGAAATTGCAGAAAAATGGTGTAAATACCTGTCTTGATACAAATGGCTCAATCCTTACAGAGCAAACAAAAGTATTACTAAATCATACTGATCTTGTGCTTCTCGATATTAAAGAAGCCGATACCGATCTTCATAGCACTGTCTCGGGCGTAAAATCAGGCTCTGTTCCCTCGATTGATTTTGCGAAATATTTGGACACAATCGGCAAACCTTTTTGGGTTCGCTACGTTCTAGTCCCAGGCTACACTGATGACGCCGAATCGCTAGAAAAACTATCCAAAATACTAAAAGAATTCAAAAGCTTAGAGCGAATAGAAATTTTGCCTTACCACACTCTCGGTGCCCATAAATACAAAGAACTTAAGATGAAATACGAATTAGAATCGACCGAATCCCCTACACAGGAGAACATCGAATCAGCAAAAAAAATCTTAGAGAAAAGTGGCAAAAAAGTTTTTGTTCGCTAAATGTCATCTTCGGAAAGAGCCCACCCTGGGCGAACTACGTAAGTAAAATGGGATGAATAATATCTTTTGAAATTATGTTCCTCGAATCAAAAAAGAATTGCTCTCGACTTGTCATCCTGAATGAAATGAAGGATCTAGAGCTTGTGGCTCGAGCTCGAAACGTAATATATATCGCTTCGCTAGATTCTTCGCAAAGTTTACCCTGAGCTTGTCGAATGGGCTCAGAATGACGCCACAGGCATTTCGCGGAGTCAGCTATTCTCTATTTATTGACGCAAGTCACTTTTTCTGCTATTGTCAGAGCATATTAATTTAACTTTTTTCTCAACGCCGAAAGTGTTGAGAGCTAGCGCCTGAGCTCAATTAGGCAATCCGCATAATCTAAGATTTATGGATACAGCTAGCGCCGTGAAAGGAGCATTTTGAGAAAGTACGAACTTACGTACCTTATTTCTGATGAAATATCAGAATCAGACTTGAACAAAGTCACTGGAAAAGTTGCTGGTTACATCGCTGAACTTGGTGGTGAGATCAACAAAGAGGAAATTTGGGGACGACGAAAACTAGCTTATCCTATCCGAAAACAGGATTTTGCTACTTATGTTACTATCTTTTTCGGCCTTCCAGCTGACAAAGTAAAAGAGTTTGATCGCGAAATGAGATTGACTCAATCAATTCTTCGACATCTTTTGATCGTCAGAGAATTTAACGAAGAGAAATTTGCTTTGTCTGCTGATGACATCGCTGCTGCTCAAGAAATTGCAGAAGTTGCTGGCGGAGAGAAATCTTTCGAAGCAATCGAAGGCGAAACTAAGGACAGCAAGAAGCTTATGTCTGTTCGCGAAGAAGCACCAAAAGCTGAGGTTATAGAAGAAGAAATCAAAACTGTAGAAGAACCTAAGAAAGAAAAAGCTCCAAAAGCATCTGCGAAAAAAGAAGTAGTAGCAGAAGTCGCTGAACCTGAAGTTGAAGTCGAAGAAGAAGTTGTTGAAAAAGTTGAAAAAGTCGCTAAAGCTCCAGTGAAGAAAGCTGCTAAAAAAGATCCAAACGACGAAGCAGAAAGACTTTCAAAGCTAAACGACGAGCTTGATGACATCCTAAAAGACGAATTATAATCGCCTAGATTTGCTAATAGCACTAGCACAAAAGTCATTTTTGACATTTGAAAGACAGTGCTTTAGTATCTAGATATGATCAAATAATAAGTTGTCCGCCACAGCGGATTAGAGAAAGGTTCATATGCTAAGTCTCAACAGAGCACAAATACTCGGTAATTTGACCAGAGACCCAGAAATGCGTTTCACACCAAACGGTCAAGCAGTTGCAAACTTTTCAGTAGCAACAAATAGAAGATGGAAGGGCCGAGATGGCGCTGCAGATGGCGAAGATACTCAATACCACGATGTCGTGGTCTGGGGAAAACAAGCCGAAGCGATTGTTCCAATGCTAAAAAAAGGCGGTCCAGTTCTCGTCGAAGGACGAATCGAAACTAGAAACTGGGAAGGCCAAGATGGCGCAAAAAGAAACAAAACAGAGATTATTGCTGACAACGTCATCGTACTCGGTGGCAAAGGAAGCGATTCAAACTCATATAGCAAACCTGAGGCAAAACCAGCAGCATACTCTGCTCCTAGCAAAGCTCCAGCAAACAACGAAGAAATAGATATCGAAGAAATTCCTTTTTAACCAAAAGGAAGAACCAAGATACAATGATCGATCATCAATAACCAGTTAATAAACAATTATCAATATTCAATAATCAAATTTGGAGAAAACTGTATCTTGTCTCTTGATTATTGATTATTGCAACCAAAAGGACGTATATGTCGAATAAAAGAAAATGTCTTCTTTGCAAGACAAAAAACCAAGAGGTTGACTACAAAGATGTAGCCACTCTTTCACGCTACATGGATC
>Ga0194056_10000849_pt1 | contig 16748 bp, 11 predicted proteins | sample SepL4413m_MetaG_FD_155458 | JGI IMG/M metagenome (GOLD analysis project Ga0194056, IMG submission 155458) | Anoxic zone freshwater microbial communities from boreal shield lake in IISD Experimental Lakes Area, Ontario, Canada - Sep2016-L442-13m | ecosystem: Environmental > Aquatic > Freshwater... | reverse complement strand
CGATTGATTTTGGGCATGCCCATAACTACCGAGGAAAACACCGGTCTACTGTACTCGACACGCTTTTCGGTGACTTCTGCGGGACCGACTGCCAAAACACGGAACCATAAGCTACCAAACGAGTTGCGATTCTAGGTTGGACGAACAGACCAACAAAACCAATCGTACAGGTCGAAACATTGTAGTAATGGTCATGGGCAACTCCTTTCCCATTCTGAGACGCCACCCATTATATTTTATGCGATCCAATCGTCTGTGTCGACGCCGTCCGTTTCTCCATTCCGTCTCCCCATCGTTTTTGAGGCATCCCCTAGCCGGGTGGGTGTGGGGTGGGGTGGGGAAGTTCGCTTCTCAACCCGATTGGTTCATGGGTCATCCCACGGTTGTCGCCCTTCGCAGGTTCGTGTTTCGCCTGCGAAGGGCGTTTTTTTGGGCCTTGATTCCAAGGCACCCGTTACCGTCAGCCGGGGGCGGAGGAGCATTGCGCGAGTTCGGTACACGGATTGCAGTTTAATGCCGACGGATGGGATGTGCCCTGCATCCAGGGAGCCACTTCTCCCTTGGGCTTGAATTCGTCGAAGCTTCGCACAAATGCCTCGACAATTGCCGGATCAAAGTGGGCGCCCGAATCGCGGAGAATGATTTCGTAGGCATCTTCCAGCGGCATGGGCGGCTTATAAACTCGGCGCGACGTCAAGGCGTCAAAGACGTCCGCCAGGGCAACAATTCTGGCTGAAAGCGGGATCGCGTGTCCACGAAGGCCCTCGCAGTAACCGGAGCCATCGAATTTTTCGTGATGGTATCGGGCGATTTCGGCGGCCAAGTCCATGAAGCTGCCAGGCCCCACATAGTCGCGGGTCTGATCCAGAGTTTCGCCCCCGGCCAGAACGTGGCGTTTCATAACCTCAAATTCCTCCGGGCTGAGCCGCCCCGGCTTTTGCAAGATTGCGTCGGGGATGGCAACCTTGCCGATGTCGTGCAGGGGAGTCGCGCGGTAGAAGTTTTGCAGAAAACGCTCGTCGATAAGGTCTGTATAAGGCCCGTATTGGCTCAGATCCACGGCCAGCGTTTGTGCGTAGAATCGCATGCGGAGCACATGCTCCCCGGTTTCCGTGTCGCGCGAGTCGGTGAGCCGTGCCAGCGCGAAGACCGTCATGTCCTGAGTGGCCGCCCACTGACGGGTGCGCTGCTCGACCAGTTTTTCGAGGTCGTTGGTGTAGACCTGCAATAGCCCGTTGGCAGCCGACAATTGCCGTTGTGCGTCTCCCAGGCGGAAGTGTACGCGAACCTTGGAAAGGAGTTCCTCGTGGTTGAACGGCTTCACAACGTAATCATCGGCCTGCACTTCGTAACCCTGGATCCGTTCCGCGGCTGAGCCTTTGCCCGAGACGAGAATTATTTGGATGAATGGGCCCAAATCGCTCGACTTGATGCGCCGGCAGGTCTCATAGCCATCGATGCCCGGCATCATGATGTCCAATAAGACCAGTTGCGGCTTAAACGCGGGCAACTTGGCGAGACATTCCTCGCCGCTGGCGGCCGTATCCAAGTCGTAGTCTTTCCGCAGGATTCGACGGAGGATATCGACGTTTGTGGGGATGTCATCAACAATCAGGATGCGACCCTTGGTGGTCATTGGTCCTCTCCACATTCTGCCAGGGCCATCGTGGCCACGTAATTACTACCAGCATCGGTGTCGAGTCCATCGTATTCCTCGATCGAAGCCATGGGAAGTTCGCAGTAGAAAATGCAGCCCTGATGGACATTGTTTTCGGCCCAAATCCGGCCGTGATGCCCGGCCACGATTTCCCGGCAAATGGCCAACCCCAGCCCAGTGCCACCGCTGCCGGATTTTGTTTTGCTCGATTGCATGAATTTGTCAAAAACCAGCTCCATTTCGTTCGGCGGAATGCCGGGGCCTTCATCGCGGACACTGATCAGGAGGGTCTCGCTCATGCAGCGGGCACTCACGTGGATCATGCCGCCGTTCGGCGAGAACTTGACCGCATTGCTTAGCAGGTTGCGTATTACCTGCTTGAAGCGTTCTTCATCGGCCAGGACGATCATGCTTTCTTCCGGCTTGCGATAGCGGATGCGAATATCCTTGCGGGCGATCAGGGAACAGGACTCGTCGACCACGACCTCAACGAGGGTGCTCATGCATGTCGGTTGCAGATTGAATGTCATGCGTCCCGCTTCGAGTTTCGACAGATCGAGCAAATCGTTGACAAGCTCCAACAGGATCTCGGCGCTGCGTCCCACATTGTCGAAGAATTCTCGCAACTCGCCGCGGTCGCCCGTTTCGGCCTCATCGAGACCAAAACGCGAGTAACTTAAAATCCCGTGCAGCGGCGTTCGAAGTTCATGCGAGATGTTCGCAAGGAATTCGCTCTTGGAACGATTGGCCGCTTCAGCCGCGTCGCGCTGTTCGACGATCACGCTCGACAGGGCAAGCAACTGCGATTGGGCAATCAGCAGGGCGTGCGTATCCAGCAATCGTAAATCGCCATTGCCGTAATCGACGAGGATCGGGTCATAGGAGTACTCATCCGGCCGGGCCAGAGCAAGCTCGGCCGCGGCGTGAATCGAGCAACTCGAAGGGAGTTGCAAAAGGTGAATTGGCCAGTTCGTGATAAAGTTCTGAATCGACTTCCTCAAAAACAACTCTCGGCAATACGGCCCGCTGAGCCGGCGAAAGAAGGTGTCGCGGGCCACGATTGCCAAAAGCTTGCCGTCGTGGAGCACGATTGCACCAGGGAGGTCCGGGCGACGATTAAATTCGGCCTTGATCAGATGGGTCGGCGTCGTTGAATCCACAACCCAGGCGATGGCTGGCAAGTCAGCCAGCGTGGAATTCGTGTGACCTGTTTCGTGACTTGCCCGATCCATGATGGCTCCGTTGCCCGCGACTGATGCCGTTATTAACCATAAAAACTTAGCATTTTACTAGGAAAAGTGATTGTTAGGATTTTGTTAGAAAGGAATTATTCTGGTTCCCCCTGTTCGGCGGGGTCTCCTGACCCCGCCGCAACGTCCGACCGAAGGTCTCCCGGCGAAGAGGAGACCTTCGGTCGGCAGTGTGGCTCGGTCAGGAGACCGGCCACAACAGGGCTTCGGTCGGCTGCGTGGCTCGGTCGGAGACCGGCCACAACAAGGTTTTTTGATTAAATCGACAGACCGCAAGCTGGATGGGGTCGCTCAAGGACTTGTGTAACAACGAGGGCGATGCCCTGGACCCATGGTTTTCGGTCGCTGGGGGAGCACCTTGACTCCCGGCTCGCTCGCTGCCTGTGCTTGCCCAGCTACGTCCCGGCTCCGCTTCGGGACTGCGCTCGGGCTGCGCACCGGCTCCGCTCGCTCACCTTGACTGGTCTAGTCCGCCGGAACTCGGGCGACACGGAAGCCCAGGCCGCCGCCCCGGGACCCAGGCGCGAACCCGTAACGGCGCGCCGACCGGCAGCCCCCGGCGTAGCCGGACCAGCCACCGCCGCGATCCACGCGGAACGAGCCCGTTGTAGGACCACTCGGATCGTCCACCGGTGACTTCGCATAGTAACTCTCGTCATACCAATCCGCACACCACTGCCAGGCATTTCCGTGCATGTCGTATAGCCCAAAGGCATTGGGCTGAAATGAACCCACCGGCGACGTAAACACGTAGCCGTCGCTGGCTTTAATCGCCCATGTCCAGTCAGGGAACTTCGCCTTGGCCGTCGCGTCGGCCACGTTACCAACCTTTGCCAGCGTCTCAGGGTCATCGCCGCTAGAATACCGCGTTGTCGTCCCGGCACGGCAGGCGTATTCCCACTCGGCCTCCGTCGGCAGTCGGTAAGTCTTCTTCTCCTTCTTGCTCAGCCACTCGCAGAAGGCAACTGCGTCGTTCCAGCTTACGTTGACCACCGGGTGCTCGTCGGTCTGCTCAAAACCCGCATTTCGCCACGAATACTTCGCGTTGAAGTCAAGCTCCTTCTTATCAGCGTCCCAGCCGAAAGCCCCCGGCCTCTCGCCCTTCTCCTCATCGGTCTTGTACCCCGTGTCGGTGACAAACTGCCGGAACTGGCCCCGCGTGACGTGGTACGTACCCAGGTAAAACGGCTTCGTGATCCGAACCCGGTGCTGCGGATGCTCGCTCTCGATAAAGGCAGCCGTGGCCTCCGCCGACTCTTCACTACCCATCTTGAACTCACCCGCCGGAATGAGCGTCAGCTTCAACTTCACCCCACCGCCCAAGTCTACCGCCAATCCTTTCGGCGGGTCTTTCGTCTCACTCAAAGCAGGCCCCGCCATTGCGAAAAGCAACACGCAACCAATCACGAAGTTTCTCATAAAGTGTCTTTCCATAAGAGATTTTACTGGCCCGGCGATGCTCCCGCTGAACCACAGCGGCCAATGACTAACATGAAGTTTGATGGCTCTTCCGGTTTTAGGCGCGACGGTAGGATGGGCTTTAGCCCGTCGCCGATAAACCGTGGATTGTCGGGCTAAAGCCCAACCTACAATTACCTAAAACCGGATGAGCCAGTTTGATCGAACGCTACGGCCCTGATATTATCGCGGACGCCAGTCGTTGTACAGCCAGCGTGGGCTGGCGTGAGAGGCTAATCCTGGCCGATCACACCGCAACCGGTTCCGAACGCTTTGCCGCGACCGCATGGACGATCGGCAGCCCGGCGACATGGCAGGTCAAGGGTTGGCAGAGCGTCGCCTGCGGGCCGTCGCCGGTGGCCAATCGTTGGGCCGTTTCATTCCGCTCGTAGAAAGTCGGTGGTTCGTAGGTCCAGCCGCTCGCAAGTCGCTTCTCTTCGCGGCGCATCTTCCAGTGCGCGTACCGGCCGCCCACGGTGGCGTAGAACCACGACTTCAGGCCGAACTCGCTCCGCAAGTCCTTGAGAAGCGCATCCATCTTCGCACGCAGCGTCGGATTGTCGCGGTAGTGAAGTCGCGCTGCGGCGACCACGGCCGAATAGTCCGTGGCCAGGGTCCGGGCTTCCCAGGCAAAGCGGCGACGGACACGCGGATCCGGATGGTTCTTGTACCGCTTCCAGCCAGCCAACATAGTCCGCACCATCCGCACCACGCTCGGGCCGTTGACCTCAAAGTCCCGCTGAAAGGCCCTCGCAAGGAATTTCGTCTCCAGGCCGTCTCGGATGTGGGGGTGCCGGTAATTGAAGTGCGACTGCCCGTGAATGTCGGAGATGTCGTACTCGCTTTCATCCTTCATCCGCCCCTGGGCCGAAAGGTCGGCGTGCAGCGGGGTGCCAGGCAGTGGGGTGTAAAGCATGAACTGGTGAAAGACGGTGTCGTAACGCACGGCGTATTCGATCACGCTGTCAATGTTCGCGGGGGTGTGATCCTCCAGCCCGATGATCGTCGAGCCTAGCACGCGCGTACCGTGCGACTGGAGTTGGCGGACGAGTACCCGCGTGTCGGTGCCGTGGAGCTTTGCGTACTGGCTCCCCTCCCCTTCCAGGCCCAACCAGACCCAGGTCAGCCCTAGCCGCACGAGCTGCTCGGCACTGTAGGAGCGGAGCGCGCTGGCGGAACTGAAAAGGTAAAGTGCCCAGGACTTGTCGTGCCGCTCCATGAGTTCCAAAAGCCGAAGGGCGCGCACACGATCCAGCAGGAAGTTCTCATCCATCATGAAGAACGATTGGACCTTCAGGTTCGCTTCAAGCTGACGCATGATGTCGAACAGCTCGTCGCCCGTCTGGTAGAAGCGAACCGAACGCCCCTTGCCGCCAAACATCGCCGAGGTGGAGCAGAAGTTGCAACCCACGGGGCAGCCGACCGACGGGATGACCGTTGCGGCCATATCGCCGTTGTTCTCCGGAGCCGTTATGCCCAGGGTGCGCGTGCCATGGCCGGCAATGATCTGCGGGTGACGGACCGGCTGCTCGGAGTCTTCGCCCAAAAATGTGCGAAACCAGCGGACCCCCTCGCCCCGGACGATGTGGTCGGCGTCGATTCGCTCCGCAAGGTCCGGAATGTTGGCAATATGCCCGCCCACAACGATCTTCGCTTCGGGAAGATGCTCGCGAACCAATTCGCACATCTTTTTGACCTTGAGAAAATTCGGTGCGATGCCGCTGATGCCGACGATCTCGTAGTGATGGCTGCGAATCTCCTCGACAAAGCGATCCAAGGAGGGGTAGTCCAGCAGCGTACACGGGGCGTCGAGATTGGCCTGGATCAGCATTAGACCCCAGGAGCGATGGAACAGTCGCAGCGAAAACGGCCCCTGCACCCGGGTCACCTGGTTGTGGTACAACTCCATCGGATTCATCAACCGACTGCCATATTCGTCGTCTTGGGCGTAAGGTCCGAATACGCTCGTCAGCAGGATGCTGGGCCGATGTCCCCGAGAAAACCTGGCGTGCGATGGCGATGCAGAGAGAGGGGTGGATAGATGACTTGGCAGGTGGTTGGGCAATGGATTGTTGATGACGGATGCTTTCAGAAACACTAGGATGTGGACGACAATGCCGATATTGGGCATGGTTCAAACCACGGTAAGACTCTCGCAGCCTAACGGATGAAAAATTGAACCATTGTCGATATTGTACGTCAAATCGCAGTGTCCCGGGGTATCAATTAGGTTCAATTTGTGTAATAGATTGGTAATACTTTGGATGCTCGCGTCGACAACAACGCTGGGGCAAAATAGAACCACCATTCATTTAGGGGGGGCACGCGGCCAGGCCCGTGCTTGAAAAGACTGCTGTTAGGACCGGCGCACCAATAACTGTCGTGTTTTGCGCATTCGCCGAGCGAGGGCAGACGGCACACGGAGTGTGCCTTCTACTTTTCTTGCGACACTTATTGATGCGCCGATCCTTAACTCACCACACAACGACTGTTTGGTTGATGGAGGGAGCCGTGGTTGGCCACCGAACCTTCCGACCATCGTCCAACACCGCTTCCAGATAATATTCCATCGCGCCCTGGGATTGGGCAGGAGGTGCGACTCGATAAGCCTGCCGAGTACGATGGGTGGCAACCGTTTTCGTGAATGCCCCCACCCCCAAAGACCGGCAATAGAGATTGACCCCCACGCATTTTGCGTCCGAAAGTACAAAGGCCCGGATTTCCTGCTGCTCGCCGGCATTCGCTTGGGTACATTTTGCCGATACGAAAATTCGCGGCACCCCACGATAGGCGGTACGGACCGCAGCTTCAACCGGCAAGGGTTCTCCTAGGATTTTTATAATTGCGGCATCCTGCGAAGAGACAATCCGCCCACGAGAACCACTTTCGATGCTTGCGATCGTCCCGATTTCGCCGGGCGACTTCGCGCAATGCACGAAGGTAGCGATCATGTCTTCATAACTACGAGCGACTTCCAACCGGAGCGGAAGAATCTCTTTGCGGACAAAATCCCGCTTCTTATCCGCCTTGGCAATCTTGTTGACTTGCTCCATTTTCATGGCAAGGCGAGCCGACAGAACCCAGGTTCGTACGCGCAGGTGCGTGGCATGGATCTGGTTGAGCCAATAGTCGAATCGCTCGAGATTGCCGGTGCCTTGAACACGGGGCCGGAGCGATTCCATCTCGCGTAGGGGCGCAAAAAACGCCGCGATTCGTGCGTCCGTCGTTTTGGCTCCCTCCTGGATCAGCGCATTGACTGCCGGATGTCCGCCATCAAATTTTTGCAGGAGCAGGCCGACCTCGGCACCGGTATCGCCGCCAAACATGCCTCGGCCCCAGTCGGCCCAATAAGCAACCAAGTCTTTGCTCGTCATTGGCCTCTTACCGGCCACGGCGTCAAAAGAACTATTATTATTACCCGCGCCGTCGAAGTCCCAGCCGGCCCGTGCCAGTGCCGTGATATTCGGCGAGATGGCGGCCGTTCGCCAATGGATCGCCATCATGCCTTCACACCCATAGCGAAACGCATCCGATGCGTTGGCAAACATTCGCGCCACCCAAAGCTGTAGATCCCAACAGGTACAGCAATGCGCCCCGGCCGTGCCGTCGTCCTCAGCCCAGCCGATGACCCATTTGGGGCGCACCGTCATCGTGCCATAATGCTTCTCCACGGGATCGCCGCCCAAACGGGTGTTGATCGACGAAATCGCCCAACTCTTCGGTGTATGCTTATCCATCCAGAACGGATCCGCGGGAGTACCCAGACGCCAGCCGCAGGTTGCCCGGCCATACGGGGCCTGAACCGACTTGGCTGCCGCTTCGGCTAGGCCAAGGTCGCGCTCAACATTCGTCGTGGTGGTCATCTCCCAACCACGGCAGCCCGGATTCATGTCCAGCCAGGTCTCCGGCGCACAGAACCAATAATAGTCCACCGGCATCTTGCGCATGAGCCGCAGGAAGGTTCCCTCATACAAGCGGCGAATGACGGCCGAATCATCCGGTTTCATTCCCTTGTCCTTCAGCCGCGAGGCGAGCGATTTCGGAATGCCCAGCGGCGACTCGGTGCCAACGCAGGTCTTGATGCCAAGCCGTCTGGCATGACCAAACGCCTTCTTCTGCAAGTCTCCGTAGCGGTTGAACATGGCAGTAGCTGCTTCCCCGGTCTTGGGCCAGTCGAGGCAATCCAGCATGAAATCCGGGCCATAGTCGTCCGCTTCAAAGAGCAATCCGGCACCGGAGGCGTACTGGCTGGTTGGGAAGGGTCTCACCTCCCAACCTCGCCGGGTGGTCACAACGCCGGCTTCATACCCAAACCGGACATTCCCCTGGTCGTCCACATCTTCGGGCAACCCGATCCAGACGTTGGCCTCAGGCCCGGACGAAGAATTCCAGCTCGGGTAGGTGTGAAAACCGATAAAGTTCATCCTCAGCTTCGCCATTTGCGACAGGACGCTCTGGTAATCGTGAAGATTCCACCAGTCCGGCCCGACGGAAAAATCATGAAAAGGCTGGAGGCCGCGCAAAGCAAACCGCGGCTTGCCGGTTTCGTCAATATCAGGCCAACTACCGGCGATAAGCTCGTCCGGCACGACATCTTCATCCAGCCCGAACCGGATGCCAAGCTTTTCGGCAAACCGGTACGCGCCATACAAGGTGCCAACTTCATCACCACCGACAATCGACCAGACTTTTTTGCCATCCGCCGTGCTGGTCTTCAAAGTAAACTGCTGCGGCCCAAGTTCCTGCCCGAGTTCGCCGCAGAACTTTCTATCTTTGCATGTCACGGCAATGCGGTCACCGCTAACCGCCCCCTTCTTCACGGACAGCACCTTTCCGGTGCGCAGATAGACGTAGCGTCGGACTTCATTCGCTGCCAGCGACTCCAGTTCCGAGGCGTCCTGCCGGATGGAAATCACCTCCGGTATTCGCTGGGCGGCAGTGGCAGTCACTTGGTCGGTGAAGGTGGCAGAGAGAGTTCCATTTTGGCTCCCTTGCTCTGCGAAGGCCGCTGCCGCCCATAACAAGGGCATGCCGATGAGCAGTAACCGTTTTTGATTCATCGCTTCTCCTTGTTTTTTAGGCTCTCCGCCGGGTTTGCGGATAATTGTGGTGCGGGCGTCCCGCCTGCCCAAGATGTCGTGGTTGAACTAGGCAGGCGAGACGCCCGCACCATAAACTTGGCGGAGAGCCGTTTTTTACTTGTCGCCCAGTTCATTCTAATCAGAGCAACTCCGCGAACTCATTTCAAACTGATTTTAATCCGTTTCAACGGAATTACAACTCCGCTATTTTTTTGTCAGAATAGCCTCTGAGTTGACACGCCGTGCGAAAACAATTACAACATCTTCAGTTCTATACTCCTCGCGGTTGAGACTGACACTAACCCGAAGCGCGAGAGAGGTTGCTAAGTCGTTGCCTCGCTTGCGCTTCGGGCTGGTATGGATTGGGACAATCTCAACCGCGGACAGTATAATTGGTTTAATTAGCATTTTTCGTCCCGACCTTCGGCATTGAAACATGGATTCCCAACCCCTGTTAATGTTCCCAAAGTGGTCGAACAAGCTGGCCCTGGGGCTGTTGCTGTTGCTGGCGACGGGTCCAGTCTATGTCGGCCTGCTGCTGGCTTACGGGGCCAATCCGACGACGTTGAATGTTGGCTACGCGCCCATGCAGCCCTTGCCCTATAGCCACGCCCTGCATGTAGGCAAGCTCGGCATGGATTGCCGCTATTGCCACAATACGGTTGAGAAATCGGGCATGGCCGCCCTGCCTTCGACCGAGACTTGCATGAACTGCCACGCCGCCATCTGGGCCAATTCACCGAAGCTGGCCCTGGTTCGCGAGAGCCAAAAGAGCGGTATGCCGATCCCCTGGGTTAAAGTGCATGACATCGCCGATTATGTCTATTTTAACCATAGTGCCCACGTCAACGTGGGGGTGGGTTGTGCCGAATGCCACGGACGGGTGGATCAAATGGAAGTGGTGCAAACGGTCAAGCCGCTAAACATGGGCTGGTGCCTCGATTGCCACCGCAATCCAGAAGCGTCGCTGCGTCCGAAAGATCAGGTGACCAACATGCAATGGGTGCCGCCGTCCGATCGAGCCGCTTTGGGCAGGCAGCTCAAAGATAAATATCACGTAAACACTAATACGGACTGCGTGACATGCCATCGATGACACCGCCGGAAACGCCGAACCACGGCCCTGATCAGTACGTCAGGCTTTCCAGCCTGACAGTATTAAGTCAGGCTGGAAAGCCTGACGTACATGCAAGTCAGGCTGGAAAGCCTGACCTACTGGCACCGCACTATTGGCGGAGCCTGGGGCAATTGGCCGATACGCCGGAATTTTTCACAGGGCTAGAGCGTCAGCCAGCCTTGGGAGCGGACGAAGCCCTGCACGCCTCGCGGCGGCGGTTCCTGCAAACCATGGGAGCCTCGCTGGGCCTGGCCGGTTTGGCCGGCTCGGGCTGCATCCGCCTGCCGGAGGAGAAGTTGGCCCCCTATGCCCATCGGCCGGAAAATCGCACGCCCGGCAACCCGGTCAGCTATGCCACGGCCATGGATATCGGCGGCGTGGCCCAGGGGCTGCTGGTCACCAGTTTCGACGGCCGACCGATCAAGATCGAAGGAAACCCGAGCCACCCGCTCAATCGCGGCGCCGCTGACCTGCTGGCCCAGGCGAGCGTGCTGGAACTGTACGATCCCGATCGCAGCCGGGGAGTCGTAAAGAGGGGTTTGTATCGAAGCCTTAGTGGCGATGGGCCGCACGATGAACAAATTTCCGCGGCGCCAGCTTCTTGGGACGATTTCCGTGGCGAGTTCATCAAGCAGATTCCCGCGGACAGGACCGGATTTTGTGTCTTGAGTGAGGCGAGCAGTTCGCCCAGCCTTGCCGCGATGCGGGCCAAGTTCCAAGCAAAATTCCCCGGGGCCGAGTGGTTCGAGTACGAACCACTGAGCGACGACAACGTCCGGGAAGGTGCGCTTGCCGCCTTCGGCCAGAACGTGCTGCCTGTACTCGAACTGGCCAAGGCCAAGGTCATCGTGAGTCTGGATGCCGATCTTTTTGGCGGCGGCTCACCCTTGGCCATCAAATATGCCCGTGACTTTGCCGTTGGGCGTAGGCTGCACGACGAGAAAACACAAAAGGAAATGAACCGCCTCTACGTGATCGAGTCGCTGCACACAATCACGGGTGCCTCGGCCGATCATCGCCTGGCCCGCACGTCCGGTCAAATCGCGACCATCACCAGCGAATTAGCCGAAGCCTTGGGCGTGGCGGGCGTGGAAGCTCGCAAGGACTCGAATCTGCCATTGCTGAACGCGATTAAGGCCGATCTGGAAGACAACATGGGCCATTCGGTGGTCGTGGCTGGACCGCGGCAGCCGGCCGAGGTCCATGCCCTGGTGGCGACGATCAACCACAAGCTGGGCAACGTCGGCAAAACGGTGGTCCATTATCCAGACCCGCAGCCCAAACGACTTTCGCACACGACAGCCCTCGCGAACCTAGTCAAGCGGATGCAGGGCGGTGAGGTAAAAACCTTGCTGATCCTCGGTGGCAATCCCGTTTACAACGCCCCGCAAGATTTGGAATTTGCCGAGGCATTGAAGAAGGTTCCCAGCAGGGTTCATCTGGCTCTGCACGAGGACGAGACCTCGCAGCTTTGTTCTTGGCACCTTTCGCAGGCCCATTACCTGGAATCGTGGGGTGATGCTCGGACTTTCAACGGCACGATGAGCATTGTGCAGCCGCTGATCGAGCCGCTTTTTGAAGGCCGCAGCCCGATCGAGATCCTGTCGCTGATCGTCGAAGAAAAGCCTCGGACTGGCCACGACATCGTCCGCGAGACGGTCAAGTCGCTGGTGGATTCGTTTACCGATTACCGCTGGAAAAAAATATTAGCCGAAGGTGTGATCGCGGGTACGGAGTGGAAACTTGCCCAGGTCGATAAACTGGCCGAAAAGCTCCCCTCTTCCTCTGGGAGAGGGATAGCTAAGGACCAGTACGAATTGGTCTTCTACACCGACAAGATCCACGACGGCCGCTTTTCCAACAACGGCTGGTTGCAAGAACTGCCCGATCCGATGACGCGGCTCACCTGGGACAACGCCGCGGTGATGAGCGAGAAGACCGCCCAGACCATCGGCGTCAAGCAGGACGAACTGGTCGAATTAACGGTGGAAGGGGCCTCGCTTTTGGCCCCGGTCTTCTTCATGCCAGGCGTGGCTGACGGCGTGATCGGCCTGGCTCTGGGCTATGGCCGCACGGCTGCCGGACACATCGGCAACGGCGTGGGTGCCAACGCATACACCCTACGCACGACCGGCAACCTCGGCTGGCGGAGCGTGAAGGCCCGGCCTACAGGCAAGAAGCACCCCTTGGCCACGGTGCAGGACCATCATATCGTCGATCATTACGGCAAAGAGGCCGTCCAGAAACGGATTCCCAAATTGCTGCACGAGATCCCGCTGGCCGATGCCTACAAAGGCATTCGCGAAAAGCCCGCCATGTCAATTTTCGACGAACACAAGTTCGACGGCACGTCGCCTGCCTCCGGCGATCAAGGCCAAGTGCCCAAGCACGATTTGCACAAATGGGGGATGGCGGTCGATCTCAGCTCTTGCACCGGCTGCGGGGCGTGCGTGGTGGCCTGCCAGGCGGAGAACAACATTCCCATCGTCGGCAAGGAGCAGGTATTGCACGGCCGCGAGATGCACTGGATCCGCATCGACCGCTACTTCCGTGGCGAGCCGGAGGAAGCGGTGGCAGTCCATCAACCGGTGCTCTGCATGCACTGCGAGAACGCCCCCTGCGAGTCGGTCTGTCCGGTAGCCGCCACCACGCACAGCCTGGAAGGCATCAACATGATGACCTACAACCGCTGCGTGGGAACCCGATATTGTGCGAACAACTGCCCCTACAAGGTGCGGCGGTTCAACTTCTTCGACTTCAATCGCGGCACGCTCACCGATCATTACGTGCCGAACCTGCTCCGCCAGCCGGTTACCGAACTGATCGAGATGCAAAAGAACCCCGACGTGACCGTTCGGATGCGGGGTGTGATGGAGAAATGCACCTACTGTATCCAGCGGATCGAGCAGACGCGGATTGCGGCCAAACGAGAAGGCGATCGCCCTATTCGCGACGGAGAAATCCAAACCGCCTGCCAGCAGACATGCCCCACCCAGGCGATTGTTTTCGGCGACCTGAATGACGCCGAGAGCCGCGTGTCAAAGCTTCATGCCTTGCCGCGGACTTACGGGATGCTCGACCCGGAGTTGAATACCAAGCCGCGGACGCAGTATGTGGCGAAGGTGCGGAATGAAAAAAGAAATGACGAATGACGAATGACGAATGACGAATGACGAATGACGAATGACGAATGACAACCGAAACCGATAATACTCACGATAATCCTCGCCAACGCGCCACCCTGATCCTGGGTGAGACGGGCCAGAGCCTGCACGCAGTCACCGTTGCGGTGGCCGGCGTGGCCGAGGCCGCCCGCCCTCCACGGGCATGGTATGTAGCCATGGCCATTTCGCTGAGCCTGATGGGCGTGCTGGGTCTGATGGTCCTGTACTTGTTTTTCACCGGCGTGGGCGTTTGGAACCTCAACCGGCCGGTGGGCTGGGCCTTTGACATCACCAACTTCGTTTTCTGGGTCGGCATCGGTCACGCGGGAACATTGATCTCGGCCATTTTGTTTCTCTTCCGGCAGAAGTGGCGAACGAGCATCAATCGCTTCGCCGAAGCGATGACGATCTTCGCCGTGGCCTGCGCCGGACTGTTCCCCGCGATCCATATCGGCCGCGTCTGGGTCTTCTACTGGCTCTTCCCCTATCCGAACCAGATGGCCATGTGGCCAAACTACCTCAGCCCGCTGCTGTGGGACGTCTTCGCCGTGAGTACCTACGCCACGGTCTCGGTGCTTTTCTGGTACATGGGGATGGTGCCCGACCTGGCCACGTTCCGCGACCGGGCAAAATCGAAAATTGCGTACTATTCCTACGGTATTTTCAGTCTCGGCTGGCGGGGCAGCAACCGCCATTGGCACATTTACGAGAGGGCCTATTTGATCCTGGCCGCCTTGGCCACGCCGCTGGTGCTTTCGGTCCATAGTGTGGTGAGCTTCGACTTTGCCGTTTCGCAATTGCCCGGCTGGCACACGACGATTTTTCCGCCGTACTTCGTCACCGGGGCCATTTTCAGTGGCTTTGCCATGGTGGTGACCCTGGCCGTCCCTGCCCGCGAACTGTTCGGACTGAAGAATTTCATCACCCTGCGGCACATCGACAACATGGCCAAGGTCATCCTCTTGACCTCGTGCATCGTCGGCTATGCCTACTCGATGGAGTTTTTCATCGCCTGGTACGGTGGAAATTCCTGGGAGCAGTTCCACTTCCACAACCGCCTCAACGGGCCAATGTGGTGGGCGGGCTGGACGATGCTCACCTGCAATGCCATCGTTCCCCACGTGCTTTGGTTCAAGAGTGTCCGCACCAGCGTATGGGCATTGTTTGTGGTCAGCCTGCTGGTCAACGTCGGCATGTGGTTTGAGCGCTACGTGATTATCGTCGTCAGCTTGACTCGCGATTTTCTGCCGTCAAGTTGGGGGTCCTACGCTCCAAGCTATGTGGAAGTATTGACCCTTTTAGGCAGCTTCGGGCTGTTCCTGACACTGTTTCTTTTGTTCTGCCGCTACCTACCGATGGTGGCCATGGCCGAAGTGAAGAGCATCCTGCCCTCCCAGCAACATCGTGAAGAGTACGGACACGAGTACGAGAAGGTCTAATGAACCATGAAAACCACAACCCAAACATCACCCGCTGAAGAACCCAATCTGTGGGGACTGCTGGCCGAGTACCCCGATGCGGGTGCGCTGAAGGTCGCGGCTGAAAAGGTCCGCGACGCCGGCTACCAGCAATGGGACTGCTACACGCCCTACCCGGTCCATGGGCTTGACCAAGCCATGGGCGTCCGGCCGACGATCCTGCCTTGGCTGGTGTTGGGCGCGGGCCTGACGGGTTGTGCCGCAGCGACTGCCTTGCAGTGGTATTGCAATTCTCCGCAGACTGCCAGCCCAGCCGCGGGCTTGCTCGCCGGCTACCCGCTGGTCTTCAGCGGCAAGCCCTACTGGAGCCTTCCGGCGAATATTCCCATCATCTTCGAGCTTACGGTGTTATTCGCGGCGTTGATGACTTTCTTTGGCGTGTGGGGCCTGTCGCGATTGCCGCAGCCTTATTTTCCAGCCTTCAGCAGCCCGCGATTCCGCCGGGTCACGGACGATGGCTTCTTCATCATCCTTGAGGCTCGCGATAAAGGTTTTCGTCTCGAACAGGCCCGGCAACTGTTGCTCGACACGAATTCCAGTGTGGTGGAAGAGATATTATCGTGAGGGGGATTGAAAATTGAAAATTGAAAATTGTAAATTGCAAATTACGGAGAGGCGCGGCCGGGTAACCGAGCAGCCTTTCTCCGCGCCGCGAGTGGCTAGGCATGTCACGGCGACTATTCGCTACGCCATCCCTTCCGCCAATTCTCAATTCGCAATTTGCAATTTGCAATTTGCAATTTTGCAACGGAGGACTCCATGAAGACGATCCTAGGCTTCGTCGTCGTGGTACTGCTCGCGGGCTTGGTTCCCTTGGGGTTGATCGCGCTGGCCCGGTCGCAGACATCGACCCAGCCGCCGGTCCATCCGATCCAGGACATGTTCAAGCAGCAGAAGTTCCGTCCTCAGCGGGGTAACGCGATGTTTGCCGACGGTCGGGCAATGCGTCCGCGTTTGCCGGGAGTAACGGCCAGTAGCGACCTGCAAGTACAGAACGAAATGGTCAACGATCGCGACAATCCCCACATGATCGGCGACCAAAATGCCCCGATTGAGCTTAACGACGAGCTGACCTACCAGCGAGTGGTCGAAGGCACCGAGCCGCAGGCCGACGGCAAGCCAGGCTATGTGAAACGGATTCCTGTGAAGGTGTCGATGGATCTACTCGAGCGCGGCCGCGAGCGATACACGATCCATTGCGCGGTTTGCCACGGTCAGGGTGGCTACGGAGACGGCACCGTGGCCCTGCGTGCGGCCGAAATGCAGCAGGCTGTCAACGGCGATGCCGCGGCTTGGGTCGCCCCCAAGAACTATCACAGCGTCGACATGCGGCAGCAGCCGGTCGGCAAAATTTACAACACAATCGCCAACGGCGTCCGCAGTATGCCGGCTTATGCCAAGCAGATTTCAATCCTCGATCGCTGGGCCATCGTGGCCTATGTGAAAGCATTACAGCGAAGCCAGAATGCAAAGGCGGAGGATATTCCGGAAGCGGAAAAGGATAAGTTTGAATCCCTAATCCCCAATCCCTAATCCCCAACCC
>Ga0194056_10000847_pt1 | contig 16774 bp, 14 predicted proteins | sample SepL4413m_MetaG_FD_155458 | JGI IMG/M metagenome (GOLD analysis project Ga0194056, IMG submission 155458) | Anoxic zone freshwater microbial communities from boreal shield lake in IISD Experimental Lakes Area, Ontario, Canada - Sep2016-L442-13m | ecosystem: Environmental > Aquatic > Freshwater... | reverse complement strand
TCCCAAGCCCCCAAAACAGTTTTCAATGTAGTAGCCGCCGTCTCTGGCGGCACAGGTTCAGTAACGGCCCATCCGGTCTCGCCCCCTCCCGTCACAACGATTCCGGTCTCCAAGCCAGAGCCGATATCCCACGGAACACCAAAACCGATGGTCACGCCTGAACCGCCTCCAGTACAAGAACCCACGCCGCCGGTGTCTGTGCCCGTGGTTGAACCGCCACCGCCTGCAAACCCAGCGCCTACACCGATAGTGATGCCAGAACCGGAAATCACCGTGGAACTGACACCCCCGGTGTATGATCCTGTCCCCGCGCCAGCGGACGGCACAGAGGCCGTCCCTCCAGTGGATAATTCCTTGGATGACGAGGATCGGCCTGCGGTGAGCTTGCCGAACCGCCCGATCCGGTCAACAGAACCCGCCATAATCGAGCCAATCCCCGTGGCACCCCCGACACCGGTCTTTGAGCCGCCTCCCGAAATCGCAACACCGGAAGCACAACTTCCACCGCTTCAGATGCAAGAACCCACACCACCGGTGTCTGCGCCCGTGGTTGCACCGCCACCACCTGAAGACCCGACGCCAATACCGGTCATTGCGCCAGAGCCGGAAATCGTCGTGGAGCCGCCGACCCCGGCGTCTGAACCTGAACCAGCGCCAGCGGACGGCACAGGGGTCGTCCCTTCAGCAGACAATTCTTTGGAGGGCGAAGCTTGCCCTGAGCCTAGTCGAAGGGTTGGGCCGAGCCGGTCAACAGAACCAGCCAATATATCGCCAATCCCCGTGGTACCCCTAACACCGGTCTTTGAGCCGCCTCCGGAAATCACAAGACCAGAAGGACCAGTTCCGCCTCCTCAAATGCAAGAACCCGAGCCGCCGGTCTCTGTCCCCATGGTTGAACCGCCACCGGCGGTGATCCCGATTCCGATACCGGTCGCGATGCCAATGCCAGAAATTGCCGCGGAACCGCCGCCAGCCGTGATCATCCCGGTGACGACCGTCCCGCCGCCACAAGCGCCGGAACCAGTCATCACAATCGCTCCCGAGCCAGTCCCGGTCATCGTGGCGGAACCTGAAACTTTGCCACCGCCGGTAATTGCAGCACCGCCGCCAGCCCCCACTCCACCACCACCGGCGATCATCCCTGCGCCGCCACCCGAACCGATCACACCAGACATTTCCGATGCTCCAGCGAATGCAGAAACAAATGAAACGACACCAGACACTGGGGGCAATCAAGTCCCCGACGCGGTCGAGACGCCTACTGAAATAGAAGAAATTTCGCCTGAAACGGCCAGCGGGAGAGCTTGAGTAATATCAAAATAATCAATGCTGAACAGGTTCAGCAATATACCAACCGGCACGTTCCGCTTTTCGAGTCGTAGGGCGTGCTGCGCGGCGATCAACTTCATGGATTCCGCATCAACGGGGATATACACATCCTACTTGATCTCACCCTTTGTCTTTCATAAAGACTTGGTCCCATAAGTTGTTGCCCATCGAAAATGATTAAGTGCTCGGGTACGGTTGAAATCCAGGCACTCGTTCCCCATGAGAGCACCGCCTGAAATCTCGCGAATTCACACTGGTCTCGAAATGCGGTCACAAAAACCAGCGGCCTGTTGAGTGAAGTAAACAGTGTTTTCAATTCAGCTCGGCGATGTGAATCGACTGGCCCATTGCATTTAGCGATGTCCACAAGGATGATCCACCCGCGAGCGACATGATAGATTACTGCATTCGGCAATCGTCCTACTCCTCGCGGGATTTCTCTATTTCTACGCCGGGAGCAAGCGGGGATAGAAGCCAACGCACCTCCTTCCGCGTGCAGATAGAGTATCCGACTGCGAGGAAATACGAGTGGACAGAATGAATTTTGGAGCTTCGCCAACATTTCTATGCACGTTTTCATAAACTCCCCCACCGGTTAAATATCCTATTTTGGGTTATTTCGGCCAGGTGTGCAATTATTAAGTTATGTCGCGTAGCAAGAACATGCAGGCTGATTCGATTTTTCGCGAACTCGTGAAAGATATCCGCCTTGAGAAAGGGCTAACCCAGAGCCAGCTCGCCAAACGCCTACACGTGCCGCAAAGTTATGTAAGCAAGTATGAAACCGGCGAACGTCGACTTGATTTCGCGGAGACGGTGGTTGTCTGCAATGAGCTTGGACTTTCACTGAAGACGTTTGTCGACTTGTACGTCAAGCGACACTCCTCAATGAAACCCAGCGGTGCGACACCCCAAGGGAGCCAACCATGATGGTATTCCATCGCTGCGGACCGGCTCATCATGGCTCAGACGAACACCTTTCCGGGTCCGGCGGACCGCAATTCATGAAAGAATATCCAATGCTGAACAGGTTCAGCAAGACGAGCTCGAATTTAATGCCCTGTCTTTTTCTTTTTCGGGGTGGGCTTGTGACCATCAGCAGGACTTGCCGATGAGGTCGCGGAAGTGCGGGAATCCCAGATGATTTCATCACCGGAAATGTTACGGAACTTGATGCAGAAATGGTCGGTTGGGAGGGTGTAGTGTCCCTTGACCTTCTCCTTGGTTCCGGCTTTATCTTCCAAATCCGGATTGCTGACCCACACTCCGTCGGCCCGGAGCGTGGTGTCGAACTGAATGGCTTCAATGAGTTCGAGCCCGGTGTCGCTCACTTTCACGGCCTTGAAAGGGGTGGATGGCTTGGAGTCCTTCCCGCCATTGGCCTCGCCTTCATTATCCCTGCTCTCATCGCCGTTCCCATTTTCTTCTATCAATGCCTCGGCATGACGCTTGCCACGTTTGGCGTTGAATTCGTCTATCTTGGCCTTGAGGTAAGGACTGAAAAACCGTTCCACCGTGACTTCCCATTTTCCCTTGCCCGCGGCTTTAACATCCACCACGACGCTATCCGGGGTGAAAAGACTGGCCGCCTTCTTGTCGAGAAGCTGATTGAGGCTCACTAACTCCACTTTGAGTTGCGTCTTGCCACTCTCGCGGAGTCGTTTATTGACGTAATCCTGATCCACATCAAGGTCACGGTGAGCGTATAAAATTCGAACGCCATCGGCACGGTCATCGGATTCCAGTTGATAGATTTCCTCGAGATACACATCCAGTAAAGCACGCGTAAGCCGTTCGTGGAGCCCAACGAATTTGAGAGGAATATAACGCCCGGAGGCGCCTGGCAAGCCACCATCCCAGAATTCGCCGAGTTCCAGTTCATCGCGCTTCTTAAACCCTTCAACGAGACTGAAAATCTTGGCCATGGTCTGGGCCGGATTGCGGAATAGACGAATGCCGTCTTCAATCTTAAGAACATCGAAGGTCGCCCCGGCGGTTGCAAGACGATCCCGGGTGGTCTGAATGGCATTCAAGCCGATGTCACAGGCGATGAACCGACGGCCTAATTTATTAGCAACCGTCGCGGTGGTGCCGCTGCCGCTGAAGAAATCAGCGACGATCATGCCCTCTTTAGAGGAAGCGTTTATGACCCGTTCAAGCAAAGCTTCGGGTTTTTGCGTTGTGTAATCGTAGCGTTCGTCGGCCTGCGAGTTCACAGAATCAATGTCTGTCCACAAACTATGAATCGCCATGCCGGGCAACTCATCAAGATATCGTTTCACTCGTGGCATTCCAGTCCCCGTGAAAACAATACGCCCCTCGGATAATAACTTATTGACGTTTTCCTGGCTGTAGCGCCACATCGCTCCCGCTGGTGGAGCAATCACTCTGTCTCCAAATTTAATCGATTTGCCATCATGCCCATGAGCTGGCGCGGTTGGGTTGTCCAAACAGAAAATTCTGTTGTCCGGGTCACGCCCAGTGAAGTGACTGTCGATATAGGACTGTTTGATTGGTGTGTAGATTTTATTAAAGAGATAGTCGTCTCCACAGCCATAAAGAAAAATACTTTCATGAACAATGCCAAATTTGTTCGCATCTGCATGAAAGTTGAAACGTTTCCACACGATTTCGTTGAGGAAGTTGTCCTCACCAAATACCTCGTCGAGTAGAACCTTAACGTAATGCCCAATATGCCAATCGAGATGAACATACATGGAGCCGGTTTCACTCATCACCTCTCGCATGGCGAGAAGGCGTTCATAAAGCCAGTTGAGGTAATCCTCTTTTTGCCAAATATCGCCATACATGATTTCTTCACCAATAGCGCTACACGGAATGGGGAAAGGCCCAAGTCGAAGTTGTCAAAACAGGCATGAAGACGGCCTGCGAGGCCGCAGGCCCTCCAGAAGAGGAAGAGACCATCAGGTGTCCGTCTGCCTCAACGACCGTCTGCCAAGGCTCAGAGAATTGCTAACAAAATATAGTTGTTCATTGTATCTTTCGGGAACTATCATGCGCGGCATTCATGAAAGTATTACTTGTAGCTGGAGTAGGAGAACGCCCGGAAGCCCACCTTTTCCCTGAATTGGCTGCCCGGGGCATTCAGGTTGAACTCCTGTGCGATACCTCCTCTCCTTATTTTGACCCGCTCAAGGCGGCCGGCTTTCCGATGACCCACCTAAAAATGACGGCCCGCATGGATATCGCCGCCATAAAAACCATTCGCCGCCTGCTGAAATCAGGGTCCTATGACATTGTCCATGCCTTCAACAGCCGCGCCCTTTCCAACAGCCTGATCGCGTCTGCCGGCATTCCTGTCAAAATTATCGGCTATTGTGGCACCATGGGCCATCTCCGGCCTTGGGACCCCTCCTCCTACCTGGCTGTCTTGAATCCCCACGTCGATAAGATTGTCTGCATTTCCAAGGCTGTCCAAAACTACCTGGAGTCGGCAGGAATTCCCCAAAAACGGCTGACCCAGATTTACAAAGGCCATGACCCGGCCTGGTTCAAGGCGGCACCCCGGGCAAGTCTCCTTGAATTCGGCATTCCTGACGAAGCTGTGGTTGTCGGCTGCATTGCGAACATGCGTCCGATCAAGGGAGTGCCTGTCCTGATTGAGGCCGTCCGCCAGCTCGCCCCGGATCTGCCCGTTCACCTGCTATTGGTTGGACAGAACGGGGATGCTGAAGTCAACAAACTGGTTGGCAATAGTGCCTTACGCGAGCGGATACATCTGGCCGGCTTTCGCATGGATGCCCCCCAACTGATGGGCGCCTGCGATCTGTTCGTCATGCCGACTCTTAAAAATGAGGGGTTTTCCAAGGCCGTTGTAGAAGCCATGTGCATGGGTGTCACCTGTATTGTGTCCGGTGTCGGCGGCATGGTGGAATTGGTTGAGCAGGACCGGACAGGTAAAATTATTCCCTCAGGCGATCCCCTCGCGCTGGCAAATGCCATACGATCCTACGCCGTTGACAGTCCCCTTCGCAAACAACACGGCCAAAATGGACTCCAGCGGATTGTGGATCACTTTTCATTTTCGAAAATGGTGGATGAAACCATTAGCATGTATCGGTCTCTCCTGCCCGAAATCGGCATCTGAAAAGTTGTCATGTTGTTAGGTTGCTGAGTTGTTAAATGATAATTCGGATCGCCACCCGACAACAACTCAACAACTTGACAACTCAACAACTAAAACGTCTCTCTGCTTGCTTTAACGGGGGCGCTTATGCCACAAATACAGGCTTGTAATAAGGAGAATTAAGCATGGAGTTTCTGACACATTTATTTCAGCTCAATGTCGACATCATTGAACGCATGGGGTATCCCGGCATTGTCTTCCTGATGACCCTGGAAAGCTCTGTCTTTCCCATCCCCAGCGAACTGGTCATGCCGCAGGCGGGTTATCTCGCTTCAACGGGAGTCATGAGCCTGCCGGTGGTCATTATCCTGGGCGTCGTGGGCAGTTGGCTGGGCGCCCTGCTGAATTACGTCGTGGCCATGTGGCTGGGGCGGCCATTCTTTCTGAAATACGGGAAATATTTTTTCTGCCCGCAGGACAAGTTTGCCATGGTAGAACGTTTTTTTAACGCTCACGGCGAGATCAGCACCTTCACCGGGCGCTTGATTCCCGTGGTGCGGCATCTCATCTCGATCCCGGCTGGACTGACAAAGATGAAAATGTCGCATTTTCTACTATATACCGGTATTGGCTCCGCCATCTGGATGACTATCCTGACCTATATCGGCTATCTTTGCGGCAAGAATATGGAGCTTATCAAGAAATATTCCCACATCTGCACCCTTGGCGTCATCATCGGTTGTGTGGTGCTGATCGCAGTCTATATTTGGCTCCACAAACGGCGTCAGGCCAAATACGGGAAGACGCCCGACCAACCATGATGCCATTTCCGCCCATTTCCAGGGAGAAATGCCAGGAGCTCCACTCCGCGCTGAGGACCGAGTGGCTTGAGACCAATGGGATCGGAGGCTATGCCTCCAGCAGCATTCACAACTGTAACACCCGGAAATATCATGGTCTGCTGGTCGCCAGTCTGGCCGCCCCCGCAGGCCGGTTTACAATGCTCTCCAAGTATGAGGATTCCATCATCACGCCCTCCGGAGAAATTCCGCTTTCCAGCAACTGCTATCCCTGTGTCATGCATCCTGATGGCCACCGCCAATTGATCGAATTCTGCCTCGAGGAAGGCCCGGTGTTCCGGTATGAGATTCAGGGGATGATTATCCAGAAGCGCATTCTGATGGTGCAGGGTCAAAACACCGTCCTGGTGGAGTATCGGATGGAAAAGGGCGATGGGCCCGTCATCCTGCGCCTGAAACCGCTGCTTGCCTTTCGCCGGCATCATGAGCTCAAGCAGGAGGACACCTATATCCGGACCGCCACGTCGCACGCTCCCGCCGGCTTCAGTATCCAGCCTTACGAAGGATTGCCGTCACTCTTCATTCAGGCCAGCGAAGTTCCTGCCTTTGAGGCTCAACCGGTCTGGTACCGTAATCTCGAATATTTCATGGAGGCAGAGCGGGGCTATGATTATCACGAAGATTGCTTCTGCCCCGGCACCCTTGAACTCAACCTGCCACTGGATGGCCGCGTGATTGTCTCGGCGTCGCTCGCGAGCCAGCAGACTCTTCCCGCACTATGGGAAGCTGAAACCATCCGCCGCCAGGTCTGCGCCCAATCAGCCGAAACGATGGCCTCCCAAGCCGGCCACACCGACATCGTTGAGCCCTTGCCGGCGCTGATCCGGAGTGGCCGCCATTTCACCATCCGCACACCGGACACGGCCCGTGCCACCATTATCGCGGGCTATCCCTGGTTCGATGACTGGGGTCGCGACACCCTGATCAGTCTGCCGGGGCTCACCTTCTATTCCGGCCGCCCTGAACTCGGGATCGAAATACTCAAAGCGGTCGCACCCCATGAACGCGATGGACTCATCCCCAATTGCTTTGCAGCCGATCCGGAGCATCACGCCTATAATTCCGTTGACGCCTCGCTCTGGTATTTCTGGGCGGCGCAGCAGATGCTTGAATGTACCGGTGACCGGAAAACCCTGCAAGACACAATTTGGCCTGTCCTGAAACGGATTGTCGCCCGTTTCATGGCTGGGACGCATTACGACATCTATATGACACCAGAAGGGCTCCTGCACGCCGGCAACCGGCACACACAGCTGACCTGGATGGATGCCACCTCGCATGGTCAGCCGGTGACCCCGCGCTACGGATTCGCTGTGGAGCTCAACGCCCTCTGGTTTAACGCCCTGGTCTTTTGCGAAACCCTGGCCACCAGCTTTAATGAGAAGCTCCCCTGGTCAACCGAGCTCACCAAACGTTTGAAGAAGGCCTTTACAGCCACCTTCTGGCTGGAGGGTCCCGGCTATCTGGCGGATTCGTTTGCGGACGGTATCCTGAATGAAACCATCCGCCCCAACCAGATCTTCGCGGCTTCCCTCCCCTTTTCACCATTGACCGCCCGCCAACGCAAAGGCGTCGTTGAAACGGTCCGGCGGGAATTATTCACCCCTTGCGGCCTGCGCACCCTCTCCCCGCGTGATGTTGCCTACCGTGGACGCTACGAGGGCGATCAACCCACCCGCGATGCCGCCTACCATCAGGGCACCGTATGGCCCTGGCTTCTGGGGCATTATGGCGAGGCGGTCTTAAAAACAAGCTGCACCCCCGCTGAAGCCGCATGGGAATTAACGCAGAGCCTGCGTCCACTGCTCGATTACAGTCTGACAGGACGCGGCCTGATCAATGTTCCTGAGATTTTCGACGGAGATTTGCCCCAGCGTCCCAACGGCTGTCCCGCGCAAGCCTGGAGCAGTGCCGAATTAATCCGGCTTTTTACGCTATGCGCCCGCGTTTGTTCCCGCTAGGATGATTCCAGCAAAGGAGTTCGAAGATGAAAGTAACCGATATCAAGGCCAAGGCCAAAACATTGGGCATCAACCCCGGAAAACTGAAAAAAGCAGAACTTATTATAGCCATCCAGAAGGCGGAGAAAAACACCCCTTGTTTCGGAACAGGCACTCCCGCTTGTCCCCAGATGGACTGTTGCTGGAGAACCGACTGCATCGTCTGAGGTAATTCACTTATGCGAATCTTGATGTTCGGCTGGGAATTTCCACCTCACATCAGCGGAGGGTTGGGGACGGCGTGCTATGAAATCACCCGCGCGCTTTCCCAGCACGGGGCAAAGATTACGTTCGTGGTTCCACGGGCTGGAACGCCGGTGGCCAAGTCCCATGTGGAACTGGTGGCCGCCTCCGAGTCCCCCGTACCCTACCCGCCCACCGCGGACGAGTTTTTCGAGAGCCTTAACATCAAGCCTTTCGATTCGATTTTGCGCCCCTATCTTAATAACAGCGAATACCTGACCATTCTGAACGCCACCGCCGAACGGGCCATTGAGCGCAAGGGTCATCCCAGCGTCATCGAGCCCGCCGTCCATTACGGCCACAACCTGATGGCCGAAGTGGCGCGTTATAGTGAAGTGGGCGAAAATCTGGCGCGGGGCGAAGACTTCGATCTGATCCACGCCCATGACTGGATGACTTTTCTGGCGGCCATCCGGGCCAAACGCGCCACCGGCAAACCGCTGGTCGTGCATGTGCATTCCGTGGAATACGACCGCAGTGGCGACCACCTGAATCAAAGCATTTTCGATATTGAAAAACTCGGCCTGCAGGAGGCCGACCACGTCATTGCGGTCAGTCATTACACCCGCAACCTGATATTGGATCAATATGGCATTGCGCCGGACAAGGTCACCGTCATCCACAATGCGGTATCACGCCGGAATATCGGGAAAGTCTACCATGTTGCCCGGCACCACAATGAAAAGATCGTTCTTTTCCTGGGCCGGGTCACCTCACAAAAGGGGCCGGATTTCTTTGTGGAAGCAGCCGCGCGGGTTCTGGAAAAAATGTCCAATGTCACATTCGTCATGGCGGGTTCCGGCGACATGCTGCCCCGGATGATAGAGCGGGTCGGCGAACTCCGGCTCGGGCGTCATTTCCATTTCACGGGTTTTCTCAGCGGACATGATGTGGAGCGGATGTACGCCATGAGCGACCTGTACGTCATGCCCAGCGTCTCGGAACCGTTCGGGCTCTCCCCATTGGAGGCCATGCTGTATGATGTCCCCGTCATTCTCTCCAGGCAGGCGGGAGTCACTGAAGTCCTCCCCCATGCCCTCACCGTGAATTTCTGGGATGTTGACGATATCGCCGACAAGATCCTGGCGGTTCTCAAATACCCGGTGTTGTCACGGGAACTGCTCCGCAACGGACGCAAAACCCTGCGCCATGTACGGTGGGAAGTCGCCGCCGCACGCATTCAACTTCTCTACAACCAACTTCTTAGTTGAGGCGAACCATGCCATCCGTATGTCTCATCTTGAAAGTTCATGAGCCGCACCACCTGCGCCATTATTCCTTCTTCGACATCGGTGAATCTCCCGCTTATACAGATGATGTGGCCGATTTTGCCCATCTGGACAAAATGGCCCGCCAATGCTATCTCCCCGCCACCAAAATTCTGTTAAAGCAAATCGATGAACATCAAGGTGATTTCCGTTTTGCGATTTTACTATCGGGAGTGGCTATCGACCAATTCGAGCGTTTTCAGCCGGAGCTCCTCATCCAATTCAAACGCCTGGCCGACACCGGTTGCGTGGAGTTTATCTGCGAGCCTTTTTTCCACTCCCTTTCGTTCCTCTTCTCCAAGCCGGAATTCAAAGAACAGATTGACTTGCATCGCCATAAAATCAGCGCCCTTTTTGGAAAATTCCCGGACACTTTTCACTATCATGCATTAGGTTATAACAATGATATCGCGCTTGAAGCCGATTCATTCGGTTTCAAGGCCATTCTCGCCGCAGGGGCGGAGCGTACCCTGGTGGGGCGTTCAATGAACCGCCTGTATGAATCGGCAGCCTGCACCAGCCTCAAACTACTTTTTGAAAACCCCTTGCTGGCCGATAACCTCGCCAGATTTTCACCTGCCTCGACCACCTCAACAGCACCTTTAACCCCAACGCACTTCATTAATCGTCTGCTCCAAAAACAAGGCGACGTGATCACCCTGGCAACAAATCTCAATGCTTTTGAAGAACACACATTGGGTGTACCCGGCGCGCTGGAATTTCTCAGTCAGTTTCCCGACGTTTTACTGTCACATAAGGGATTTAATTTTGAGACGCCGGCACAAGTGTTAAATGCCCATACGCCCTGCGGCTCCATATCGGTTCCAGGCTTTACAACCTGGGAAGACGCCGAACAGGAAGCACAGGATTGGGTTGGCAATGAGATGCAGCAAGACGCCATTCACGGACTTTATCTTCTGGAGCAGGAAGTCAAGGCACACCGTGATCCCGCCATGCTCCTGGCCTGGCGGCACCTGCAGGTTTCCGATCATTTCTTTTACATGAACACCAAGCAGCACCCTGAAGTCATGGAAAGCGCCGAATCAAGTCCCTACCACTCTCCCTACGACGCCTATATCAACTTCATGAATATCCTGACCGATTTCTCCGAACGCCTGGCCACCACTTAATCCGTCAGCCGAAAACTTCCTTTTTGTCGGGAATCGAATCGGCGGCGCCCTTGCGGGTAACGGAGAGAGCGGCGGCCTTGCAGGCATAGGTGAGACATTGCTCAGGTGAAAGGCCCTTGATCAAGGAAGCGGCATAATAACCGATGAAAGTATCGCCTGCGGCGGTGGTATCCACAGCTTTGACTTTCGGTGCCGGCACCACCCATTGCCGGGTCCCGCTCTTGAGCATGGCCCCCTTGGCCCCGAGCGTCATGAGAATTTGCGCAGTCGGAAATTGCCGCGACAGGGCTGCTAAAGCGGGTTTTCCTGCCTTGGTGCCGGAGAGGTCGGCCGCTTCGATCTCATTCACAATGAAAAGGTCCACCAGCGATAGCGGATACTTGAGAATCGCAGGATCGAAGGGCGCGGGATTGAGCCAGATTTTCATCCCGACCTTATGCGCGGCTTTCATGATATCTGGTATCGCGTTAATCTCGTTCTGGAGCAGGAGAATGTCGCCCTTTCCAAAATGAGTGAGGGTTTCACGAATTTCCGCCATGGTAATGGTCCGGTTCGCCCCCGGGAAAAGTACGATTGAATTCTGCCCACTATCTGCGACTTGAATCACCGCATGACCCGTCGGTCCCGGATCCTTCCCCACGAACCGGGCATCGGCGCCCGCTGCCATGAGATTGCGGACGAGCCAGTCGCCATCCTTACCGATCTTGCCGGCGTGAAATACCGGCGCACCTGCCCGGGCCAGTGCAATAGACTGATTATTCCCCTTTCCCCCCGCAAACGTGGTGAGCGAAAGGCTGGAAAGCGTCTCCCCTGGTTTGACGATGTGCGGGACGCGGTAAACCAGATCGATGTTGAGTGAACCGAAATTCAGAATTTTCATCAGGACACCTTCACGCTATTGAAGCCGATCATGCCTTTTTCAAAAATCAGGCCCGCCCCGCCACAACCCAGTTTATTGTCAACCCCCTCCAATACCTTCCTGCCATCACAGAAGGCCGTGATCGTCCGGCCTTTGCAGACCAGACGCAAACTGTGCGGCTGATCCAATTTCCACCTGCTAGCCGTTTCGGCCAATATGGTATCGCCGTAATGCCGCTCAATCAACTGAAACTTATGGTCATTTGTCCGGACCAAAGCGATATAGCGCTGCATTCCCTGGTAACGGACGAGGATGCCACCCTTGTCAGCCAGGTGAATCTTAACATTGGCTTCAAAGGTGTAGTCCTTCCAACCCGTGTTGCCGGTGACCAGAATCCCTCGCCCGGTATTTTTACCGGCATGCGTAAAGTCACCCGGATCATCCGAGAATGAACCACCCAAATGGTCAGAATAACGAATCCAGCCGGGCGCATCGCCGTCCCGCGGGAGTTGGGCAGGAAAGGCAACCTCCGCCTTTCCTGAAAAATGGACGCAATCCACAAACAGTTCACCCTGAGTCGTGGCGGTTGAACAGATCTCTATACCGAAATCAAGTACCGCGCACCCTTTGGTGTCAGGGACCGTCAAGGTAAGGGATAACGGGGCATTGTTCTTGAGCGGAGCTGATTTCCCAAAGCAAAGGGTCGTTTCGCTCCATTTGCCGCCCGTCAGAACCCTTACAAAGAGGCGGGCCCGGGCGGCCCCCTCAACGACACCCACCAGACCTGTAACTTTTACGTTCATCCCGGAATAGAGTTGAGACGTTGAGACAATGGAGTAGCCGGCAACATCCGGCCGCGCCAGCACCGGGGTGGAAATCCGGGCCTGATGTCCGGCATCGACGTTAAACGTGATCCGCAGTGAGCGGCGTCCGAGCTGCGAGTGTCCTGCCACATTCTCCACGATGGCCGTATTACGGCAGCCATAGGGATCGGACTCGCTCATATACCCATGCCGGGCGCCGGGCAGGTCAAAGTGGTGCCAGACCCCTTTCTTCGGGGGTGGGCTTGCCGCCCAACCCATAACCTTGCGTCCGATACGGGCGATATGCAAAGCCTCCATCAGGCAGTCACTGGTACTGCGTGTTCCGTCAGCCGTGGGCAGCAGGATACGGTCCGCAAAAGGAGCCTGGAAATCATATCGGGCATTAATGCCCTTTAGGCCGACCTTGACGCCCATCACAGAGCCCACGTTCGCGGCATTGCAGTCGGTATCCCAGCCCGCCGTGTTGATGATGCGTTGGGCTTCGTAGAAATCGTCCGGGGCGTAGCACCAGGCCATGACCATAATGGCGTGGTTCGGGATCACGTGGCAGTTGCCCCCGTATTTCCCATAACCATATTTCCTGTCGATCCGGGAGTAGGTTTTATGCCAATCACGGTCGGCCTTACACCACGCGCGCACATCGCGGTGGACTTTGGCAATCAGGCTGTTTCCAGGTATCAGGCTAACGCCGATATCGAGCAACTTATCCATCCGCTTCTCGGTGAAGGCAGCACTCACCATGGCGGCAACCACTACGGCAGCATGTACGGCCTCGCCGTCATGCGAAACCGAGGCGGCATGGCGAGCCATGCGGGCGGCCAGTTCAGGTTTTCCCGGCGCGACAAGGCCAAAGGCGTCAATGAAGATCTGGGCACCGATCTGTTCGGCCACCGTGCGCCCGTTCAGCGCAATGGATCCCGACAAGGGTGCTTTGATGCCATCTTTCAACCGGAGGAAAGCGGTGTGCTCGGTTGAAAAACCCATCCCGCCCCACCAGAGGATGGTTTTGTTCTCGAGGATATAATTGAGCCAGTTATCACCATAGAATTCCGGAGGCGTATTTTGATAGCGCCCGGAATCTTCAAGCGCCCGGATGAAAGTAAACGTACCGGAGATATCGTCATCTGAAACAACGAGAGGTTTGCCTAAGTCCTCGTGAACATAACCACTGATCAGGCCCCATTTCTTTTCAAGAACTGCTTTGGACCACCCTTCAAAGGGGCGCCCCATATACACGCCAATGACTTTCCCCAGAACACCCGCATATACTAGTTCTTCATAATTTTTCATAATCACCTATATTTCAGGCACCAACAGAATGGGCATTAAAACCTCTTTTGAGTTCCATTGTCAGTCATTGTCATGTATTGTTATGCTTATATCTACGCAAGAATAATCAAATACTATGCATAAACGGTCATCACCACCCTATCGACTGGAATATGCCCCCATCCCTTTGCCGGATGATTTTCCCATCATCGGAGAAAGTCCATTTGCACAGAAAGACAACCCGATCACTTTTCTGCATCTTCACGATCATCTTGAGTTGGGGTACTGTTTCGAAGGATCCGGCGTTTTTGTAGTGGAAGATAAGGTCTTACCGTTCAAGACCGGAGACGTTTCGGTCATCAACAATTCCGAGATGCATCTGGCCTCAAGTGCGGCGGGCACGATAAGTCACTGGAGTTTCCTGACCCTTGACCCGGCCCGACTGATTCCCGCACCTCTCGAAGAGCAGAAATACCTGCGTGTTGCGTTACTTGCAGGGAGTTCATTCCGCAATATTCTCACTCCGTTGGAGTATCCGGGACTGGGCGAACTCGTTAAATCCATTATCATGGAACTGAGAGAGCGACATGAGGGATATCGCTCAGCTGTGCGGGCCAAAGTGTGGGAAGTTATGGTTCGGCTGCATCGGGAGATAGCGCCACACAATGCCCCCCCCATACCCGCCTCGCGACATACGCTCATGGATCGGGTGGCACCTGCATTGGCTCATGTGGCAAGGCATTATGCGGATCCCCTGTATATGGACCAACTGGCAAGGTTATGCCATGTCAGCGAAACACATTTCAGGCGGCTGATGAAATCAGCCACCGGCGTCTCACCCCAGGATTATATAACCCATTTGAGACTTCAGATGGCTTCCTCTCTTTTGATCAGCACCGATAAACGTGTCCTGGACATCGCTCTGGAGACAGGCTTTCCGACGCTTTCAAGTTTCAATAGGGATTTTAAAAAACAGCTCGGGTCGTCACCACGGGAATGGCGCAAACAACGTCTGGACAAAGAAGCTCATGGGTAGTGATGAAGCCGCCCCAGAAAAGCCGGAACGGCTTGCTCGGTGCGAAGAATGCGTTGGCCAAGGGTAATGGATTCAAACCCCAGTTCTTTCAAGAGCCCCAGCTCATAGTCGGTAAAGCCACCTTCCGGTCCGATCGCAAGGGATACCGGTTCCTGAAGACCGCAGGGACAGCCCACTCCATCTCCCGGATGTGCCACCAAACACCGGGTACCCGCAGTCAAGACCGGTACGTCATCTTCCATAAACGGCTTAAAAAGAGGGTGCAGGGTCACAAGCGGCAACACCGTATCCCGGGCCTGCTCCAGTCCAAGAATCAGTTGCCGCCGCAATTCCTGCTCCTCCAGCCACGGACTGTTCCAATAGCTTTTTTCAACCCGGTAGGCACCAAACAAAGCAATCCGCTTTACCCCCATGGTCGTAGCGCCATGAAGGATACGACGAAAACATTTCGGACGCGGCATGGCCAATAACAATGTGACCGGAAGCGGTGCAGGCGGGGGTTCCGTCAGCGCCACGTTCATTTCGATCCCTTGATCGGTCATCGCTTCAATGGTTCCTGTTCCCAAAAGCCCGTTAAAGACACCAACCCGCAGCGAGACCCCGACTTCTCCTCTGAGCACCTGACGAATATGATCCATTCGAGAGCCCTGCAAAACGACCTTCTGCTCGGTTACAAAGTCTTTCGGGAAAAGGAGGATCAGGTTCATAGGGACAAAAATATGTCGCAAAACATCATTACATACCACTTCTTTTTAATTTTCATAATCGTAATCTTAATCCGATTAAGATTATGATTAAGATCACGATTACGATAATAGAAATAACTAATGCCCACACACACTTTTATGCCGCCCCTCACCCTCAGAGGAGTTTGTTATGATCCCCCGCTCTTTTGCGCCCCCATGGCGGGAATCACTCATAGTTCCTTCCGTCGGCTTCTGGCAGATTTTGGCGGATATGGCGGCCTTTTCACTGAAATGCTTTCGGCCAGAATGATTATTCATGAAGATCCCCTGACTTCTCCATGGTTGAAACGCCGGCCTCAGGAAAAGCGGGTTATCTATCAGTTGCTGATCTCCGACTCCGCCCACCTGCCGGCCACTCTCGCCCGGCTCGCGCCATCATCACGGGATGGAATTGACATCAATCTCGGCTGCCCGGCGGCAACGGTTCAGCAAAGGGGCGGAGGTTCCGACCTCTTCGACGATCAAGCCAGGCTTTGCGAAATCATCCGCACCATCCGGCGCGATTTTGATGGCCCGCTGACCGTCAAAATCCGTCTGGGCCGTCCCACGCCGGACTGGCGGACCGTACTCCATGACCGGCTGAAACTGTTTGAGGACGAAGGGATTGATGCCATCACGCTGCATCCCCGTTTTGCGGAAGAATCCCTGAACCGTTACCAGCCCCGTCACACATGTTACGCCGAGTTGGCGACCGAAACCAGACTACCCATTATTGCCAACGGTGATATTACGGGACTTGCCTTTTTCCAGACGAATGAAGCCCTGCTTGCCCCGTGCGCAGGACTGATGATCGGCAGAATGGCGGCGGCACGTCCCTGGATTTTCGCACAGTGGCACCAACCCGATCTGCCTGTTGATCATCATGCCGTCTGGACCCGGCTCTGCGATTATATGGAGGAGGATTTCGAATTGAAGAAAGGCCTGATCCGCCTGAAAATTTTCACCCCCTACTTCGCAAGAAATTTCGTTTTCGGCCACACCCTTTTTGCGTCCGTCCAGAGCGCTCCCGACTGGCCCACCGCCAGAGACCGTGCTGATGAATTCCTCTCATCAAATCCAGCCCTGAACAAAAGCATATCACTGAGTGGACTGTGAGGGCAGTGGGCAGTGGGCAGTGGGCAGT
>Ga0194056_10000844_pt1 | contig 16785 bp, 12 predicted proteins | sample SepL4413m_MetaG_FD_155458 | JGI IMG/M metagenome (GOLD analysis project Ga0194056, IMG submission 155458) | Anoxic zone freshwater microbial communities from boreal shield lake in IISD Experimental Lakes Area, Ontario, Canada - Sep2016-L442-13m | ecosystem: Environmental > Aquatic > Freshwater... | reverse complement strand
GTATAGGCAGTGCTGCCTTTATAATCTTCACCCTTTGCATTTGATTTCAGGATATCGAAATTGAACGTTGATTTCACTTCTGCTACCAGTTCGGTAGACACCATTTGTTCGGGGTACAATGAACTCAATTGTCCGGCAAATTTATTAGCGGTAGCATTGGCCAGGAACCATACACCCATCAATAGGGAAGCAAATTTTACAGGAGCCAATTTATTCACCATCGATAATCCGATAGGAGATAAACACAGTTCACCAAAAGTATGGATGGTATACAGGGCGATCAGCCACATCATAGAAACCTTAACACCGGGCATCAGTCCTTTAACACCGAATGCGATCACGAGGTAACCTACAGCCAGTAAGAATAGTCCCAGTGCCTGTTTGAAAGGTGAAGCCGGTTCCATATTCCTGCTTCCCAGTTTGGTCCAGAGCCAGGCGAAGAAAGGTGCAAAAATTACAATGGCAATGGCATTGATGCTTTGGAAGAACGAAGCCGGAACAACGCTCAGATCGAGTCCGGTAGCCGGGATGGTTACGATCAGGTAAACAAAGTAGGCAATGGAAGCGATCAGCAATACCATGATCAATTCTTTCAACATTGGTTTTTCATTCTGCATTTTTTTGAAGATCCAGAATAAAAGGTATCCCACGATGGCGATTAAAGCTATAATGATGCCGCGCGACATATTTTGTGAAACGATAAGGCCCAGGTCGCGGTTTGTTTTTTCATCAGCAAAGAATGTTAATGAAGCACCGGCCTGTTCGAAAGCGCTCCAGAAAAAGATCACGAAGAAGCAGGCGATATAAATTACCCAGATCCTTTCTCTTTCAATTTTAGACAGGTTAGGATCACTGATGATCAAACCCGGAACAGCGATTGCGAGAGAGAAGATGGAAGAACCGATGAGGTCAAATTTAACACCGATAAAAAACACACAAAATAATGTTACAGCAACGCTGCCCCAGATCGCAAATAATTTTGGTGGGAAAGCGGTAGTTACTACTTCGGTGCCACCGGCTGCTACCAGTGCATCCGCTGCTTCCTGTTCACGTGCTTTATTGGGTTTTTCACCGATCTGTTCACCTTCGGGAGTAACGATATAAAAATTCTTGAGCCAGATAAACAAAAGTGTACTCAATATCATACCCACGCCCGCTGCAAAGAATCCCCATTTAAAACCTGATGGGTCATCTCCGCTTCCTGCCAGTCCACCGCAAACCAATGGAGCAATAAAAGCGCCCAGGTTAATGCCCATATAAAAAATGGTAAAGGCCGAATCTATTCTTTTATCTCCTTTGGGGTACAACTGACCCACCATGGTAGAGATATTGGGTTTGAAGAAACCATTACCTACGATCATAAAAACCAGTGCTGCGATCATAATGGTGGAAGCCAGACTTACATTGGTATACATACTGGCGCTGGCAAACATCATGAACTGTCCGATGGCCATCAGAACGCCCCCGGTGATGATGGATCTTCTGTTGCCCCAATACCGATCGGCAATATAACCGCCGATCAAGGGAGTCAGGTAAACCAAACCGGTATAGCTGCCATAGATCTGAGAGGAAAGTGCTTTATCAAACAGCAATGCCTTACCCATGTATAAGATGAAGATGGCACGCATTCCATAATAACTAAACCGTTCCCACATTTCAGTGATGAACAGTACGTATAGTCCCTTGGGATGTCCTTGTGGTGTTGCTTGGTCACTCATGTGTAGTTGTTTTAAATGCTCGTGTAGTAAAATTTAGCATCTCAAAATAGTGAAATTCTTTTTAGTATGGTCATTTCCCTCTTCTCATTTTTTTAATATACATGACAAAAAACAGATATGTACAAGGGAGATCCTAAATTAATGAGGCAAATGAGCCACAAGAACTTTAAATTGCAAACAGAAATCAAGCATCATTTTTAAGTAATTAATTCATGAATATTTTATTGATTGGATCGGGAGGAAGGGAACACGCTTTCGCCTGGAAACTCAAACAAAGCGATCGTTGCAGTGCATTGTTCATTGCTCCGGGTAATGCCGGAACCGCTTTATGCGGCACCAATCTTCCTTTATCGGTTACCGATTTTAGATCCATTGCTAAGGCTTGTGTTGAACATAATATTGGGATGGTTGTGGTAGGACCGGAAGAGCCATTGGTGAAAGGCATTTATGATTTTTTTGCAAAAGACGCGTCGGTTAAACATATACCGGTGATCGGGCCATCTGCTCAGGCGGCACAGTTGGAAGGGAGCAAATCTTTTGCCAAGGCGTTTATGTTACGGCATGGGATACCCACGGCAGCTTACCGCGAATTTACAGCAGCCAATTATGAAGAAGGTATTGAGTATATCAGGGAGCAGGCGTTACCGGTAGTATTGAAAGCTGATGGACTGGCTGCCGGAAAAGGGGTGATGATCTGTATGAATCATCTGGAAGCTTTGTCGGAATATGAACTGATGATACACAGTGATAAGTTTGGGGAAGCCGGAAAAAAAGTGGTGGTGGAAGAATTTTTGCAAGGAATTGAATTGAGCGTGTTTGCGCTTACCGACGGCGAGCACTACGTGATATTGCCGTCTGCAAAGGATTATAAGCGAATAGGAGTGGGCGATACCGGACTGAATACGGGTGGCATGGGTGCAGTGAGTCCGCTTCCATTTGCCGATGAAGCATTCTTACAACGCGTAAATGAAAAAGTGATCGCCCCTACGATCGCGGGTTTTAAAAAAGACAAACTGGATTACAAAGGATTTGTGTTCATCGGATTAATGAACAATCAGGGGGAACCTTATGTGATCGAATACAATTGCCGCATGGGTGATCCGGAAACAGAAACGGTGATCCCGCGCATCAAGAATGACCTGGTTGCCCTATTTGAAGCAACATCACAGCAACGGCTAAACGAAATTACGATGGAGGTTGATCCTCGCACTGTGGCTACGGTGGTGGCAGTAAGCGGAGGTTATCCGGAGGATTATGAAAAAGATAAACCCATCAGCGGGTTGGATCGGCAACTGCCCGACAACAGTATATTATTTCATTGTGGTACCGTGCAAAAAGCAGGAGAAGTGGTTACTAACGGTGGACGTGTACTCGCAGTTACATCATTTGGTAACAGCATCACGGAAGCGGTGCAGCGATCCAATGACGTGTTGGAACAGCTGTATTTCGAGGACCTGTATTTCCGCAACGATATCGGCTACGAATTCAAGTGATCACTGTATAACTAACTTTTAGGCGTAAACGCAGCATGATTTTGACGCATTTCTACAGCCCATTTTCGTACTAAAAAAATTAGTATTTGCCGATAAAACCCTTTCTTCTGACGGCTGACCCTCTTTTAAAAAAAACGCTAAAATGTTGAAAAATAAAGGGTTTGCGGTTGTTTATTCAAATATTTTCCACCAACTTTGCATTCAACATTGACCACTCCTTTCAGATAAAAATATATGGGCCTTTTTAACTTTTTTACGCAAGAAATTGCCATCGACTTGGGTACCGCAAATACCCTCATTATCCATAATGACGAAGTGGTGGTGAATGAACCGTCGATCGTGGCGCTGGACAGAAACAATCCGAAAAATATATTGGCCGTGGGCAAGAAGGCATTGATGATGCATGAAAAGACCCACGAAAGCATCCGTACCGTTCGCCCCCTGAAAGATGGAGTGATCGCAGATTTTAATGCTGCCGAGCTGATGATCAGGGAAATGATCAAAATGATCTACCCCAAGAAACCCTTATTTGCTCCCAGCTGGCGCATGATGATCTGCATTCCCAGCAGCATCACCGAGGTGGAGAAAAGAGCGGTGCGCGATAGTGCCGAGCAGGCCGGAGCCAAAGAAGTATACCTAATTCATGAGCCCATGGCCGCTGCACTGGGTATCGGTATCGACGTAGAAGAGCCTGTGGGCAATATGATCATCGATATTGGAGGGGGTACCACCGGCATCACCGTGATCGCCCTGGCAGGTATCGTGTGCGACCAAAGTATCAGAATTGCCGGAGATGAATTTACAGCCGATATCATGGAGGCCCTTCGCCGTTACCATAGTTTACTCATCGGAGAACGTACCGCCGAACAGATCAAAATTCAGGTGGGCGCTGCTATGAAAGACCTCGATAATCCACCCGATGATATCCCCGTGAACGGAAGAGACCTGGTAACCGGAATACCTAAACAGGTGATGGTGAGCTATCAGGAAGTGGCCGAGGCATTGGACAAAAGCATTTTTAAAATTGAAGAAGCCATCTTAAAGGCACTGGAAACTACCCCGCCCGAACTGGCTTCCGATATTTACCGCAGAGGCTTGTACATCACCGGTGGAGGTGCATTGTTGAGGGGGTTAGACAAAAGGCTGAATGCCAAGATCAAACTTCCTGTTCATGTGGCTGATGATCCGCTGAAAAGTGTGGTTCGCGGAACAGGTATTGCCCTGAAGCATTATGACCGGTATCCGTTTGTGATGAGGTAGATGGTATGATTGGATACTGCTGCATTCATGGATTGCATCCGATTCCTAATAAAACTTTACCATTTCAGGCCCTGATCTTACCCGTTAACCTCCAAAAAAGACGTGAAACTGCATAACAACAAATAACTCTCTCGGTGCGCAACATCTTTCTTTTTATCCGCCGTTATTTTAATTTTCTGTTGTTCCTGTTGTTGCAGGGATTCAGCATCTATTTCATTGTACATTATAGCCGTTACCACAATGCCCTCTTCAGCAATTCAGCCAACCAAGTTACCGGAAAGATCAATGATCAGGTCAATAGAGTAGAATATTATTTCAGGCTAAAAAATACCAATAACGAACTGGTGAAGGCCGATGGCATCCTGCTCAATAAACTAAGATCAGATTTCGAAATACCGGATACGGCCAGCCGAACCGTCATTGATTCCATCCAGGTTGATTCACTGGAACGCTACCGGCGATACCTCTACCTGGATGCCAAAGTGGTGTACAACTCCGTATCCTCCCAAAATAATTTTATTGTATTGCACCGAGGAGCCGATCAACAATTGAAAGAGGGCATGGGTGTGATAGAACCTAATACCGGCGTGGTAGGCATGATCACTGAAGTGAGCAACGACTACGCCGTGGTGATGAGCCTGCTGCATAAGAATAGCCTGATCAGCGGTAAACTGATGCATGGCGGTGAAACCGGAACCATCAGCTGGGATGGAAAATTACCCAACCTGCTTTCCCTGACCGGCATTCCTAAAACAGCCAAGGTTGCCAAGGGCGATACCATCATCACCAGCGGGTACAGCACCAGTTATCCAAAAGGAATGCTCATTGGTGTGGTAGAGGAAGTGATCCCTGAAAAAACTTCCAGTAATTTCCTGATCAAACTCAGGTCATCAGCAAATTTTTACAACCTGCAGTTTGTTTATATCATTGATAATAAACAAACGGAGGCCATTAATAATATCTTGGACAAAGCAAAAAAGAAAAATCAATAACCGGCAACAAGCATGGGTAGCTTCATCAAATATTTCATTCGTTTTGCCTTATTCATAGGGGTACAGGTTTTTGTGCTCGATAAGATACACCTGCACCAGATGGTTACGCCTTATCTCTATTTCCTGTTCATTCTCTGGTTGCCCTTCCGGATGAAACGCAGCTGGCAACTGATCGTGGCCTTTGCACTGGGTTTCGCGCTCGACAGCTTCCGGCACCAATATGGTTTTCATAGCGCTGCCTGTGTGCTCATTGCCTACTTCCGGCCATTCCTCATCAACCTGTTCATTCCTCAGGAAGGTGCCGATACCAATTATGAAGAACCTTCCATTAAAAGTATGGGGGGCATGATGCCCTACCTGATCTTTACCGGGGTGCTAACTTTTATTCATCATGCCTGGCTGTTTTTGCTGGAAGCCTGGCAGTTCGGAAATATCTGGTACTTTTTGATCAAAACGATTTTGTCAACCGCCATCAGTTTATTGTTGATCATCATTACCGAACTGCTGATCGTGCGAAAACAGAAATTTAAGACGAATACCATTTAACAGCATAACATACTCCGACTATGAAATAAGTCGGTCATGATAAATATTAAACGCATTGCCCGTATTCAATCAATCTAGAAAAAATGTGATCATGCTGGTGTTCATCGGCATGTTTGCCATCATCATCATGCAATTGGCCAATCTCCAGTTGTTCTCTTCCAAATACAGGATACAGGCAGATGATCAGGGAACTTTTCGAAAAGTGATCTATCCAGATCGTGGTATCGTGTTCGACCGCAGGGGAAGGTCCATTTTGCAAAACACTTCCATCTACGACCTGATGGTGACGCCCTCAAAACTAAAAGGCTCTGATACGCTGGCGCTTTGCAATATCCTCAATATTGATACGATCGAATTTCATAAACGCATCATCAATGCCATCATTAAGAATAAAAGTTTCCGCGCTTCTGTGTTTGAAGCTTCCTTGAGTAATGAAAAGATGGCCAAGATACAGGAGAACATGTTCAAGTTTGCTCCCGGCTATTATTTGCAGGAACGTTCCATTCGCGATTATCCCTTCGATGCAGGTGGTAATATCCTGGGCTACCTCAGTGAAGTAGATTCTAATATCCTCAAAAATCCAAAATATGAAGGATACCAGATCGGTGATTATATCGGAAAAGTTGGGCTTGAAAAAAGTTATGAAAAAGTATTGATGGGGCAGCGCGGCATTGAATTGTGGAAACGTGATAATAAGAACCGCCTTACCGAAAGAATTGAAGGGGGTAAATATGATACCGTGGCCATTGCCGGACAAAATATGCATGCTGCGCTGGATATTGAATTGCAGGAGCTTGGCGAAAAACTCATGGAAAATAAACTGGGTTCCATTGTAGCCATTGATCCAAGAACCGGGGGCATACTGGCCATGGTGAGCAGTCCTACCTTTAAACCCAAACTGCTTACCGGCTCCGAAAGAAAAAAACATATTGCCGAGTTATTGCTCAATCCTGCACTGCCCTTGCTGAACCGTTCGGTAAGTGCCAGCTATTCTCCGGGATCTACTTTTAAAACCTTGCAGGCGCTCGTCGCTTTACATGAAGGGGTGATCAATACCCATTTCACGGTATCCTGTTCAGGGGCTTTTTATGGTTGCGGTGGGGGAAACCCCATGAAATGCCTCGACCGCGGCACATTCGATCTGCGCAATGCCATCACGATATCTGATAATACTTATTTTGCTACGGTGATGCAACGGGTGATCAACAACCCCAAATATCCCAATGTAGATAGTAGTCTGGCGGCCTGGGACAGGTACATGTACGCGTTCGGGTTAGGTCATAAGTTAGGCGTGGATGTTCCTTCTGAAAAAAGAGGCAATATTCCCACTCCCGCCTATTTCAATGATCCTAAAATTTATGGTCCCGGCCGATGGGGTTATTGCAATTTCCGCTCAGTAAGTATTGGTCAGGGTGAAGTGGATGTTACTCCCATTCAGGTGGCCAATGAAATGGCCTATATCGCCAATAAGGGCTGGTATAAGATCCCGCACCTGATCGATTCCATTGAAGGTGGCGATAAGTACGGACTGCTCACCCGCTTCGAGGAAAAGAACAGGGCCATCGATATTCCCGACAGTGTATTTGAAGTGGTGCACGATGGTATGCAGGGCGTGGTTGAAAGAGGAACCGGGATGGGCGCCAAAGTAGAAGGCATCACCATCTGCGGTAAAACCGGTACCGTGGAAAATTACTATCGTGGTGTGAAACAACAGAACCACTCTTTTTTCTGTGGATTTGCACCCCGTGATAACCCCAAGATCGCGATCATGTGCGTGGTGGAGAACAGCGGAAGATTTGGTGGCACCTACGCAGCACCGATAGTGGGCCTGATGATCGAAAAATACCTGAAGGATAGCATTACGGATAAAGGGAGGTTGGCCCGCATTGAACAATTGTCGAAGCTCAATTTGATCCCTGGCAGGATCTTCAGAGAGCAGAACAGGCAGGATTCTTTAATGCATGCGAGAGACTCAGCCTACCTGATCGCCAAAGGCTTTATCCGGATCATGAAAGATACCATCGGACTGGATGATAATGATGATGAGGGCGCTTTGGATAAATTGCAGAAAGACAAGGAGGCCCTGAAAAAAGGGCAACCTAAAAAGGATAGCAGCGGCAAAATTCCAACAGAGAAGCCATTGGGGATATTGCCCGATGAAAAAAGAAAATCAAATTCACAGGATAGTATAAAAAAAGGCAACTAAGAAAATAGTGATTTGCTTCAGTAGGCACTTTAAACCTTAAACCTTAAACCTTAAACTTTAAACCTTAACCCCGATGTTTCAATTTCTTTTGCACCCCAACCATGTATCATAAAAATGCTTCCATATCAAAGGGTATCGACTGGGTCACCGTGATGCTGTATATGCTGATCAGCATCATTGGATTGATCTGTATTTTTTCGGTGGAATTCCGCACTGATGATCCTGTGATGCAAAGCCTGCTGGGCTTCAAGAAAAATTACAGCAAGCAATTGTTCTATTTTGGCGCCTGTTGCCTGCTGGCTATTTTTATATTGCTTACCGATAGTAAACTGTTTACTGCCACGGCCAACCTATCCTATCTCATCGGCATCCTGCTGATCCTGGCCACTTTTGTGGTAGGGAAAGAGATCAAGGGGTCGAAGAGCTGGATACCGCTTGGCTTCATGAATCTGCAACCGGTAGAACTGGGTAAAATATTTACCGCCCTCGCCTTGTCGAAATATCTGTCGATGCCCGAGATCGATTTTAAAAAACCAAAATCACAGATGATCGCTGCGGCCATCGCCTTCACTCCGGCATTGTTGTCGATACTGCAGGGCGAAACCGGATTAGCATTGGTTTATTTTTCATTCCTGATACCCATGTACCGGGAAGGATTACCCTCGGTATACCTGGTCATTGGCGCAGCCATGGCCATCCTGCTTGTGGTATCGCTGTTATTTCATGCAAAGACCCTGCTCATTGCATTTACCATACTGGCCGTTCTTGTCATTTATTATAGCCGCAAACGCATCAAACGAAATAGTCGCTTATTGGCCTCCATCTTTGTTGGCTGGGCATTTTGTTGCTTGTTTGTGGGCGTAGCCGTGCCTTTTGTTTTCAAGCATGTGTTTAAAAAATACCAGGCCGACAGGATCTTTAGTATGGTGGGGGTTGATAATCCATTTGCTGATAACAGTACGGCGGACCTCATGAATACGGACGAGGCGAAAACCAAACAAAAAAAGACTGAACAACAAAACTATAATGTAAAGCAATCGAAGATCGCTATTGGATCGGGTGGTTTTTTGGGCAAGGGATTTTTAAAAGGAACCCAAACCCAGGGCGATTTTGTTCCTGAACAGCATACCGATTTTATCTTTACTTCGGTGGGCGAAAATTTTGGATTCTGGGGCAGCGCCACCCTCATGTTATTGTATCTGGGACTATTATTGCGCATTGTGGCGATGGCCGAGCGACAGCGAAGTACTTTCAGTCGCGTGTATGCGTATTCGGTAGCCGGGATCATCTTTTTTCATGTGGCGGTGAATATTTGTGTGACCATCGGTTTGGCACCGGTGATCGGTATCACCCTGCCCATGATGAGCTATGGAGGATCGTCATTATTGACATTTACGGTACTCCTGTTCATCCTGATCAAACTGGATGCCGACAGGCAAATGGTATTGCGGTAAAAAGTATTTTTTTTCAATCACTATCAGCAGATAGCAAAATCACCCTGAGGGGCATTGAGTTCATGAAAATATTTCCACTCAGCGAAGGAAGCTTCACCATTGATGCCAGTAAAAAATTCATTCCGTTTGACACGGCGAATGATGAACTTCATCATCGTCCTGTGGGCAGTTTGCTGGTAGAGATACAGCCCTTTGCTGTTGTTACTTCAAAAGATATCCTGGTGATCGACACTGGGTTGGGTTATTCCACTGCAGCAGGTAATTTACAAATACACCAAAACCTCTTGAGCCATCAGATCAACCCCATGGATGTAACCAAGGTATTGCTTAGTCATTTGCACAAAGACCATGCAGGCGGCATTGCCCTTACCGATCAATTACTGAATCAACAGTTCTTAAGTTTTCCCAATGCACAGTATTATGTGAATGAGGATGAACTGGCAACAGCCTTTCAAAAAGGCGCGCCATCCTATACCCGTACTGATTTTGAGATACTCATCAATTCAAGTCAGGTGCAATTGTTGAAAGGAAATGGCACGATCGATGGATATATTCGTTATGAAGTAACAGGGGCGCATTGTCCTTTTCATCAGGTGTTCTGGATTGAGGAGGATGAACAAAAATTATTTTTTGGCGGCGATGTGGCTCCGCAATTGCAACAAATGAAAAGTCGTTTTGTAGCCAAATACGATTCCGATGGCCGACGCTCCATGGAACTTCGGCAGCAATGGTGGCAGCAGGCACAGGAAGAACATTGGACCTTCTTGTTTTACCACGACATAAAAACGCCTGTCTTTACTTGTTGATAACAGGCCGGATAATAAAAAAGCCATTACGATCGTAATGGCTTTTTTTATGCGATGGAACTGGATTACCGGATCTTGTGGAGGTAATCGTTGTTCATGAATTGTTTTTGAATGTCTTTCAGGTCGCGCAGGATGCTGGCATCCACCAGTGTGCCATCTGTTTCCAGCAGGAATCCACCGATCAGCTCTTTTTTCACCTGCATATCAATTTCAAATGTTTTTTCAGAGATGATGGCCCGTACATTTTTCATGATGGTTTCCTTCATTTCTTCCGAGATGGGTTCGGCAGTAGTGATCTTAATCTGGTGAATATTCCTCAGTTTATTGAATTGTTCAATGAACGCAGTTACAATTTCGGGCAGGTTGATCTCACGGGCCTTTCTCACCAGTAATGCAATAAAGGCTTCGGTTAATTTCTCCACGCGTCCGCTGGCAATAGAAGAGATGATCTTTTCTTTGATGGTGGGTTTAATGATGGGACTGCGCAATAGATTTACAAAATCAGGATTGCTTTTGCAAACGCTATGCAGCCATTTCATGTCTGCATATACTGCATCCACCTGGTTTTGTTCTGTGGCCAGATCCAGTAAACTCTTTGCATACCTACCTGCTAAACGTGGATTCTTCATTTTATTTATTTTGTCAATATGCCAATGCGCACATTAATTTAATTTAACTTCTTCAGCCAGTTGTTTGATGTATGCTTCCTGGGCGGGTTTGTTGCTCAGTTCTTTGCGCAATACTTTTTCGCTTACTTCGATCACCAGGTTACCTACCTGATTTTTGATCTCGGTGAGGGCAGCCATTTTCTGATGGTTGATAGAAGCTTGTGCATCAGTGATGATCTTAGCGGCCTGTAATTTCGCTTCTTCTTTGGCTTCGGAGATCATTTTATCTTTGGTTTCCTTGGCTTCTTTCAGCATGCTTGCTCTTTCTTCGCGGGCCTGGGTTAAAATGGCTTCGTTGTCATTTTTCATCTGGGCCATTTCCAATTTGATCTTCTCGGCGGTAGCCAATGAATCAGCAATTGTTTTTTCCCTTTTTGCCAATCCGCCGATGATGGCAGGCCATGCAAATTTTTTCAACAGGAAGAATACAATAAGAAAGGCCAGTAAGGTCCAGATAAGAAGGCCTAAGGCCGGTGTAAGTAATTGCATTTTATAAATTTTATAAAATAAAGAATTCTGAATTGTTCAGTAGGGTTAAGTTGTACAAGCGTGCGACGCCACTGAAGCTGCATGATGTACCACTGCCCGGTTCAAAAAATGTCTCTTGATTATGGAAGAGATAAAAATACTGCATCCTCCGTCCTGTACTTCGGATGCAGTAAGATTTTACAGTACCATAGCCAGGAAGCCAATGATGATCGCAAACAAAGCTGCTCCTTCTACCAACGCGGCAGTAAGGATCATGTTGCTGCGGATATCATTGATCGCTTCGGGTTGGCGTGCGATTGATTCCAGTGCACCTTTACCGATTTGACCGATACCGATACCTGCTCCAATAGCGCCTAAACCGGCACCGATAGCACCGCCTGCATTAGCTACAGCACCGGCACTTAACATTACATTCAATACATCCATGATCTCGATTTTATTGGTTAAAAAAGACTTAATTAAAATTAATGTGCGGCAACAGCATCATCATGCGCATCGTGCCCACCCTCAAAAGCTTGTCCGATAAATACTGCTGTCAATATGGTAAAGATGAACGCCTGTAAGAACGCCACCAGTACTTCAATGAAATAGATGAACACCGTGAACCCGATCGAGAACGGAGCAAAACCCCATCCTGCATATTGGTTTAGGGCACCCATGATAAAAATTAGGGAGATCAGACAAATGATCAGGATATGACCAGCCACCATATTCGCAAATAACCTGATCATCAGGGCGAATGGTTTGGTGAAGATGCCAAGGATCTCTACGGGTACCAAGATCACTTTAACCCAGCCCGGAACGCCCGGAGGATTGATGATATGCATCCAGTAATGTTTATTGGAACTGAACAGGATCACTACAAAAGAGATGATCGACAGCACAAAGGTAAAGGCGATATTGCCGGTTACATTGGCCGTACCCGGTATCAGTCCTACGATATTATTGATCAGGATAAACAGGAAAACAGTCAGCAAATAGGGCAGGTATTTATTGCTTCTTGCACCCAGATTTGGTTTGGCTACCTCGTCGTTCACAAAGTTCACGATGGTTTCCATGGTATTCTGCATGCCTTTTGGAGCCGAGGTAATACCTTGTCCGGAGCCATATACCCTGGCCACCCTGATCAGGATCACCACCAGTAAGGTAAGTGCCAGTAACATTTGAACCACGTTGCGGGTAAGTGAAAAATCGTACACGGCAACGGTTTCGTCAATTTCACCGGCTGCATTCAGGGCAACAATCTTTCCGGCTGTATATTTTTGTCTGTTCAATTTTAATTCATCGATCTTTTCATCGGTCAGCAAGCCATAGCCATTATAACTCTCTTCTCCGTGATGAAAATTGGAAGACATGAAGCAGGAAAATCCTTTTTCTTTAGAATATATGATCACCGGTAATGGAATGGTAGCATGATGCTTTTTTCCATCTCCGTCTGTATATGATAAAAAGTGAAATTCATGGGCGTCCATGATATGGCCAAAAATGACCTCATTTGCATCAAATATCTTTTTTTCCTTAACAGGCTCTTTTTGGGGCTCAGGTTGTCCAAATGAGGGAATGGAAATAGCCATGCAACCGAGGCTAAAAACCGCTACCAGTAATGATTTGATGCTCTTTATGACCATGTCGTACCGTAAATTTGGCGCAAAGATAAGGCGCAGGGGGTGAAATCCGAAATTCGGGCTCAAAAAATCGCAAAAAACAGGGGTTTTTCTGGGGTATTTGCTAGTGGGCCGTTTTATCCTGCTTTTCAAACTGCATTTTATGCAGCTGGTAGTAGAGGCCTTGTTTTTCCAGCAGGTCATCATGAGAGCCCATTTCTTTGATCTCGCCTTTATCCAGCACCATAATGGTATTGGCCTTTCGGATGGTACTGAGGCGGTGGGCGATCACGATGGAGGTACGACCAGCGATCAGCTGGTCAATGGCATGCTGGATGAGCTCTTCACTTTCGGTGTCAACCGAAGATGTGGCCTCATCCAGGATCAATATGGCCGGATCATAGAGCAGGGCTCTTACAAAGGATAGCAATTGCCTTTGTCCCAGCGATAAAGTAGCGCCCCGCTCCATCACATGGTAATCGTAATTGCCGGGGAGTTGCATGATAAAATCGTGGATGCCGATCATTTTTGCTGCCCTGATCACCGATTCTTTATCGATGGCCGGATTGCGCAGGGTAACATTGTCGATCACCGAACCGCTGAATAAAAATACATCCTGCAACACTACGGCGATCCTGCTGCGGAGTGCATCCAGGGGATAATCGTTGATATTTTGCCCGTCGATCAGGATCGCTCCTTTTTGAATGGGGTAGAGGCGGTTGAGCAAACTGATGATGGAGGTTTTGCCACTGCCCGTATGTCCTACAATGGCTAAAGTTTCACCCGCCTTTACAGAAAAGTTGATGTCTTTTAATACATATTCATTTTGCAGATAAGCGAACCATACTTGTTTAAAATCAATGCTGCCCTTCATGTTCACCGGAGTAAATGTGCCTGTGTTGGGGGTGCTGTCTTCATTATCCAGAATTTTAAATACCCTTTCGCTGGCGATCATTCCCATTTGCAGCACATTGAATTTATCTGCGATTACGCGTAGGGGTCTGAACAATAGATTAAGGCAAAGGATGAAGGAGGTGATCACACCGGCAACCTTATCGGCTTCACCGCCGGCTACCACATCTTTGGCCGCCCACCATACCAACAATCCGATGGAGAGGGCCATCACCAATTCTACTACCGGAAAAAAAACAGAGTAGGCGAATATGGAACGGATATTGGCATTGCGGTGTTCTTTGTTGATGTCATTGAATTTTTTGAATTCTCTTTTTTCTGCAGCAAAGGCCTGCACCATGCTCATGCCTGTGATATGCTCTTGCACAAAGGCATTGAGTGCTGCCACGGCATTGCGTACCCGAATAAAGGATTTGTTCACGCTTTCTTTGAACACATAGGTAGCAATGATGAGCAGAGGAAAAGGAGCCAGACAAACCAGGGTGAGTTGCCAGTTCACGATGAACATATAGGTAAGAATGGAAATGATCGACAACAGATCAGCGATGATGGGAATGAGACCGTCGCTGAAAATATCGTTGATCGATTCAATATCATTGATGGTTCGGGTAGTAAGGGTGCCGATGGGTGTTTTATCGAATTGCGATAAGTTCAGGTGAAGGATCTTATTGTAGGTGCTAACCCGCATGTCTTTTACCACACTTTGTCCTAGGGATGCCGTAAGAAATGTAAAAATGAACCTTCCCCCAGTTTCGAGCAGCAATAACAGTATCTGAATGATGGTAATTTCAATGATGAAGCCTCCGGGATAATGCAGCAACCATGATTTGTTGTTACCATGCAGTCCGTCGTTGATGCCGGCATTCAATGTAAGTTGTATCAGGTAAGGCCTTACCGGGGCAATGATGGCCAGTACCAATGCCAATAGCAGGGATGCGTAAAATTTATTTTTATATGGGGCGGCAAATTGGAATACCCTGTTCAGTAATGAAAAGTTGAATATCTTTCTTTTCACCGCAGCTGTTTCTGACATAAAGCAAAGGTAAGTGCGATTGGGGTTTGCCCGTACAGCTGTACTTTTTTATTGTCCTGCTATTTTTTTATTGATGGCCTTGATGAATATCACACCCAAGTTTCGGTAGGGCGGAATATAATCTTCCCATGAAGCCTTGGTATCAGCATCGGCAGTAGCAAATTGCTTGGTGAGTGTGTTCCACATATTTTTCCATACCAGTGGTTTGCCGGTAAGTAGGTTACTGTTAAGGCAGTTGAGAACAGGGGTATTGATATCTCCTTTTCCGATCTCTTTGGTAGAGATGATCTGTGCATCCGGACTAAAACTTAAAATATTATTGATGTTCTTGAATCCGCCACAGGAGCCCACGATCACGATCCGGGCATTATCGGGCATCATCTTCAGGGTGCGCGGAAACCAATAACTATGTCCACGGTGAACCACCACGGAAGGGTGCAGTTCATTTTGTTGCAGGTACTGGTTCAGGTGTAAGATGGCCGAGTCGTCTAAGTTCTCATCATTATTGAGTGGCCTGTTGGCATAGATCCATATTTTTTTTCCTTGCAGGGATTTTATTTCCACCCATTCTGGTTTGATGTTCACCGACCATTCTTTGGTTGAAAAAGAACCAATAAATCCAGGGAAATAAGTTTTGCCATCTTCATCTCCATAGAAGAATACCTGTTGAATGATGCGGCCGCTATCGTCTGAAACAGTTTTGCTGTCGATGCTGTACACAGATGGAATGCCAATGGTTTGGGTAAGGTCTATATGGTTGCTGCTATCAGCCGATAAAAATATCTGCTTTAATAAACCATAGATCAGTTTTGCTTTCTCCTTGTTGTTCTCGATCGCCTCGGTTTCATAATCCATCACATGATGAAGAATGGTTTGCTGCAAGGTTTTGTTGTTGATGCTGCTGTAGGCATCGGCTACATCCACGGCATCTTCAAGACTATGGGCCTTGTCGAGGTTCCCCACAAAGGCTTTCATGAGCAGCTGCGAACGTTCGGGTGGCATTAGTTTTAAGAATGTATCCAGCTTGTTGAAATTAGCTGCCATCTTGATGAATTTTTTAAAGCCATCAAAATGTACGGCTACCATCAGGGAATCTGTTTTTTGATTCTTGCCCAGCCGTTGCAACAAACGGTTAAAACTATGTTTGTAGCTCGAAGTATAGATCTCATCTTCACCCATCAGCATCATAAAATACAGGTCTACTGAACTCAATGGATCTGTAGCCCGCATGCGGATATTAATATTGGCCTGGTTGTGCAGCGTATTAATGGGGTTTATAAAATGCTGAATGGACTTTGCTTGCAACATTTCCCGAAGTCCGTTAGGGCCAAACATGGCAATGGGAGTATCCGGTTGTGCAGTAGCAATGCGTTTAAAATATTCGATCTCTGTTTGTACCAGCAATTTGTAATAACCTACACTATCATAACCGTGTTCGTTATCACCCACATATTTTTTTATGCTATTGATATTTTTTTTGCCACTGATCAGGTCATCCAGAAATGGAAAATACATCAGCGCGCGGGTGGTGTTGGTCAATGCGCCAATGGTGATCACGGCCGGATTTTGGCTGCGCTGTATAAGTTTTCCCAGCACGGATCCCG
>Ga0194056_10000843_pt1 | contig 16793 bp, 17 predicted proteins | sample SepL4413m_MetaG_FD_155458 | JGI IMG/M metagenome (GOLD analysis project Ga0194056, IMG submission 155458) | Anoxic zone freshwater microbial communities from boreal shield lake in IISD Experimental Lakes Area, Ontario, Canada - Sep2016-L442-13m | ecosystem: Environmental > Aquatic > Freshwater... | reverse complement strand
CTTTGATGCCGTAAAAGAGAAGACCCAAGGAGAATTTTTTAATAATGTCACCCTGGTTGTCTCCGTTGTTATTATTTTGTCGGTAATAATATTTTTTATAATTAGGCTTTTTGGGAAGAAGGGATTAAATAAAAAATAAACAATCTTAAAACACCCACATTTTAGTTGGTTTTTTTGATGTTGCATTTAATTGAAAAGTAAGTTATACTCAGTGCTCATTAATCAAATATATATATGTCACAAGATCAATTAATCAAATTAGCTTGCAAAACCTGCAAAAGAACCAATTATTATTCCCGAAAGAATAAGAAGAAAGTTGAGCGCAAAATTGAGCTCAAGAAGTTTTGTAAATGGTGCAAAAAGAACACTACTCACAAAGAAAGCAAGAAATAATCTCAAAAATCTTAAAATAAAAGCCCCTCAAAAGAGGGGTTTTTATTTGATTTATTTTATGCTAAGATTCGGTGACGGGGGATTAGTGAAATGGTATCACACGGCATTCCAAACGCCTTAGTGGGGGTTCGATTCCTCCATCCCCCGCAGAAAAGTTATGAACTGGTCTATGTAGATAGCTATATAGCAGATATGCTATAATGTATGCATATGAAAAAAACAATTATTGCAATCGTAGTTGTGGTTATTGTCGCTCTAGGTATTTATTATTTTATTAACTCTTCTAATAATGTCGTTGTAGATAATGGTGATCAAAAAGTTGCTACTACTACAAAAGTAAATAATATTGCTACTAGTACAAAATCAGATTCTAAATTAGAAACCGTTATTGGTAAGTCTGTAGACGGTAATAATATCACTGCTTATCATTATGGTAATGGTGCTGATGAGCTTTTATTTGTGGCTGGTGTCCACGGTGGTTATGCTTGGAATACTGTTTCTCTTTCTTATCAAGTTATGGATTATTTAAAAGCTAATCCTTCAACCGTCCCTTCAAATTTGAAAGTTACTGTTATTCCCGTTTTGAATCCTGATGGTTTAGATAAAGTAGTGGGTACTACCGGTCGCTTTGCTGTCTCTGATGTTTCGGAACAAACAGTTACTGGACGCTTTAATGCTAACAATGTAGATCTTAACCGTAACTTTGATTGTGATTGGCAATCCAAGGGTACTTGGCAGAGTAAAACCGTTAGCGGTGGTACTTCAGCCTTTTCTGAGCCAGAAACTTTAGCTTTGAAAAACTATATTGAGACTAATAAGCCAAAGGCGGTCATTGCTTATTATAGCGCCGCTGGTGGAGTATTTTCTTCAAATTGTCACACTGGTATTTTGCCTGACACAAGTGCTATGACCAAAGCTTATGCTAAAGCATCTGGTTATACTGCAAACGAGGATTTCAACTTCTATGAGACTACTGGTGATATGACAAACTGGTTAGCTAAAATAAATGTTCCCGCTATTAGTGTTCTTTTGACAAACCATAGTGATACTGAATGGACAAAAAATCTCGCTGGTATAAAGTCTCTCCTTAAATACTATACTAAATAATGAGAGCTGATTTTTCTAAGAAAACCGTATCGGTGATTATTATTATGATTATAATAATTTCTGGTATTTTGGCTTTTGTCATCTATCAAAATGGCAAAAAAATAGTTTCAGCGCCAGTAGAAATAAATACCACCAGTCCGCAGAAAAGTGTAATTGGTTTATCAGTGCAGGGTAGAGAAATAGAGGCTTTCACTTATGGCAAGGGAAGCACCACGCTTGCTTTTGTCGGCGGTATTCATGGTGGTTATGAATGGAACAGCGTACTACTCACTTATAAACTTATGGATTATTTGGAGGCTAATCCGGAGACAATTCCTAAAAATATTTCGGTGATTGTTATTCCAGCTCTTAATGTAGACGGTGTTTCTAAAGTGGTAGGGAAAGATGGCCGGTTTACTGTTACTGATGTGCCAAATGATATTGAGCAGACTAAAGTTGGCCGGTTTAATATGGCGGGAGTTGATCTAAATAGAAATTTTGATTGTAGTTGGCAAGCCACCAGTACTTGGCAGTCTAAAATTGTCAGTGCTGGTAAATTTGCTTTCTCCGAACCAGAAGCTAAAGCTTTTAAAAATTTTGTTTTGAAGAATAATTTATCAGCCGTAGTATTTTGGCATAGTCAGTCAAATGGGGTTTATGCTTCCATGTGTCAAAATGGAATCTTGCCTGGTACTTTGGATTTAATGAATACTTATGCCAAGGCGTCTGGTTATCCCGCGCAAAAATCTTTTGATAGTTATGCTATCACTGGTGCCGCGGATGATTGGCTCGCTTCTATAAATATCCCCGCGGTTTCTGTAGAACTTAAAACTCATGAAAGTATAGAGTGGGATAAAAATCTGCCGGGTATTTTAGCGCTCTTTAAATACTATACCAAATAATATTTTTATTTCTCCCAAACCACGTTCGCTGACGTTTGGCATACTGAAATATCTCTGATAAAAGATTATTAAATAATTGCTCTTTGGTAATTTTATTTTGTAGATACAGGGCGCAGTTTCTATACTCTAGGCCAAACTTTTCCAGTCGGCGGTGTGATACACCTTCTTTATGTAAACGCCTCACCTCGGCCACCATACCGGCATCCAGACGCCTTTGAAGCCTGGTCCTAATACGCTCCTTGAGGGTCAAATCAGGGGCGTCTAGGCCGATATACACCGGGTCGTATATCTGATTACTTTCTACTTTAGGCACGCTACCGAGGCTCTTGGCTATCTCAATGGCTCTTACAAGGCGCACTTTATTTAGCGGGTCTATATTTTTAGCGCGAGCCGGATCTAGCTTTTTTAGCATAGCAAAAAGGCTATCAGCACTTTTATTTTCTAAAATTTTTCTTAATTTAGGATTAGGTCGGACATCGGGCAGAGTAATATTATTTACCACCGCATCAATATAGAAACCCGTACCACCGCAGAGGATGGGAAGCTTGCCTCGCTTTAAAATATCGGCAATTATTCTTTGAGCTTTGATTTTATATTTAGCTACATTGTAAACGGATTTTGGGCTGACAATGTCCAGCATATAGTGGGGAACATCACGCATTTCTTTCTTGGTAATTTTCCCCGTGCCCAAATCCATCCCTTTATAAATCTGTCTAGAATCGGCCGAAATCACTTCACCGTTACACTGAAGCGCTAGCTCTACCGCTAAGTCGCTTTTGCCAGATGAAGTCGGCCCCAGCACTACCAAAATTTTTGGTTTTATATTCGGACTATTTTTCATGTGCCGGGAGAGAGACTTGAACTCTCATGACCTTGCGATCGATAGATTTTGAGTCTATTGCGTCTACCATTCCGCCATCCCGGCTTGCGTTTCATTCTAGCTTATTTTGAGTAAAAAATAAAGTATGTTAGAATTACGCGCATGAGCAGTCAATTTTTCAGCGATTCTATATTTTGGGTTGAGATTGGTAAAGTCCATCCTAATCCTTTTCAACCTCGAAAAGAATTTGATGAAGCCAAGTTAAAAGATTTGGCAGATTCTATTCGTCAGTACGGTATTCTCCAGCCCATGGTAGTAACTCGTAAAGAAAGTGTAAAAGAAGATGGTGGACTTACTACTGAATACGAACTTATCTCTGGTGAGCGCCGTTTGCGTGCTTCTAAAATCGCTGGTTTGTCTCAGGTGCCAGTGCTTATCCGTGATCAAGAAGAGTCTGATCAGCTCAAGCTAGAGCTTGCTATTATTGAAAACTTACAAAGAGAAGATTTAAATCCCGTGGATAGAGCCAAGGCTTTTCAGCAGTTGGTGGACTTATTTCATTTCAAGCATGTGGACGTGGCAAGGCGTGTAGGTAAGAGCCGAGAATATGTTTCAAATAGTTTGCGTATTTTAGCTTTACCAGAACACATGCTAAATGCTGTTTCGGAGGGCAAGATTTCTGAAGGTCATACTAGACCACTGCTTATGCTCGCTGATAGAAAAGAAGAACAAGAAGTGTTGTTCAAAGAAATGATGTATCGAAAGATGTCCGTCCGTGAAGCCGAATTAACCGCTAGAAAAATTGCCGTGGAAAGAGTGAGAAAAGTGGAGCGCATGCCTGATCCAGAAATCACTGAGCTTGAAGAAAAATTGGCAAATACTTTTGGCGCCCGGGTGCATATTGAGAGAAGTAATACTGGCGGTAAAATTATGATTGATTTCTTTTCCAATGAAGACCTTCGTTCTATTTTAGATGTGGTAAATAATAAGGGCGAGCTTGGTACTAATACTTTACTAAACAGGCATATTGCCAAAGGAGAAGCTGAGACAGTAGCAGAGAAGGTCGAGGGTGAAAATGTTTCTTTAACTGACGACAGATCAGCAGAAGAAAAAGTAGAAGATGAACAAGACCTCTATTCAGTAGATAACTTTACGGTCTAAATATTAAAAAAGCCACATCATAATCTCACAAATAATGATGTGGCTGGAAAAGTTGGAGAGGGTCGATTCTTCATTCAACGCCTGTTGATTGATCGAGCGACCTCCTGCATTTCCTCAACTTCCCGTTGGCGTTCTTGGTCACGCCTTGATTGTTCCGCAGCTTCTTCTCGCCTGCGTTCAATCTCCTCTGCTTGAGCCCTGTCTCTATCATGTGGCATAAGCCACCTCCTTTTGGGTTTGTGCTACTATCCTAATTTCTAATATTAGGACATCCATATAAGAGCCTAGCAAATGGGGGGGGTAAAAGTCAAGGTAGGTTATCTTCTGACCGGATTAATCTTTTATATTAAGGGCGTTTTTAATAAACTTTTTAGCCATGGCGGTTTTGGCATAGTCTAGCCACTTGCGATTTGGTTTGGCAGTTTTTTTAACAATGATTTCTACTTGATCAAAATTTTTTAATTTGGCATTAAATGGAGTGATTTTATTATTTACCATTACGCTCGCCATGTGATTACCAATATCAGAGTGTATGGTATAAGCAAAATCAACCACACTAGAGCCGATCGGTAAGTCTATAACATCTCCCTTTGGAGTAAAGACAAAAATCCGTTCTCCGAAAAAATCGGTTTTAAGATTTTCTAATGTTTCTTCGCCATCGGTAACTTTATGTGATTCGCTGGCTAAATCTTTTATCCAAGTCGGACTATTTTTAGCTTTGGCTTGAGATTTAAAAAAGGAATTTATGGTTTTTGGCAGGAATTGACTAAACCAGCCCATTTCTTTACTCTCATTATTTTTGAGATCTTTATAAGAGAGGTGGGAGGCGATACCATATTCGGCTTGCTTGTGCATCTCATAAGTTCGGATTTGAACTTCTACGATAGCTCCATCACCAGTGAAAACAGTAGTATGAATACTTTGATAACCATTTAGTTTGGGCATGGCGATATAATCTTTGATTCGGCCTGGCATGGGGAGATATTTTCCATGAATAATGCCAAGTGCTTTATAGCAATCAGTAATATTATCGGTAAAAATTCGGAGGGCTAAAATATCATAAATATTTTCAATATCACCGCCCTTTTTAACTATTTTTTTGCTTAAGCTATAAAGACCTTTCTGGCGATAGTCAGTATGAAAATTTGTCAGCCCATCTTCGGCCAAAGCTCGTTTTACTAACTTCATAAACTTTTCTAGCTTGGGTAGGGTTTCTATGCTTTTTAGTTTCATCAATTCAGTAACGTTTTTATATTCTTCTGGATAGACATAAGGGAAAGACAAATCCTCCAATTCACGTGAAAGTTTTCGGATGGAAAGGCGGTAGGCAAGCGGGGAAAAAATTTCTAGAGTCTCGAGAGCAATCCTTTTTTGTTTGTCAGGCCGGACATACTGTAGCGTGCGCATATTATGCAAACGGTCACAAAGTTTTATAATAATGACACGGATATCCTGGGCTGATGCCACAAATAATTTACGAAGACTTTCAATATGTCTTTCTGCTCCGCGATATTTTAATTTACCAAGTTTGGTTACACCGTTTACTAAAAATAATATCTCGTCACCAAATTCTTGTTTAATTTTTTCTTCGGTCAATACTCCGTCTTCGATCGAGTCATGTAATAGACCAGCACAAATAGTAGCCGGGCACATTTTGAGCTCGGCAATTATTTTGGCGGTTTCAAAAACGTGGGTGAAATATGGCTCACCTGATTTTCGGAGTACACCTCGGTGAGCTTCCTCGGCTATATTATAAGCCTTTTCTATCAGAGCAGTATCTTCCGGCGTCGGTGAATCCATCAGATTTGTAATATCTTTAACAGTCATATATTTAGTATAGACCTTAGATTAAAATAGGGCAACTCTTTAGAGCCTAGGAGATTTTGGCAATCTTATCTGGTCTATGATTAGGGCAGGTTTTAACTGAGCATCTTTCGGGGATAGTTTTGGTGCCGAGCATTATCAGAGCGCCACAAATAGAGCAGAGATTACCAGTTGGTTTGGCTTTTATGGCGTTTTTACATTTAGGATAATTTGAACAGCTGTAGAAAATTCCAAAACGTCCGCGTTTCTCGGTCATTACTCCATCTTTACAGGTAGGACAGACAACGCCGGTACTGTTTTGCCTTTCTAATTCAGCATCTTTCTTTATATATTTACATTTTGGGTAATTGGAACAAGAAATAAATTGACCAAATTTTCCTTCACGTAAAACCAGTTTACCTTTTTTACATTCTGGACATTCTTCGCCAGTTTCTTTTGGTCCAGCCATTTCTTCGCCAGTAATTTTTCTCGCACCGGCACAACTTGGATATTTTACACAGCTTAAGAATTTACCATTTTTACCAAGTTTGATAATCATAGATCCACCACAGATAGGGCAGATATGCTTGCTGTCCGCTTCACCAAAATTATTTACTTTGTCTATTTTATCTTTGGATTTTACTTCTTTTAAGAATGGCCCATAGAAATCTTTCAAAGTTTTTAAATATTCCGCTTTACCTTCCGCAATCAAGTCTAGCTTGTCTTCCATTTCAGCGGTAAAAGTATCACTAATATAATTGGAAAAATTAGCTTCTAGGAATGAGCTGACCACATCACCGGTATCAGTAGGGACGAGGGCTTTATTTAATTTTTCGACATAACCACGATCTTGAATAGTTTTAATAATAGAAGCGTAAGTAGAAGGACGGCCAATATCACGTTTTTCCAATTCTTTAATCAAACCAGCTTCAGAATATCTTCCGGGTGGCTCTGTTTGTTTGCCTTCGGAGCTGATATCTATTAGTTTCAATTCTTCACCGACATTTACTTTTGGTAAAATCACATCATCGCCAGTACCTTCTGGGTCAGCAGATAACCAGCCAGGGAAAAGTAAGCGGGAACCATTGGCCCAGAATTCAGGTATTTCTTCATTATTACCAACCTGCACAAATATTTTAGTACGCATAACTTTCGCATCAGTCATCTGAGAGGCGATAGTTCTTTGCCAGATAAGGTTATAAAGCTTTTTTTGCTCGTCATTTATACCGGCATTTATATTAGTAATGTCTGTGGGGCGGATTGCTTCGTGCGCTTCTTGAGCGTTCTTACTTTTAGCAGTAAAAGTGTGTGGCTGTAAATATTCCTTACCATACTTTTTTTCGATAGTGCTATATATTTGAGCTAAAGCTACTTGGCTAAGGTTTACGCTGTCCGTACGCATATAAGTAATAAGACCAGCTTCATAAAGTCCTTGGGCAATACCCATGGTTCGAGATGGGGCCAGTCCAAGTCGGGAGCTAGCAGTCTGTTGCATAGTAGAAGTAGTAAACGGCGCGCGGGCAGAACGTTTGGCCTCGGTCTCAGTAATATCGGAAATAATCCACTTATCTTTTTTACCAGCTTCTAGTATTTTAGAAACCAATTTTTCGTCTCGTGGTTCTTCAGAACAGGTGAGGGTGAGATTATCTTTTTTGGGCGTTTGGGTATTGGCCGTAATTACCCAAAAGTTTTCTGGAATAAAAGCGCGGATCTCTCTTTCTCTTTCCATAATAATTCGAAGAGCAGGAGATTGAACCCGGCCAGCCGAAAGTCCATAACGCACTTTTTTCCAAATCAAACCAGATAAATCATAACCTACTAGGCGGTCTAAAACTCGGCGGGCTTCTTGGGCTTGTTTTAAATTGTCATCAATATCACGCGGATGCTTCATGGCTTCTTGGACGGCATCTTTGGTAATTTCATAGAAAACCACACGCTTGGGATTTTTCAAACCCACGGCTTCTTTTATATGCCAAGCAATTGCTTCACCTTCACGGTCGGGGTCGGTCGCTAGTAATATTTCATCGGCTTTTTTAGCCAAACTTTTTATTTCGGAAACTACTTTTTCTTTACCAGGGGAAATCTCATAGTGTGGGATAAAACCACCAGGAATATCGATAGCTTTTTTATTACTTTTCGGTAAATCACGAATATGCCCCACGCTGGCGCGGACTTCGTATTTTCCATCCAAATATTTGGAAATGGTTTTAGCTTTTGATGGTGACTCCACAATTAAAAGTTTCATATAAAGCGTAGTATTACACAAAATATATTTTTCACCAAATTTGCAACTTGTTTAAATACTCATTTATGTTAGTGTTTAAAACGGAAAGTCCTAAAGAAAGGAGGGTAAAATGGAAGTCAAAACCTGGGGAGAAGGATGGCATGAAGACATGTCACGTTCCAGAGACAATCGTTGCCCTGAGTGTGGTAACGGAGCGCTTGGAATACCAAGCGTTGAGAATATACAAAAGTATATCGTTGGTCTCGATGATGGTCGAGAAGCCTACAAGGTGCGGGGAATCTTCAAGTGCCCCAGGTGTGAGAATCTGTTCTGGTTCCATCTGGACCGGGTCATTGCGAGATGGGCGCTGGAAGATATGGGGGAGAAATAAAGCGGTCTGGTCTCATCCCAGCCGCTTTTCTGTTTGTCTTTTTTTATTATTATACCAAGTGAACCATGGTTCACTTGGGGGATTAGTGATATAATGAATAGTATGAAAAAATATTTAAAATATAAAGGAGTCACAGTTAATTCTTTTGGTTTGCCAGTGTTTAGTTCACATCAAGATAATACCAAAAAAACTGGGGCGCTAGGCAAGAGATATTTTCAGTATCGATGCTTTACTCACAATTTTAAAAATACTGCACCAAAAAATTTGATTGTAATGTATGATTTTTCTAAAGATAAGAGAAAGGAGAGGAATTGGTTCAGGCGTCATTTACAAAAGTTTGATTATATTATGATTCAAAAAAGTGTCTGGGTTGGGCCGTCGCCATTACCAAAAGACTTTCTTAATTATATGAAATCTATTGGTCTGTTAAGTCAATTGGTAACTCTAAAATTAGCAAAGCCTTATTTAAGAGGAGATAGGAACATATAAGAATGTTATTTTTTTAGGTGTGTAAAAACCAAGTGAACCATGGTTCACTTGTAATTGTGGTGATTTTTATAAAAATTAAAATATACAAAATTAAAGAGCGGCGGGATATGGTGGTCCCGCCGCTCCGCTCTTTCGATAATGAACCGTTTTCCATCACTTCTTCCAGACGAAGACGTGCTGTGTCCCGTCATCCTCGACAGTGTGCGCGCCGGGCTTCAGAAGGCCAAGCGTGTCCGGATTCAGAGTAATGTAAAGGGTGGTGAGTCGATACTCTGTCTGGAGTCCTGGGTATGAAGAACTTTCCCTCACCTCGACGTTGTTTTGCCAGCGTCCGCAGGTGTATGTCCCTTGCTTGAGCCCAAGCTCTTCTTCCATCTCTCGGCATCCAGCAGCATGAGCCGTTTCCTCGCCAGCTCTTACTTTGCCTGCTGGGACGCCCCCACGTTTTCGTGCTCGTCCGTCTGGCAGAATCTGACTTTCCTCAATTAGGAGGCCCAGTTCTGGATCGCGGATTTTCATTCGTACTACTTCTACTACCCGAATGATAGCTCTTGAATTGATACGCAGGTAGCATTCCTTGGTATAGAGTTCTGCCATCAAGTTGCTGATCGTCTTGGCCTGGCCGATACCCCAGCTCGAGGTATCAATACCGCACAGGTTCAAGATTGCTTCGAGATTCGCTATGAGAGAGTCCACAGTTCACGCTCCTTCTTTGTTGGTTTCTTTGTGCTAGTTCAACTTATAGATTACCACGCTTAGACCAAAAGTCAAATGTCTTAAATCTAAGCCAAATGTATTTCACCCAAAGTTTCTTTAATTAATCCCTTAAGTTCCATTACGGATAGGACAGCGTTGGCTTGGCCCATGGGCATATTCATGGCTCGCAAAAGTTCATTTTTCTCTGTTGGCTCACGTAATATTTTAATAACTATTTTTTCTTCGGGTGAGCATTCATTATATTCTAATTCTAAATTTCGGGGTGCGGAATCTTTATTCTCAAAACCAAGAGCTTCTAAAAGTTCTTTAGAGCTAGTAATTGGCGTAGCGCCTAATCGTATTAGTTTATGCGGACCTTCAGAAGTTTTAGAAAAAATATTTCCAGGTACAGTTAAAACATCTTTATTGTATTCGGTGGCTAAGCGGGAGGTGATCATGGTGCCACTTTTTGTTTCCGCTTCTACTATTAATACAGCGCAAGATAATCCCGCACTTATCCTGTTTCTTTGGGGAAAGCTATATCTAGTAGCCTTAAAATCTGGTTCAAATTCTGATAATAAACATCCGCCACAATCCAAAATTCTTTTTGCTAATCCAACATTGGTAATGGGGTGAATAGAAGTCACTCCTATTCCAGAGCCGGGCAAGGCAATAGTTCTAAGGCCGGTATCTATGGCCGCTTGATGAGCAATGCTATCAATACCAATAGCCAGGCCGGAAACAATCGCCACGTCATAACCGCGGAGACCAGCAATAAGTTTTTCGCAAGCTTCTTTACCATAATTTGTATAACGCCTACTCCCCACGACACATAAAAGTTTGGTATTTGGCCCAGGTAAATTACCGCGGATGAAAAGTTTTTCCGGTGGCTGGGGTATTTCTAAAAGTTGAGGAGGAAATTCTTTTTTCTTTAGTTCACGAATAGGGAAATCTTGGTCCATCGGGTGATTTATTTTCATTCTGGAGAGATTTTAGCATAATATTATCTTTGTGGATAACTTTTTGAAGAAATGTTATATTAAAAGTATTATAATTTAATCATTAATAATATGTTAGATATAAAATTCATCAGAGAGAATAAGGATTTGATCGAAGCTGGAGCCAAGAAAAAACATCTTAATTTTGATGTTTCAGAGCTTATTACTGTAGATGATAAGAGAAAAGAGCTTTTAGTTTTAACTGAGAATAAAAAAGCGGAACAAAACAAATTTAGTGATGAAATTATCAAAGTTCAAGATCCAGCAGAAAAGCAGAGGCTTATAGGGGAGATGAAGGCCGTAAAGGATGATTTGATCAAGGGTGAAGAGGAGCTGAAAGAAGTGATGAAAAAATGGCAGGGTCTTATGCTTCAGGTCCCAAATATTCCGGATATGACTGTACCAGAAGGAGAGACAGATGCCGACAATAAAGAAGTTTCGGTTTGGGGAGAGAAGCCAAAATTTAGTTTTGAGCCAAAGGATCACGTAGAGCTTATGACCAAATTAAATATGGTGGATTTTGACCGTGGTGTTAAGGTTCACGGCTTTCGTGGTTATTTTTTGATGGGTGATGGAGCCAGACTTTCTATGGCTATTTGGAATTATGCTATGGAATTTTTCTCAAACAAAAACTTTATACCAGTTTTACCACCAATTATAGATAGAAGAGAAGCTTTACTTGGTACTGGTTATTTACCTCAAGGTGAAGATGATTTGTATAAAACTCAAGATGGGGATTATTTAGCGGGAACGGCTGAAGTACCACTGATGGCCTATCATTCTGGTGAAATACTTGATATTAAAGAATTACCAAAAAGATATTTAGGTTTTTCTCCTTGTTATCGAAGAGAAGTGGGAAGTCATTCCAAAGATGTAAAAGGTCTTATTCGTGTCCATGAATTTTACAAATTAGAACAAGTGGTAATCTGCGAAGCTAGTCATGAAGAGTCAGTTAAATTTCACGAAGAAGTAAATCATAATACGGAGCAGTTTATCGAGTCTCTAGGTATTCCATATCATACTGTTATAAATTGTGGTGGGGATTTGGGTCTTGGTCAGGTCAAAAAATATGATATTGAACTTTGGGTACCAAAAGAAAATAAATATCGAGAGATTTCTTCCGCTTCTTATTTCCATGATTTCCAGACTCGAAGATCAAATATCAAATATCGAGACGCTGAAGGCAAAACTCGCTACACTCATTCATTAAATTGTACCGCTATTCCCACTCCACGTATTCTTGTTTCTTTGGTTGAGAATTTTCAGCAAGCTGACGGTTCTATCAAAGTGCCAGAAGTTCTACAAAAGTATATGGGGAAAAGTGTGATAACTAAATAGTAATTATAAAGGAGACGAGAATGTTTGATTTTAAAATGTCTGGCCGAAGTTCTGACGAGGAGATCCGAGGACTTTTAAAATTAAATATTCTTGGATCCTAAATAATAACATTATGTCTACCACTAGAAATTTAAATCTTGGTCCGTCACAAATGCGTCAGAAAAAGCGCCGGCTATTTTTGATTAGGTTTTACATTATATTATTTTTTGTCTTTGTAATTGTTTTTGGTCTGGCAATTTTTTCTGGTAATGAAAAAGTAAAAATTCAGACTATCATCGTCTCCGGTAACGCCGCTGTGTCATCTGATACAGTATTGGCTATTGCTAATCGGGATATGGCTGGGCGATACTGGTATTTGTTTTCTAAGGCCAATTCTCTGATTTTTCCTCGTTTCCAGATTAAAAAAGATTTATTAAAAGAGATTAAGACTATCGGTGATTTAAGTATTTCTTGGGATAATTGGCAGCAGATTTCCATCTCCATCATCGAGAGGAGACCGCACTCTGTCTGGTGTGGCAATGATATGAGAATATCGGAGGGCTGTTTCTTTGTGGATAAATATGGTTATATCTACAGTGAAGCACCTTCTTTTTCTGGTAGTATTTTTATAAAAGATTATGGAAATATTTCTACTTCTACCAGCGCCGTTGGTCAGTACTTTTTATTCAGGCAGACTTACTTGAAAGTTTTTAGTTTGATTGATAATCTGGACAAAAATAATATTAAAGTGGTGGCCATTTCTTTTGACGGCACGGATTTTAGATTTGTTTTAGAAAGTGGCCCTACCGTTGTTTTTGCTAATAAAGATAATTTTGATTCTGCTTTTCAAAATCTTTTTACGGCCATTCAAGATAAAAGTTTGGATTTAATGGCTGGTGCTGGTAATATCAGCTATATTGATTTACGTTTTGATAATAAGATCGTGATAGGGAAGAAACAAGATGATAGTAAGAAATAAGATAAATTTCTGGCGGAAGCTTGATAAGCCTTTTTTCTGTCTGGCGCCAATGGCGGATGTGACGGATATTGCTTTTCGGGCCATGCTCGCCAAATATGGTAAAAATTCTGAGAATAAAAATCAGGTGGTTTTTTGGACGGAATTTGTCTCGGCTGATGGACTTTGTAATAAAGTAGGGCGGAAACATTTGGCGCATATTTTAAAATTCTCTAAAGCCGAGAAACCCATCGTCGCTCAAGTGTTTGGCGCTCAGCCAGAAAATATGGAAAAAGCTTGTCGGATTATTTCCAAGCTTGGTTTTGATGGTGTTGATATAAATATGGGTTGTCCGGATAAAAGTGTGGTGAGGCAGGGTGCGGGTTCGGCTTTGATTAGGACACCAGCTCTGGCTAGAGAAATAATCCGCTCGGCAATTCTTGGCGCAGATGGTTTGCCGGTATCGGTAAAAACTAGAGTCGGTTTTAATAAAGATGAGCTCGATACTTGGATTCCCGAACTTTTAAAAGAAGATATTAGTGCTTTGACTATTCATGCACGGACAAAAAAACAGATGTCCAAAGTCCCCGCTGATTGGAATTATGTCAGGCGAGTGGTAGAGATGGTAAAAAAGAGTGGTAAAAATACTTGCCCGAACTTGCCTCAAGGGCGGGTTTTGGTAATTGGTAACGGTGATGTGGAGAATCTTATTGAAGCAAAAAAAAGAATTTCCGAAACAGATTGTGATGGGGTGATGGTGGGGCGGGGAGTATTTGGCAATCCGTGGTTTTTTTCTGGCCGAGAAGATAAATATATTTCTATCAGAGAAAAAGTATTGGCGCTGAAAGAACATATAAAAATATTTGATAAAAAACTTTTAAAAACAAAAGATAAAACTTTTTCAGTAATGAAGAAACACTTCAAGTCTTATATAAATGGTTTTGACGGCGCTAAGGAATTGCGAAATAGGCTGATGGAGACGGAGACACCAAAAGAAGCGTTATCAGTTTTGACTACTTTCCAAAAGACTCTTAAATAAAGAGATGTTCGCCTTCTTTTTATTTCTGTGTTAGACTCTTATTAGCTTTTTGTTCCCACCCCAGGGGTGACCCTGGCCCCGCCGGTGATGGAGTAGGATGACGTATCCTAGCTTCCATCACCGGTATTTTTTTGTCTAAATTTCTTGTGCCGCAAAGCTCTTTCAGAAGAGTGGAGTGGTATGTTATACTAGGTAAATGTCTGACACTGCATTATATAGAAAATACCGCCCGCAGAAATTTTCTGAAGTTTTGGGGCAGGATCATATCGTAAAAGTCCTAGAGTCTTCCATTGCGCAGGACAAGATTGCTCATGCTTATATTTTTTCTGGTTCTCGCGGTACGGGCAAGACTTCCGTGGCGCGAATTTTTGCTAAAGAGATTGGTACTAGCGCGAATGATATTTCGGAAATTGATGCCGCCTCCAATACCGGTGTGGATAATATCCGTGATTTAAATGAAAGTGTAAACACCGTTCCTTTTGAATCCAAATATAAAGTTTATATATTAGATGAAGCTCATATGCTTTCCAAAGGCGCGTGGAATGCCTTGCTTAAAACTTTGGAAGAACCGCCCAAGCACGTTATTTTTATCCTTGCTACCACTGAATTTGAAAAGATTCCAGAGACCGTGGTTTCTCGTTGTCAAACTTTTTCTTTTAAAAAGCCGACTCAAAAAGTGCTAAAGGAAGTGGTGACCGTCATTGCCAAAAAAGAAGGTTTCAGCTTGGAGCCAGCTTCGGCAGATTTGATAGCCTTACTCGGTGATGGTTCATTCCGTGATGCGCAAAGTATTTTACAAAAAGTGATGGGCTCGTCTCGGGATAAAAAGATATCTTTAAATGAAGTGGTCACTGTTACTGGTGCGCCACGCGGGGAGATGATCAATGATTTTATTCGAGCTATAGATGAAAATAATTTGGAGCTTGGTCTGAAGTCTATTTCTCAGGCCAGCGAAGCTAATATTGATTTACTTTTGTATTTTAAATTAGTTTTACATAAAATGCGCGCCATCCTGCTTCTGCGAAATCTAAAAAGTGCTGAGGATATGATAAAAGAGGAGATGACTGATACTGATTTTGTTTTCTTAAAAACCCTGTCTGAGAAAAAAGGCGGTAAAATAAATTCTGATACTTTGCTCAATCTATTATCTTCATATGATTTAGTTTCTAAGGCCTATATGCCGGAGATGGTGTTGGAGTTGGTATTAGGCAAGCTTATTATCAGTAAAGAATAGCTATCTATTTGAACACCAATCATGTATACTAAGGCTTAGTATCAGTGTTCATGAAAATTGATTTAAAAAATAAAGCCATCGCCTTAAGAAAGGAAGGTAACACCTATTCTGAAATAATGAAGGTTATTCCTGTGGCTAAATCTACTTTATCAGAATGGCTCAGGGAAGTTGGTATGGTAAAAGAGGTTAAACAGGTTTTTACAGAAAAGAGAAGATTAGCCTCACTTCGTGGTGGTCAAGCCAAAAGGAGTCAGCGAATAGAAAAGTCAAATAAAATCTTTAATTTGGCAGAAAGTGAAATTGGGAAATTATCTAAAAGAGAATTGTGGTTATTGGGTATAGCTTTATATTGGGCAGAGGGGTCAAAGGAGAAGGAGTATGCTCCTGGTGTCGGAATTAAGTTCTCAAACTCTGATCCGGAAATGATTTCTTTATTTTTGAAGTGGCTTATTGAGATTATTGGTGTTCCAAAAGAACAGATCGGTTGTGAGATTTACACACACGACATATTTAAAGATGAAGTGCCTAGATTTCAAAAATATTGGTCACAAAAAACTGGTTTACCGTTAAGTTATTTTAAAACTGTTTATTTTAAAAGAAACAAGATTAATACTAAAAGAAAAAATGTTGGGGGCTTGTATAATGGTCAATTAAGAGTTAAAGTATGCAGAAGCTCGTCCTTGAATCGCCAAATTACAGGATGGGTGCGAGGTATAAATAGAAATTGGGAGATCGTCTAATGGTAGGACAGAGGATTTTGGATCCTCTAATCTTGGTCCGATTCCAAGTCTCCCAGCTAAGTTGAGATTGGTTCAAGTGCTCAAGTTGCGTAAAAAATGGAACAAGAAAAAGAAAAAAGATCAGATTTAATTCATGCAATAACGTCACCATTGGGATTTTTTGCTTTATCACTCTTAATTGTTGAAGGTTTTTTAACTATAGCTCTTATATTTTCTAATTTAGACTCTTCAGCAAAATTTATTGGAATGATAATTGGTGCAGCATTATTTATAATTGTGGTCCTTGGTGTCTTAGCTCTTGTATGTTTTAAGCCTGAAAATCTTACTTTTAGTGAAGGTAGCCATTTAAAAATGTTAGAAATGAAAAATAAATATGGAACCAGTGATAGCCCACAAGAAAAAGTGGATGTAGAAAGTATTAATCTAGTTGCACCAATAATTAATACCTAAGGATATGCCAGAGAATAAATATTTAATAACATATAGTCTAAAAAATCAGAACTGGAATTATACGGGTTTTTTCAATGCACTAAAGAGTATTGGAC
>Ga0194056_10000839_pt1 | contig 16827 bp, 14 predicted proteins | sample SepL4413m_MetaG_FD_155458 | JGI IMG/M metagenome (GOLD analysis project Ga0194056, IMG submission 155458) | Anoxic zone freshwater microbial communities from boreal shield lake in IISD Experimental Lakes Area, Ontario, Canada - Sep2016-L442-13m | ecosystem: Environmental > Aquatic > Freshwater... | reverse complement strand
TTCCATGCTGTGGCCTATCTTCCGCATCCGTTTATTGCCATGTTCCGTTTGAATGGTGGTTTGAGAAAGCAATTCATACTTACGCATCTGCATATACGAAGGATACACCGGAACCATTTGATCTGCTGCATAATTATACCTGCGCATCACCAAACCCAATAAAGATCTCAGGTAAATAATGATCCTGCCAAATTGATACTCACCCCGTTCTGTTGGTCGCACCGTATACACGACCGTTTTTTGTTCGCGGGCTTTCAGCCGATGATACATGATCCAATCACGTTTCTGAAATTGTACCGGCAGCTCCTCAATGATCTCTATATCTACGGTAAAGCCCATCTTATTGCTGACGATGATCTCGATCCTGTTCTCATCTCCATTGCTAAGCCTGTCGGCCATTTCGCGACTAGCTGCTGGGCCTTTCCCCAATACAAATAAGAACAGGTAATCAATGATGGAAAGCAATACAAACACCCATAATAAAATTCCGGGAAATGAATGTATGGATGTAATGAAAAAAGACAACACGTACACAAAACTGCATAAGCCTATTGCCATGTAGAACCTGGTGGTAAAATACAGGTTCCAGTAAATGCTATGAATTAATTTTTTAAACAAACTGCTGCTTGGTTATGATTGATTATTTATCTCGGTACTTCTATTGATTTCAGGATATTGTCGATGAGGTCATCTGCGGTGATGCCTTCCATCTCTTTTTCGGGGGTTAGGATGATGCGATGCCGCAGCACATGAGGAGCCATTTCCACGATGTCTTCCGGCGTTACAAAATCTCTTCCCTTGATGGCGGCATTGGCCTTGGCCGAGCGCAGGATGGCCAGCGAGGCCCTTGGTGATGCACCCAGGTACAGTGCAGGATTATTGCGGGTTTCGTGAACGATACGGGCAATAAATGCGATCAGTTTTTGCTCAATGATTATCGATTGTACCAGGGATCGGTATTGTTGAATATCGGCGGGCGAAAGGATCTTTTTAACCCCTTCCAGCATTTCAAACTGTGTTTTTCCCTGTTGTTCGGTCAAGATCTTGATCTCCTCTTCCAGTGTGGGATAATTCACTTCAATTTTAAACAGAAAGCGATCCAGTTGTGCTTCGGGTAAACGATAGGTACCCTCCTGTTCAATAGGATTTTGTGTAGCCAGTACCAGAAAGGGATAACGCATGATATGAGTACTACCGTCTACGGTTACCTGCCGTTCTTCCATTACTTCAAATAGCGCAGCCTGTGTTTTAGCCGGAGCCCGGTTGATCTCATCGATGAGCACGATATTGCTGAATATTGGCCCAGCCTTGAAGGTAAACTCCCCTTCTTTCGGATTAAAAACAGAAGTACCCAGCACATCGCTGGGCATCAGGTCGGGGGTAAATTGCAGTCGCGAAAAATCCACATTGATGATACGGGCCATCAGTTTGGCTGTTAAGGTTTTGGCCACGCCGGGCACCCCCTCGATCAGAATATGCCCGTCGCATAAAAGTCCGATCAACAGCAGGTCTACCATACTGTGCTGGCCAATGATGACCCTTCCGATCTCTTCCCTGATCTCCAGTACCGACTGGTTCAGTTTGCTCAGGTCGATCCGTTGTTCAAAAAGATTTTCTTCCATATTGGTATTATTTATTGCAGTTTGATAATGTTGGTGTTCTCTTTATTTATTTGCTTTTAGTTGATCTTTTTATTGAATTCCAGCATAAGCTCATGCAGCGACATTAATTGATAATCGTCGATGGCCTCGGTTTCCTGTGCATGATGAATTGCCCTGTACAATGATTCCACTTTATTGAACGGCACGGCTGATTTACGACTTAGGGTCTGAATGAATTCTGTATTGATCTGATTGGTATTTAAAAAATAAGTGTTGCGAATGTACTCATTAAAATAAGTAATCATCTTTTCGGCTATATTTTTATTGTCCTTTTTCTGCAGGTATAAACGACCAATGGTTTCCGTAAATGCCACCGTAGAATTTTCATTGGGTTTAACCACGGCTATAGACCGTTGCTTTCGTTTTACGCCATACAAAATATATAAGGCCAGCAAGATCAGGAGCAACCAGAAAGCCTTGGCCAGCGGTGGATTCTTCATGATCTCGCTAAAGGAAGAAAAATTATTGTTGCTATCCGACCGGCTCGTTAATGAGCGGTAATAATCATCCCAATAAACATGTTCGGGGCTCGACTGGGTTACAGATAACAATTGTTGCCAATAGAGATAGTTCGATTGCTTCAGCAGAAAATAATTGCTCAACGCACGGGGTTCGCTATGCAAGAACAATTTCCCCCGTCCATAAAAATACACCACACAATTGGCGTTGCCGAATTCATTGGTACCGATCGTTCTGGCGGGGGCATGCGCTGGTATACTAAAAGAATTGGTGAAGGGCAGATAAAAATAATTATAGCTGTTGCTATGGTAATTGGTGGATACCTGTTTCATATCATTGAAACTATACTGCGGGATCAGAAAATTACTGTGCTGACTCATCTTGAGCTGTTCCAGCAAACGCTCATCGATCCTGGAGGCAGAAATAAAAACTGTGTTGCCCTTTTCCACAAAGCCCAGCATGGCATTGGCTTCCGCTTCATCCAGATATAAGACCCTGGTGATACAAACATATAACGAAGCGGTATCCGAAATGGAATTCCAGGTCTTATCGAATGACTTGCGCATGTTGCGTATCGTATTCTTGTTGAATATATTTTCCAGCTCATGGTATGCTACATAAGCGCCAAAAGGCTGCTTATCATTCTTGGAAAACGTTTCTCTCAAACTGGGCATGACTTTACCCGCAGGATCGGCAATGCAACCCATCAGCCAGAAAGCCAAACTCAACATGAACAATATATAGTGACCCCGATATTTCAATACGCTAATTGATTTTATAAAATTCAGTGAAATCGTTTTTTAACCGCTGGTACAAGAACTCATCAACCGGAAATTCGCCGTACCATACATATTCATAACTGAGGGTGATGCGGGCAAAATCATTTCTGCATTTCGCATCTTTAATTTCCCGCACATACTGATAATTCGTTTTGTCGGATGCCGGTTGAATGATATTTTTTGACGCCAGCAATTGAAGGGCTTTCAGGTAATGATATCGAATGGCCAACCGATAATTGCCTGCCTTCGTGGCCTGACCGATCAATCCGTCGAAATCAGAATCCGGATTGATCAACCCTTCCTGCAAATTTTGTTCAGTTACGGATTCTAGCCGGGATGCCTTTTTGAAGATCCCTTCCGTAAGGAACAACCTGTACAGGATGAACAGGACAAAGCAGATGGCCAGGAACCAAAAAAAATATTTGGTGGCAGCAGAAGCCATCAGTTTATCGAACCAACTCATGCCAGCACTCAGGTCTTCCTCCTTGGGTTTGTTCTTTTGTTGTTTTGATTTTAAGAGGCTATCTAGATAGACCATATACCCAAAGGATTTATCTTTTTTCCATTGAGCAATTGAATCGGGTGAAACAACCAGCTGATTATTGAATAAAGAAGTATCCACGCCATCCGAGGCCCCTTCATCCGTACTGATCGGATAGGTTTCGGAAATTGAATCGAGTAGCACATTAGGCGTAATCACTACAGAATCAGTTTTCACCGATGGATAATCCTGAGCCTGCAACGCATTGATGCTACTGCCAACAAAAAATAATATGCAGAGGAATTTATGCATGCGATTGCTTCAGCCTGTTGACGATGCCATCTGGCTGAATAAAGTATCCTTTTTTATGAAGACGAATGGGAAGTATAACAAAATACCAGATGATAAAAGAAAGCGATATCGCCAGTATACTAACGCTAACCCATACGGGCATTCCGGCATGGTTTTGTTTGGTGTACGACTCGCTCATCAGGTGGGTAACATAGCTTTCGAAGAATGCCGCCACGATAAAGACAGGGATCAGGCAGATCAGCACTTTTGCGGCATCTTTGGCACCCCTTCTAAAGGATACCATACGGGAATAGGTGCCCGGAAACAAGATCCCGTTGGCTAAAATAAACCCTGCTGTACTGGCGATTACAATAGCCGATATTTCCAGTGTGCCATGTATCCAGATCACCAGGATCGATGGCAACCCAAGCCCTTTCGAGAAGAACATATACTGAAATACACCCAGCATCAATCCGTTATTCCACATGATGAACAAGGTAAACACACCCAGGGTGAAGCCTCCAATAAATGAGCGAAAGGCCACGCCAATATTATTAAAACCAATGCGCACAAACATCGTGAACGGGTTATCATCTTTATATACCCCGAACGGATCACCCTTGGCAATATTCTCTTCTGTCATATCCACATACCGATCGCCGAGCACACCCCGTACAAACTGATCATTATGCATGGCAGAAAAAACACCGATGGCTACAAAAAAAATAAACAACAGTGTGGTGAACAGAAAAATGCGGTGATATCTTTTAAACAACAAGGGCAGTTCATATTTCCAGAAGGTAAATATTCTGCTATATTTTTCTTTTTTATTTTGATAAATGCTTTGGTAAATGCCAGCCGCGATGCCATTGATCCAATGGGTTACCTTACTTTTTGGATAAAATGTTTTTGAATACGACAGGTCATCGATGAGGGTGATGAAGCGATCGGCTGTTTCATCCGGATTGTCGGCGGGCACCTGCTGATATTCTTTCCACTTTTCAGCATTCTTTTTTATGAACAGGGCTTCGCGCATTCCCAAATTTAATGATTACCGCTGTACCGGGAACATTTCGTAAAATTTAATAAATAATTTCATTCAAGCCAAGTTCTGAACCTGGCAATTTGTAAATTGTGCTCTACATGCCCATCATCCAGATAGCCACTGCTTTTAATATTGACCTGGAATTCGAGATCGCCGAATTCCATAAAAGGCTATTGGCATATATCATCGATTTCATCATGATGATCATCTATCTCTTCAGCATGAAATATCTGTTGTATACGGGCTTCCAGATAGATTTTGAACAGGATATGGGAATCGATATCCTGGTAATCTCGCTTCCCTTGCTGCTTTATTCCTTATTGACCGAATTGTGGATGAACGGACAAACCATTGGAAAAAAAATCCTGCGGATTCGTGTGATCAGTTTGGAAGGTGGCGAACCCAGTTTTGGACAATACATTTTACGCTGGATCACTAAATTCTTTGAATGGCCTTTTTTATTCGGGTATATTTTCTTTTCAAAGGATGCCTTGCTGGTTTACATCTTTATTACCGGAATATTAGGCATCAGTGTTATGATCATTATTGCCGTTACCGGAAAACATCAGCGACTTGGGGATCTGGCAGCGGGCACGGTGGTGGTGAATACCAAAACGGCCTTCACAGTAGATGATACTGTATTCATGCAAGTGAATCAGACAGATTATAAAGTGCTTTTCCCGGAGGTCATGCGGTTGAGCGACCGGGATATCAATACCATCAAATCGGTACTTACCCAGGCCGCTAAACGCAATAATTTTGAGATGTGTAACAGGGTATCCTCAAAAGTTAAAGATGTGCTGAACATTAATTCAGATATGCATACCGACCAGTTCCTTGAAAAATTACTGGAAGATTACAATTACCTCGCTACCCGTGAGTGATCCTAACGCTTGGCTTATCTGGTGGCTACGCCAATGATACCGATCAGTAAGGACAAACCGATCAATCCCACATACAGTACCGTGATGATGCCCAGTATCCTGAAATATACTTTGATATTCTGGAACGACTGGTTCAAACTCAGTTGATCTGCGGTTTGCAAGGCCTGCTTCATCTTTGTGGCAAAACGATACAGGTACAAGGAGATGAAAAAGAAAACAACAGCAATGATCAGGTAAAATACGGTAATAAATCCTGCACCCAGTGCAGCTAAACTTCCTGAACTGCCATATGGATTGGTGCTAAAACGGGTTAACAGCGCACCCATAAAAAATGCGGCGAAGCAAAGCAATACGCTAAGGATGATGCCCACAATGGCAATAAACTTTGCCCACATGGCGGTTTCCTTTAAATGTGTTTGCCCCTGTTCGTCGATCTGAAGGTCGTATTTCAGTAAGTTTTGATCAGCATCCATGTGTTTAGTTTTAGTAGGTTAATGTTGATAAGCGAATATGAAAAACTTTGGTGACACGACAAACAAAAGCCTCATAAATATTTTATGAGGCTTTCTGTTGATCACTTAATAAGCTCTGGCAAATAAAACCCTTTGCGTACTTGGCTTACCTGTTAATATGCATGAGCCTGATTCCTGTACATTATTCAGGGGTATGCAACGTATGGTAGCCTTGGTTTGTTCTTTGATCTTTTCTTCTGTTTCGGCCGTGCCATCCCAATGTGCAGATACAAAGCCGCCCTTTTCATCCAGCAGTTTCACAAATTCATCCCAACTATCGCAAACTGTTGTATGTTCTGTTTGGAAAGCAACTGCCTTATCATACATCTGCTGCTGAATATCGGCGAGTAACTGATTTACATAAGCAGCAAGTCCATCCATCGATTGACTTTTCTTCTCCTTGGTATCTCTGCGAGCCAGTTCAACCACATTATTTTCGATATCGCGTAATCCCAGGGCGATCCTTACGGGTACACCCTTCAATTCATACTCTGCAAATTTCCATCCGGGTCTGCTGTTATCATTATTATCGTATTTCACCCGAATGCCCAATGCTTTCAATTCATTGATGATGCCCTGTGCCTTTTCGTCGATCACGGCTTTGCTTTCCTCTCCTTTGTAAACCGGAACGATCACCACCTGAATTGGAGCAATTTTTGGTGGCATTATTAATCCCTGGTCATCGCTATGTGCCATGATCAATGCACCGATCAGTCGGGTAGAAACTCCCCATGAAGTTGCCCAAACATAATCAAGCGTATTGTTCTTATCGCTGAATTTCACATCAAAGGCTTTGGCAAAATTTTGACCAAGGAAATGCGATGTGCCAGCTTGCAATGCTTTTCCATCCTGCATCATGGCTTCAATACAATAGGTTTCTTCGGCGCCGGCGAACCGTTCATTGGGTGTTTTAATTCCTTTGATCACGGGCACAGCCATATACTCTTCTACAAAATCGGCATATACATCGAGCATACGTTCAGTCTCTTCCACAGCTTCCTGCTTGGTAGCATGTGCGGTATGGCCTTCCTGCCATAGAAATTCGGCCGTGCGCAAGAACAAGCGGGTACGCATCTCCCAGCGCACTACATTGGCCCATTGGTTGATGAGGATGGGCAGGTCGCGGTACGACTGTATCCAACCCTTATAAGTATTCCAGATGATGGCTTCGCTGGTTGGCCGAATAATGAGTTCTTCTTCCAGTTTAGCATCCGGATCTACCATCAGTTTGCCTTTATTATTAGGATCAGCTTTTAAACGGTAATGAGTAACAATGGCACATTCCTTGGCAAATCCTTCGGCATTCTTTTCCTCGGCTTCAAAAAGGCTTTTGGGCACAAAAAGCGGGAAATAGGCATTTACATGTCCGGTTTCCTTGAACATTTTATCCAATTGGTCGCGCATATTTTCCCATAAGGCAAAGCCATATGGTTTGATCACCATGCATCCCCTTACGGAGGAATGATCGGCCAGTCCGCTTTTTAATACCAGATCATTGTACCATTGCGAATAATCTTCCGCCCTTGTTGTCAGTTCTTTGCTCATGTTATCAGTCCCGCCAGTTGCAGGGTAAATTTTGAAGGTTAAATAATGCCTGATCGCTGTTTTTAGCAGTATTTTAACAGCAAGCTAAAGCTGTTTTTTGCCTTATGGCAAAGCATTTGTGCGTAAATAAGCGTCAATCAGTACTACGCAAAAATAGTAACTTCAATTTTAAATCTTTTAATCAAACTGCCATGAACCCTAAACTTTTACTCATCGCCTTATCAGTAGCCAGTTTCAGCAGTTGTACCACTACGTACAAAAATGGTCAAACACCCGATGATGTGTATTATTCTCCGGTAAGACCAGTGGAGCGGGAACAAAATAACAAGCAAGATGATGACCAGTATGATGCAAACGACTGGTCGATCCGAATGGGCGTTCGGGATTACCGCTGGCGCAATCTGGATTGGGATAATGATTATCGCTATAACAATTACCCTTACGCCTCAAGCATATACTATAACAACCATTATTTTAATAACCACTATTATTATGGTACTCCTGTCAATTACAAGAGTTACCGTCCGGTACGCAGCACCCCACGCACCGTTAACCTGAATGCCTACCCCCGAAATACCAATAGCACCTCCAGCAATCCTAAAACCGGAGCACCCGTACGCGTTTACAATAACAGCAATGGGAAGTCTGGGTTAGGCAATACCATCCGACAAATGCTCTCTGGTTCCGGCAAGTCCTCCTCAAACAATAACCGGGATTATAATCCTGGAAATTCAGGCAACAGCGGAAACTCAAACAACAGCGGAAACTCGGGCAGCGGAAAAACGAGCAGCGGTAATTCTTCTTCGGGCAACAGCAATTCTGGTAGCGCCACCCGTCCTAACAGGGGCGATTAAACGCAGATTACCATTGCCTACCCCACGATCGAAAACTATTCCGGCTCGCCGAAAATAAAAAATTCACCATGCGTAAAATTTTACTCCCCATCTTATTGGTCTTCAGCATCAGCGTACAAGCACAGGCTCCAGAAGACGCACTCCGATTTTCCTTTTATCCCCAGAACGGAACTGCCAGAAACCTGGCCGTGGGTGGCGCGATGGGCTCCTTGGGTGGAGATCTGAATGCGCTTTTTGTAAATCCTGCAGGACTTGGATTTTTCAAAACCAGTGAATTCGTGTTGACCCCCGGATTTATTTTGAATAATAATAAAGCTAATTTCAGGCAAACCAATTCGGCCAATAAATCAAATGCTTTTAGCTATGGCACCAGCGGATGGGTATTTGGTGCCGCCGATGCATACCATCCAAAAAGCAGCAGCGCATTCAGTATTGGGATTACGCAAACAGCCAATTTCAATAATGAAGTAAAGTATCGCGGACTCAACAATTTCAGTTCATTCAGTGAGCAGTATGCGGAGGAATTTGCAAAAAGCGGACTGACCATAGAACAAGCACTCAGTTTTCAAACACCCTATCCCTACTCTACTGCCCCTGCCCTGATGAGCTACCTTATTGATACCGTAAAAATAAACGGCGTATACAAAATAATGGCAGCCCCTGAGTTTATCCTCAATGCCGGCGGAGCCATTCAACAAGAATTTAGTCAGACCAGTTCCGGCGGCATCAACGAACTGGCCTTGGGTTTTGCTCATAACAAAGATGACCGATGGTTCATTGGAGGAAGCATCGGTATTCCCATCATTCAATATCACAGCATTACCAATGTAACCGAATCTGATACATCTTCCAATGCCAATAACCATTTCAGCAGGTTTGATTATATCGATGACCTCAGCACACATGGTTGGGGCCTCAACGGAAAATTTGGGGTTATTTATCGGCCAAAGGAATATATCCGGCTCGGATTATCTATTCAAACGCCCAGCTTCATGTTCCTAACGGATAAACGAACCACCCGTTTCAATACTCAACTGGAAAATCCTGTGGGAAATTTCACCGCTAATTCAACCACCTTCACCAACGACCAGCCGGGCGAAAGCAAATACCATCAAAACACGCCCTTCAAAGCGATCATCAGCGGTTCTTATGTGTTCAGAGAACTATCGAATGTAAAAAAACAAAGGGCCTTCCTCACAGCCGATATCGAATATGTAAACCATAAAGGATCGCGTTTCAAAAGCAATAACAAGGGCGCAACAGCCGATGAAAAATCATATTATACAAACTTGAATCAGGTGGTGAGCAGCGACTACAAAGGCAGTTTTAATTTCAGGGTAGGTGGAGAATTGAAGTTCAATACCATCATGGGCCGTCTGGGTTTTGCCTATTATAGCAACCCCTACCAGGATGCCGCACTGAAGGCCAGCAGAATGTTGCTTAGTGGTGGACTGGGTTATAGAAACAAAGGATTCTTCATCGACCTTACTTATGTACACTGCATCAGCAAAGATGTACAGTTCCCTTACCGGCTCGAAGACCGTGCCAATACTTATGCATCCCTTGATCAAAAAAGAGGAAATGTGATGGCTACGGTGGGCATTAAATTTTAAAAAATAACTAAGCCAGTTTAGTTTTCAATATCTCCATAACCGCATTGAGTTCGGGTACACACCATTGTATGCCTTCTTCCTTACTGAACCAGGTCATCTGCCGCTTGGCATATTGGCGGGTATTGATCTTGATGACCTCCACAGCATCGGCCAGTGGAAGGTCGCCGGCAAGATGCCCAAACAATTCGCGGTAACCCACCGTTTGCAGGGCATTCAGTTTTTTAAAAGGCTGCAGTTGTTTTACTTCATCGAGCAATCCATCCTTCATCATTTGGTCTACCCGCCTGTTGATCCGCGTATACAATTGTTCTCTCGGTAATTCCACACCGATCTTGATGATGTTGAATGCACGCTGCTTTTTTGGCTGGGTATAAAATTCAATGACCGATCTGCCTGTTGATAATTTTACTTCGAGAGCCCGCATCAAACGCTGTGGATTTTTTGTTTCACCCTGTTCAAAAAATATCGGGTCCTGTTGCTTTACTGTTTCTTGCAACCATTCCAATCCCTCCCACTCATAATCGGCTTTGATCTTTTCCCGGATGGCCGGATCGATCTCTGGCAACTCGTCGATGCCATGACAAAATGTTTTCACATACAGGCCCGTACCTCCTACTAAGATGGCGATATCATTTTTTTTGAAAATAGCATCTGCTTTTTTCAGTGCATATTGTTCAAATACGGCAGCATTAACTTCTTGTTGAATGGAGTGTGAATTTATAAAATGGTGTGTCACTGCCTTTAATTCTTCAGCAGATGGTTTTGCTACACCAATATTCAGTTCTTTAAAACACTGACGGCTATCCGCAGAAATGATCTCGGTGTTGAAATGTTGTGCCAGTTGAATGGCCAGGGCAGTTTTACCAACAGCTGTGGGGCCTACTATGGCGATGCAAGTTTTATTCACGGAAGATGGGAGTTTGTAAAGAACTCTTAAAAAAAATATTGTTTAGGAATTAACGCTTAATCAGAAACCGTCATTCTCTTCATTGCCTGTTGTTTCTTCTTCTTCATCTCCAGTTGAGGCTTCCTCTTCACCTTCTTCACTGAAACCTTCAGCAAGTGCGGCTGGCTGCAGATCATATTTTTCTTCCATCTCGGCCAGGCGACTATCGATCAACCCTTTGGTACCATATTGTGATGGAGCAATGCCTTCAGTTCGTACACAACCCGGATAGGTCAGCTTTTTATTTTCTTCCTTATCCACATTGATCAGTTCCACCATAAAATGCCAGACCTTATTGAAATCATATTCGTAAATGAATTTCTGATTGGGATTGCTGATCTCGCTTCCCATGACTGTATCTTCCATTAATAATGGCTCGGCCTTATAAACCTTATCATATTTTTCAAGTGATATCTCGCGGCCCCTTAACCAGTTGTCGTTGCTCCGGTAAAAAGTGGCTTTATGTTTATTGTCGAACTCATAACTCTTCAAGATGCAATCATGCAGGTCTTTGAAGGTCTGCGTATGCCGGATGGCAATATCGCGGTACACACTATCATCGTCTTCCCAATATATTCTAAATCGTAAGATGGCCATAACACAAAATTAAGCATTAAACTTTGACAAAAATCGGATCATATTACAGTACCTGCACAAGGCCTTGTTCCTTTGCCTTTTCCAGCATGAATGCATGGGCGGCTTCATAGTTGTTGGGGATCAGTCCGTCGAGGATGGCCTCCCGGATCGCATTTTTTATATCGCCTACTGTACGGCAGGGATCCAATGCAAAGGTTTGCATGATGAGTTCTCCGGAAATGGGCGGTTGCCAGTTGCGCAAATGATCTTTTTCTTCCACAGCAGCACAACGCTGACGCACCATTTCAAAATTTTCCAAAAAACGTTTAACCTTCTGTTTATTTTTTGAAGTAATGTCGGCTGAACAAAGGGTCATCAATGCATCAAAATCTTCCCCGGCATCGAAGAGTAATCTTCGTATAGCACTATCCGTTATGTTCTCCTTGGTTACGCTGATCGGGCGCAAATGCAGTTCAACCAGCTTTTGCACGAATTTCATTTTCTCATGCTGGGGCAATTTCAATTTGGCAAAGAGTTTGGGCACCATCCTGGCCCCTACCACTTCATGCCCATGAAAGGTCCAGCCATGCCCTTCTTCAAATTTTTTGGTGAGGGGTTTGGCAATATCGTGCATCACCGCAGCCCAGCGCAACCACAGGTCATCACTGACTGCTGCTACATTGTCGACCACCTGCAGGGTATGGTAAAAATTATCTTTATGCCCCTGCCCATCAATATATTCGGCCCCGGCCAGGTCAACCATTTGGGGAAAGATCAGTTTCAGTAATCCGCTTTTATACAGCAGATCGAAACCCACAGAAGGTTTTTTACAAAGCAAGATCTTATTCAACTCATCGGCGATCCTTTCTCCGCTAACAATGCTGATGCGGTTTGCATTTTCAACAATGGCTGCAAAAGTATTTTCTGAAATGCTAAATCCCAGTTGTGCCGAAAACCGTATGGCGCGCATCATCCTCAGCGGATCATCAATAAAAGTTTGCGCGGGGGCCAATGGGGTTTGTATCAATTTGAGCGACAGGTCCTGTAATCCATTGAACGGATCTACCAGATCACCATAATCACCGGAGTTTAAACTGATGGCCATGGCATTGATGGTAAAATCGCGGCGCAACTGATCATCTTCCAGGGTGCCTGTTTCCACTGCGGGTTTCCTGCTTTCTGGCTGATAACTTTCTTTTCGGGCGCCTACAAATTCGATCTCCAGATCGCCCACTTTGATCTGGGCTGTACCAAAATTCTTAAAAAAATTCACCTCAGGTTTAGGATTGAATTTTTCAGCCACAGCGGCGGCTAATTCAATGCCACTACCCACACATACGATATCTATGTCATTGGTCTCGCGGCCCAGGATCCGGTCGCGCACAAAGCCGCCTACCAGGTAACAGGGCATACCCAGCGATTCAGCAGCAGCAGCGATCCATCCTAAGATCTGTAATTCTTTCTCCGAACAATTGATATACATACGGTGCAAATTTAATGAATCAAAAACGGATAGCCGATTTTGAGACCGGGATCATGATTATTGTATAATAAGCACCAACAGTGGCATCAATATTGCCCATATAGTAGTTCACTGAAAAACACAGGAATAATGCTGTGTTATTGACATTTTGACTATATATTGAGATTATTATGGATACAAAGTTTTTTTTACAGGGACATGAAGATGAAATGGAGTTCATGCCCATCATTCCTTTGAATGAAGATGATGCCGGAAATGCCGATGAACAGGACTTCCCTGCCGAATTACCCATCCTCCCACTCAGAAATACCGTACTGTTTCCGGGGGTAGTGATACCCATTACCGTAGGCCGCGATAAGAGCATAAAAGCGGTTAATGATGCATATAAGTCTGACAAATTGATCGGCGTTGTGGCACAAAAAGACAGTAATGTAGAAGAACCTACCATCAGCGACCTGGAAGATATTGGCACGATCGCCAAAATTGCCAAACTCATTAAAATGCCTGATGGAGGAACCACCATCATCATCCAGGGACGCAAGCGTTGCAAGATCGAAGAGGTTACCACCGATGATCCTTATTTCAAAGCCAAGATATCGGTGTTGACTGATGAGGTTTTGAAAGATGATCCCGATTTCAATGCCATGGTAAGCAGCATTAAAGACCTTGCAGAACAGATCGTTACCCTTTCGCCTAACCTTCCCAGTGAGGCAGCCATTATTTTGAAGAGCATTGAAAATCCTTCCTTCCTCATTCATTTTGTGAGCAGCAACCTGAATTGCGATATCAAAGACAAGCAACGGATGCTCGAGATCAGCAATATCAAGGCCAGGGCCGAACTGTTGATGAACCTGATGCAAACAGAATTGCAGTATGCCGAACTGAAAAATAAAGTGACCAATAAAACCAGGGCCGAACTGGATAAACAACAGAAAGATTATTTTCTGCAACAACAAATGAAAGCCATCAAGGATGAACTTGGCGGAGAAAATGTAGCTGAGGTAAAAGAAATGCAGAAAAAAGCAGATGGCAAAAAATGGCCCGATGCTGCAAAAGAAATGTTTCACAAAGGGGTAGAGAAACTGGAACGCATGCATCCTTCCACTCCTGATTATTCGGTGATCTACAACCACCTTGATCTGATGCTCGACCTGCCCTGGAATGATTATACAGAAGATTCATACGACCTAAAAAAAGCAAAGAAGATACTCGACCACGATCATTATGGCATGCAAAAGATCAAGGAAAGGATCCTGGAATATTTGGCAGTACTGAAACTAAAAGGTGATATGAAATCTCCCATCCTTTGTTTTCTGGGCCCTCCCGGTATTGGTAAAACCAGTCTGGGGAAAAGCATTGCCGCTGCCATCAACAGAAAATATGTGCGGGTGAGTTTGGGTGGTTTACATGATGAAAGTGAAATTCGCGGTCACCGCAAAACCTATATCGGCGCCATGCCCGGCCGTATCCTGCAATCGATCCGAAAAGTAAAATCGAGCAACCCGGTGATGATACTTGATGAAATTGATAAAGTAGGGAGCGACCATCGCACCGATCCTTCCTCTGCGCTATTGGAAGTACTTGATCCGGAACAGAACAACTCATTCTACGATAATTATCTTGAACTGGAATACGACCTCAGCAAGGTTTTATTTATTGCCACGGCTAATAATATCAGCAATATTCTACCGGCACTGCGCGACAGGCTCGAGATCATCGACCTGAGCGGATATGCCGTGGAAGAAAAAATTGAGATCGCAAAACAACACCTGCTCCCCAAACAAAAAGAGATGCATGGATTAACCGGTGCAGCTGTGATCAACAAAGCAGGATTTAAGATCAGCGATACCGTGTTGGAAAAAGTGATCCAGGATTATACACGCGAAAGTGGTGTACGCGAACTAGACCGGCAACTGGCCAGTCTCATGCGCAACCAGGCCAAAGAACTGGTAGTAAAAGGAAAATTAAAAGCCACGCTCACCAATAAAGATGTGGAAAGGATCCTTGGCAAACCGCGATACAGCAATGATCTTTATAAAATGGCGAATATGCCGGGTGTGGCGGTAGGACTGGCATGGACCTATGTAGGTGGCGATATCCTGTTCATTGAAACTCAGTTAAGTGATGGAAAAGGAGAATTAAAACTTACCGGCAACCTGGGGAATGTGATGAAAGAAAGTGCGAGTACAGCGCTCACATATCTGGAGGCCAATTGCAGAAAATCTGATATTGCCCCCGAGCTGTTCAATAAAAAAGATATTCATATTCATGTGCCCGAAGGAGCTGTACCCAAGGACGGACCCAGTGCAGGCATTACTATGTTGTCGGCATTGGCTAGTGCATTTACCGGCAGGAAGATCAAGCCATATCTGGCCATGACCGGTGAGATCACATTACGCGGACAGGTGTTACCGGTAGGTGGTATCAAGGAAAAAGTATTGGCGGCAAAACGGGCAGGGTTAAAAGAGATCATCATGTGCTGGCAAAATGAAAAAGATGTGGAAGAGATCAACCAGCAATATATCAAAGGCATAAAATTCCATTATATAAAAACCATGCAACAAGTATTGGATATTGCCCTAAGTTAAAGGCAACAACATTAAACCTTAAACATTTAAACTTTAAACTAACCCAGTATTAACAGCTTTTTCACAACCCCCCAAGCAACGACGAGGGCAGATTACCAGTCATAATAACAGTTAGATAGGTCAACTGTCCATGTTGATTGTTTTAAGAATTAAAGTACCCCGTTCTGTTTTTACAGGAGGGGGTTTTTTATTGTATCGCTTCCCGGTCCTTTCTTTTTTCGAGCCAGTCCTTTTCTTTTTCGGTAGTAAATGCCTGCATCAGCGCAATGCTAAATAATGCAAATACATTACCCGACAAGAAAAAGATATTATAACAAAGAAAACCGGTAACATCACCCTGAGCTTTGTGTAAATAGGATACCAGATCCATGATGAGAAAGACCACGGCGATTGAAAATCCAATGATGAATAGCGGATAAGAGATCATGCGCACGGTAGCAGAATTATGTTTGCGTGTACGCGTAAAGAATATATAATACGCCGTGGTAAATACTGCTGATGGAACAGAAATGATCATCAGTTCAAACAACAGGTCCACCGGCCCGGATGAAACCATTTTGGAAAAACCATACAAGGTTGCGATCACCAACGCGAACAGCACAGGCACAGCAAGAAAGAATAAGAAAATCAGTGTATACAGTTTGCTGTATTTGATAAACCTGTCGTCCATGATTATTTAATTAAGCCAGCTCATCAATAATGCCTGGCATTATTTGAAATAGCTCAAATTTGTTTTAGGCGTTAACGTGAGTAAAGTTTCGTAGATCAGTTTGATGGTATTCTCGATATCATCTTTGTGCAGCATTTCTACCGTGGTATGCATATAACGCAAGGGTATTGAGATGAGTACCGATGGGCAACCATCATTGGCATAGGCAAATGAATCAGTATCGGTTCCGGTACTACGGCTCACGGCATGCAATTGCAGCGGGATTTTTTTCTTGGCGGCCACCTGCTGCACCACATCAAGTAATTTATTATGCACGGCCGGTCCGAAAGTGAGTGAAGGCCCTTTACCACAAACGGTCTCTCCCTGAATGATCTTGCTGATCATGGGGGTAGAGGTATCGTGTGTTACATCGGTAATAATGGCGATATCGGGTTTGATCC
>Ga0194056_10000836_pt1 | contig 16847 bp, 17 predicted proteins | sample SepL4413m_MetaG_FD_155458 | JGI IMG/M metagenome (GOLD analysis project Ga0194056, IMG submission 155458) | Anoxic zone freshwater microbial communities from boreal shield lake in IISD Experimental Lakes Area, Ontario, Canada - Sep2016-L442-13m | ecosystem: Environmental > Aquatic > Freshwater... | reverse complement strand
ATAATGAATTCCATTGCGAACAATTTTTCCGTTGGCGTTCGGGGCTCCAAGCAGCGGCGCCGAACTGCAAAGGCCAAAGCTGCTGTCACAACAGGAGATTCCAAATGAACGCCCGCAATGAAGCGCTCGCGCGCGAAATGTTGAAAACGATGGACGCACAAGGCGATGCATTCGCACTTATGACCGACGACATCGAGTTCGTCTACCCAAAATGGGGAGCGGCTCGCGGCAAAGCCGAACTGGGGAAGTTCTTCCAAGACATGGGGGGGTATGTACGTTCCATCTCCCATGATCAGTCGAGTTTCAGATGCACCTCTGAGGGAGACACCGTGCTCATCGAAGGTCGTAGCGCAGGAACGCTGGTCGATGGACGCTCATGGTCCGCAGCAGGAGCCACTGGCGGGCGCTTTTGTACTTCGTTTCGAATCCGGGACGGGTTGATTAGCGGTATTCAGGTATACATCGACCCGGATTACGCTGACCAAACCTCAACCGTTTACCCCTGGCGCAAGTCGTAGTGGTTTGGCTGTGAACATCAACACCTTTGATTTGAATCTGCTGCGTGTACTTGACGCTCTTTACAGTACACACAGCACCACACTGGCGGGTGAGCAAATTGGACTGACGCAGTCCGCCATAAGCAACTCTCTGAGACGACTGAGAGAAGCCTTCGGTGATGAATTATTTGTGCGCACAGAGCGTGGCATGGTTCCGACTCCACTGGCAGAGTCGATGTATGGACCGATTCAAGATGCTCTGGGACGAATCCGTGAAGTCGTAGAGAGTCGCGCATCGTTTGACGCCAGGGTCAGCCAGCGAAATTTTCGGCTGGCAATGAGTGACATCGGCCAGATGTGGATGGTGCCGCGCCTGGTAAGCCATGTTCACAAGTTAGCGCCAGGCATCACGCTTGAAACCGTGCCACTGACGCGCAGTGGAACAGCAGAGCTCATGGCCGCAGGTGAAATCGATCTGGCTCTGGGGGTGGGCAGACCGCTGGGCGCAGGCTTCTTCAGGCAGCAGTTGCGGACCCTGCGCTTCGTTTGTATCGCGCGCGCGGGGCATCCATACTTTCGCGGCGAGCTAGACATTAAACAATTCCTCGGCGCTTCGTTCATCGATTACGAGCCGGCAGGTGGTACCTACTCACATTTTTTGGAGCGTGCTAATCGAGTCTTCGTAGAACACAAGGTTCAACGACGCGTTGCCGTTAAGTTGGCGCATTTGCCTGGAATTGACAAGATGATTGCGGCGACGGATTTGGTGGCAGTGGTCTCTGAAGGAGCCGCAATGAGCATGACCGGCGCTGCCAGCTTGCAGATTCTCGATTTGCCATTTGAAGTGCCTCCAATGTGTGTCACGCAGCAGTGGCATGAGCGTATCCACAAAGACCCTGCGCAGGAGTGGCTGCGCGAAGCAATAGTCAAAGTCGCGAGCAACTTTCCAGGTGGCGACATCACATCTGTAAATTCGCCACATTCGCAGTATTCATTCGACGTAGTCGAGGACATTCGATAAATTCACTAGTGGCCGCTGAAAATTTTCAACCACAGCTCACATCCTTTTTTAGGGTGAGGTCATTAGGAAAATAAATGTCATTTCGATACACACCTATGCGGATCAGACGAAGCTTGCTCCTTTCCGTTACGGACGCTTTTCACGAAGCATGTCTGGCACACCTGGAATTTTTTGCATACAAGTTTGGACTACCAGAACCACCATGAATAGGTCGCGATCAAGACCATTTCTATGTCAATCAGGCATGCGCCAAAAGTAATCGGCTCTGAATTCCAGAGCGACATATAGGCAAGCAGAGAGCCTTTATTCAGTCATCAAATCATTTGAACAACAGGGCAACGAAAGCAACTTCTTTGTGTCGCAGGGAAGCCAATCATATAGATGCCTTTGCAATGTAATTTTAAAAATGGAGACAAAATGAAACCAAATCAACGCGCTTTTTTTGGCTCAGGCCAGATGTGCATTTCAAAACATCGCCTGAGCGTAGTTGCAGCATTACTTAGCGTTGCCTTTGCGCCCAATATCAGAGCCTTTGAACTGCAAACGGACAATCCCGACACGAAAGTGCGCTGGGACACTACCGTCAAATACAGCACTGCGTTCCGCACAAAGTCAGTTGATTCAACGCTTGTCGGGCCAGCGCAAGCCAATCTTGATGATGGTGATCGCAACTTCAGCAAGACCGGCCAAGTTTCCAATCGGTTCGATATTTTTACCGAAGCAGACGTGAGTTTTTCACGAGAATTCGGTGCGCGTGTGAGTGCCGCAGGATGGTACGACAGCGTGTACTTCGACGCGACCAAAAACAATTCTCCATTCACTGCGAACAGCGCTTCTGTACCTTTCAATCAGTTCACGGATGCGACTTCCAAATTGCATGGTCAGAATGCTGAAATTCTGGATGCATTTGTCTTTGGTGGCGGGGATGTTGGGGATATGCACGCGAACTGGCGCCTTGGCAAGCACTCCGTGCTATGGGGCGAAACCTTGTTTTTTGGCGCCAATGGCATTGCTGGCGGTCAAGCGCCTATTGATTATGTAAAGTTGCTATCGGTGCCTGGGTCGCAATTCAAGGAGGTGGTCCGTCCAGTTAATCAGCTTTCCGGACAGCTGCAGGTTAACCCGGAACTTACGTTGGCTTCCTATTACCAACTGGAGTGGCAACCCAACCGCATTCCGGCAGCGGGAAGCTACTTCTCGTTCTCAGATGTCCTTGATCAGGGCGGTGAGAGACTCTTTTGGCCTACAGGTTCGAACTTTAAGCGCGGGGAGGATCTCAAGGCGAGCGACAGCGGCCAATACGGAGTACGGCTGAGTTTTCGGCCAAAAGATCAGGACAGCGAGTATGGCTTTTATGCGGTTCGATACAACCAAAAGGATTTCTCCACCTATATAAGGCCTGCAGGCGCCTTTTTTGGTCCAGGCAATGTGCCTGGTGCAAACGTTGGTAACTACGTACTGGCCTATCACGAGGGCATCGTCGCCTACGGAGGCAGCGTAAGCACCTCCGTGGGACCGGCAAACGTAGGCGCCGAAGTTTCCTTCCGCCAAAACGCGCCACTTGCCAATGCTGGGGTGTTTGCAGTTTCTCCCAATGCCAACAATACCGACAACCCTCTGTATCCAGTCGGCCGAACAGCACATGTGAATATTTCGTCCGTTGTTCTGCTGCCGCCAACAGCACTATGGGATGGCGGTACTTTACTGGCTGAAGTGGGATGGAATCGTCTGCTGGGCATCGATAAGAACCCAGCGGCCATCGATCCGAATGCAACCACTGACGCTTGGGGGTTTCGCATGATATTTGCTCCCAGCTATTACCAGGTGGCCAATGGTGTGGATGTGACCATCCCGATCGGACTTGGCTACAACCCCAGTGGGAAGTCATCAGCCGTGAGCCTGTTCAACGGGGGTATCGATCAAGGCGGAGATCTGAGCATTGGCGTGAATGCCGAGTACAACAAAAAGGTGCGGTTCGGCGTCTCATATACCACCTACCTCGGCAGCCCGGGGGCCTTCTTTGCGCCTAGCAATGACAGGCAGTCATTCCAGCAGAAATACGCAGACCGCGATTTCCTGTCGTTCAACATCCAGACCACCTTCTGAAGCAATCAGGGAAACTAATCATGAAGCAAAAGCGAATTATGAACACGAAGCAACTCCTCCAAGGAACCATTGCAGCCGCAGTTGTCTACGCATTCAGCGGCTGGGTCGTCGCCTATGCGGCCGTGACGCCAGAGGAGGCTCAAAAGCTCAAATCCTCACTCACGCCCGCAGGTGCAGAAAAAGCAGGCAATGCGGACGGGACCATACCGTCTTGGGCCGGTGGCTACACGACCGTACCGCCAGGCTACAAATCGGGCGACTTGCGCACTGACCCATTTGCCACTGACAAGTCGACACTGACGATCTCTGCTAAAGAGGTTGACAAGTATGCTGACAAGCTTTCTGAGGGTGTGAAAGCACTCATCAAGAAGTATCCGGAAACCTTCCGTCTTGAGGTCTACCCGACCAAACGCAGTGCCGCCTTGCCGCAGTGGGTGTACGAGAACACCTTCAAGAATGCAACAAGTGCCAAGACCAAGAACGGAGGCAACACGATCGAGGGTGCGTATGGAGGTATTCCGTTCCCCATCCCCAAGGACGGCGCCGAGGCCATGTGGAACCACCGTTTATCTTACGCCGGTACCACCACCACACTCAATTTCTCAAACTACACGGGAACGGCGGATGGCAAGTTGCTGCTTGCAGGAAAAGGCTACAACCATGTTTACTGGCCCTATTACGACCCCACCACGCCGTGGACAGCGAACTACACAGGCCCATACTGGCAGATACGGGTGTCTACAACTGAGCCCGCCTTCAAGTCGGGAGAGTCCCTGCTAGTCGTCGACTCTTTGGATAAACCGCGTCAGGCTTGGCAGTATTTCCCTGGTCAGCGTCGGGTGCGCAAAGCTCCGACCGTGTGCTGTGACACGCCTAATGATGTGAACTCTGGACAGGAGTACTTCGATGAGGCCTATATGTGGTCGGGCGACCTAGACCGCTACAACTGGAAGTTGGTGGGTAAGCAGGAAATGTACATCCCGTACAACAACAACCGCTGGATGGGCCTGCCGGCTGAGAAGCGCTATGCACCACACCACATTGAATCCACCTCAACGCGCTGGGAACTTCATAGGGTGTGGGTTGTCGAGGCTACGCTTGCCGATGGAAAACGCCATGTGATACCCAAGCGCCGCTTCTATCTGGACGAAGACACCTGGGCTGCAGTGTTAAGTGAAGGTTGGGACGCTGAAGGCAAGCTCTGGCGTGTTGGAATGGGCATACCCAGCGTGGTTTCGGAAGGCCCCTTTGTTCTTGGCAACTATCCCTGGATAACGCACAACCTGCAGACAGGAACCTGGGTCAGTGGCGGCGCGGCCGATCTGGACAAGATAGTCACGTTCAAGCAGTTACCCAAGTTATCCAACACGTTCTTCACGCCGGACGCCATGTCTGGAGATGGCGTTCGATGAAGTTCCGCCGCATCGGAAGTTTTCGCTTCTTCCTGCTTAGCATCTCTGCCTTGGCCGCTTGCGGCTTGGTGCTCGGCGCATCGCCTGCTACTTCAGGCGATGCACTGCTGGAGCGACCTGCCTTGACTTCCAAGAAAGCACGGGCTAGCTTAATGCTGGATATTGCCCGCGCTGGGAACAGGCTTGTTGCTGCAGGCGAAAGGGGGCAAGTGATTTTTTCCGACGATTGCGGCGCAGAGTGGCGGCAGGCTTCAGTTCCAGTCAGCGTGACGCTTACTGCATTGCAGTTTGTTGATAGCCGTCTGGGCTGGGCTGTTGGCCACAGCGGGGTTGTGCTGGCCACGCGGGATGGCGGAGCAACTTGGACACGCCAACTTGACGGCAGCCAGGCGGCGCAGTTGGCGTTGAAATCAGCGCAGAAGTCGCAGGATGCCGTACGGGTTTCCTCACAAGCTACAACGTCCAAGAATGCTGCGAATCAGTTGGCACTGCGCGACGCTGAACGACTGGTTGCAGAAGGATCCGATAAGCCATTTTTTTCCTTGCATTTCTGGACACCCCAGAAAGGAATGGTCATCGGCGCGTTCGGGCTCGCCCTGTCCACAGCCGACGGTGGCCTGACCTGGGAGTGGATGGGTGACCGCATCCCCAACCCGAAGGGCCTGCACCTCTACGCATTGCAGGCACGTGGGGATGATGCGTTCATTGTGGGTGAGCAGGGCTTTATTGCCCACGCACCCACAGCCAGTGGTATTTTTGAAAAAGTATCCAGTCCCTATGCGGGTAGCTTCTTCGGCGCGATGCCTGCGGTACCGGGTAGGGATGGCGATCTGATACTTTACGGTCTGCGCGGAAATGCTTTCCGTGGAAATGGCAAGGCATGGAGTGCCCTGGACACTGGGGGTACCTCGTCGGTGGTATCTGGCCTTGTATTGGGGCACAAAGATATCCTCCTATTTAATGCAGATAGCCAGGTACTCCGATGGCAAGCGGGCGCCACGGCGGCTCGGAAAGTGGCCACATCTCCTGTGGCGACGGTGCATGCGGCTGTTTTGGCTTGCGATGGACGAGTGGCACTAGCTGGTGCGCGTGGTGTGGCGGTTGTAGACGTGAATAGCTTCGGCGGAACCACGGCAAAGGCAGTGCAGCAATGAGTTTGATAGAAGAAAATGCTGGGGCCGATTGGCCCGTAGTTGCGGATCTAGCGCAGTTTGACCAGAACTCTGGCTCATTGATCGAGCGGCTGTTATTTAACAACCGCACCTGGATTGTCGCGGTATGTGCCTTACTGACGATGCTGCTCGGAGCCAGTGCGCGTCACCTGACTCTGAACGCCAGCTTCGAGCGCATGATCCCCGCTGGGCACGAGTTCGTGCGCAACTATTTGGCGCATCGTGACGATTTGGCTGGTGTAGGCAACACCTTACGCATTGCAGCGCACAACCAAAGCGGATCGATCTACGACGCTGATTACCAAAAGACCCTTCGCCAACTCAACGACGAGCTCTTTTTGGTTCCTGGAGTCGATAGACCTTTCATGAAATCGCTTTGGACTGCCAATACCCGTTGGCTTGGCGTAACCGAGGAAGGGCTCGACGGCGGCCCCGTAATTCCCGATTCTTATGACGGATCTGAGGCCGCCTTGCAGGACCTGCGTGCCAACGTAGAGCGATCGGGGGAAATCGGAAGACTTGTAGCACCGGATCTGCAGTCGAGCTTGCTGATAATCCCGCTTTTGGCAAAAACCAGCGATGGGGAGGCCCTGGACTACCAGGCCTTGTCGCACCGGCTGGAGCTGCTCCGCACGAAGTACGAGACCGATAAAGTCAAAATTCACATTACCGGCTTTGCAAAGATCGCGGGCGATCTGATTGACGGCATCACAGCCATGGCGGGCTACTTCTTGTTGGCGCTCTTCCTGTGCACTGCAGCGCTCTATGCCTATACGCGGTGCGTCCGCAGCACCCTGGTCGTCATGGCATGTTCACTGGTGGCGGTACTGTGGACTCTGGGTCTGTTGCGTCTGCTTGGCTACGTACTCGACCCCTATACGGTATTGGTGCCATTTCTTGTCTTCTCGATAGGCATGAGTCACGGCTGTCAGAAAATGAATGGTATCGCAGCAGATGTGGCGCGTGGAACCCACAAGGTTGTATCAGCGCGCTATACATTCCGGCGCTTGTTCATGGCAGGGCTGACGGCATTGATGGCCGATGTGCTGGGCTTCGCAGTATTGACGGTCATAGACATCCAGATCATTCGCGATCTGGCACTGACGGCATGCATCGGCATGGGGGCACTGATTTTCACCAATCTGATCCTGCTGCCGATTCTTTTGTCCTATACCGGGGTCAATGCCAGCACGCGGGAAGACGGACCTATGGTCCAAGCTCTATGGCGTGCACTGGTGCGGTGCACACAGCCGCGCTCCGCACGTGCCATCGTTTGGATATCAGTCGTTCTGTCCGTGCTCGGTTTACTTGGTAGCCAGCACCTGACCGTAGGCGATATAGACCTAGGTGCGCCCGAACTGCGTTCCGACTCACGCTACAACCGCGACAGTGCATTTATGGTCAGCAGCTTTCCCGCCAGCAGCGACCTGTTGGTTGTGATGGTCAAGACGCCGACTTTTTTGTGCACGCGGTACGAAAACCTAGTGATGGTGGACGCTCTGGAGTGGAAGTTACAGCAGTTGTCCGGGGTGGAATCGACCAGTTCCTTTGCGGGGCTTGCAAAGCGTGCCGCAGTTGGCATGAACGAGGGAAATCCGCGCTGGTATGAGATACCTCGCAACCAGGAGACGCTTAATTCCATCACCACGCGCGCACCGCGAGAGATGTTCAACCAGTCGTGTGACCTTCTCGCTGTGTATGTCTATCTGAGTGACCACAAGGCAGAGACGCTTGATCGCGTGGTGCAAGCTACTCAGGACTTCGCGCGCGAAAACGACAATGGGGAGACCAGGGTCCTTCTAGCCGGTGGAAGCGCAGGCATCGAGGCGGCCACCAATATTGTCGTGAAACGCTCAAACTGGATCATGACTCTGCTCGTGTACCTGAGCGTCGCTGTGCTGGCCTGGTTCACCTTCCGCTCGTGGCGAGCCACTCTGTGTGCGGTGTTGCCGTTGATGTTGACGACGGTGGTAATTGAAGCCCTGATGTCAGCTATGGGCATAGGCCTGAAAGTTGCCACGCTGCCGGTCGTGGCGCTGGGTGTGGGAATAGGCATTGACTATTCGTTGTATGTGCTCAGTGTCACGCTTGCAGCACTGCGCCAGGGCTACAGCCTTCCTGAGGCATACGGTAAGGCGCTGCAATTTACTGGGCGCGTGGTCGTACTTACCGGAATGACGCTGGCCGCGGCAGTCGGTGTCTGGGTCTTCTCTCCCATTCGCTTTCAGGCGGATATGGGTTTGTTGCTGGCCTTCATGTTCTTGCTGAACATGGTGGGCGCGCTGATCCTGCTTCCTGCACTGGCTCATTGGCTCCTAGCACCTATGGCCCGAACATCCACCCATTTCTCTCACCGTAACTCCTAACATTTAAGGATATTCATGACAACACAACAAGCACTGCATGTAGAGAACGCGGCACTGGTATTGATTGACCACCAGGAGGGCATCATCGACTGGGTGCAATCCATCGACAACCGCCTTCTCAAGCAGAACACCCTGGTAATGGCCAAGACGGCCAAGTCGCTGGGTATTCCTACGGTGCTTACAACCAGTCTGGAGGAGGGTTCCAATGGGGACCTGATCAAGGGAATCACGGACAGTTTTGTAGGACATTCCCGCGTACAACGCGAGGGCATCGTAAATGCCTGGGATGACCCTCGGTTTGTATCCGAAGTGCAAAAGACAGGTCGCAAGATTTTGATCATGGCCGGGGTAACGACCGACGTGTGCCTGATCTTCCCGGTATTGAGTGCCATTGCTGCTGGCTACACAGTCTATGTCCTGGCGGACGCATCGGGCTCCATCACCAAGATGTCCGATGACTTGGCAATCGATCGAATGGCCAGGGCAGGTGCCGTGATAACCAGCACGCAGACGGTTGTTGCCGAGCTAACCCATGACTGGTCCGGGGACTACGGGCAGAAAGTAGTTGGAGTGCTGCTGAAGGACTTTCTGCCATTCCATTTGATGCGATTACCACTGTTGCGGCGCCTGCGGATGATTGTTGACTTCATCTTTAACGGCAAGCGATATGAAGCGGAATTTCGAAAGAAGCCCTCTGAGCGCAACTGAACGCATCTCCAATCGCATCAGCCACAGACATAGCCAACATCAGAATTAAGGATTGGTATTTGAGACTGTCGAAAGATATTCTCTCCACACCAATCCAAATAGAAAGCAGGAGCAAATTTTCATGGGACAAGTTTTAGGTCTGGGTGTATCCCACTACCCCCCGTTGAGTGGACGCGACGAAGATATGGCCAACCCGCATCGGGGACGCATGCATGACCCGGACATCCCGGCCTCCGCAAAGGACCCATCGAGCTGGCCCGCCTTCATGCAACAGGAGTGGGCAGATCCTGTAGCGGCAGCCCAGGCACACCGGGCCGCCATGCGCGTGGGCCTGGGAAAAGTGCAGAAGGCCCTGGCTGACTTCAAGCCCGACTTCGTTCTGATCTGGGGTGATGACCAGTACGAGAACTTCAAGGAAGATGTGGTGCCGGCGTTTACCGTATTGGCCTATGAGGATATGAAGGTCTATCCGTGGAAGCACGCCAGCGAGTCATCACTGATGGCGGCAGACATCACCAATGAATGGGGGGGTGGCCGTCCCAACGAGTGGGGCGAGCGCGGTGATACGGAGCGCCTTCTCAGAGGTCATCCCGAGGCAGCCAAGCACCTGGCTAACAAATTGCTGGAGGCCGAGTTCGATGTGGCCTATGCGTACAAGCCCTTGCACCATCCGGGTCTGGCCCATGCCTTTTTGAATGCCGTGATGTACATTGACTACGACCGCACCGGCTTTCCCTGGCCAGTGGTTGCGATGCCCATTAACTGCTATGGCCGCAGTGTGATCAGCTACCGTGGTTTTGTCAGCCGATGGTCAGACCGGGGGCGCCCGGCGGATCCCCCGTCGCCATCGCCCAAGCGCTGCTTTGACATGGGCGCAGCGGTGGGCAAGATTTTGCGTGACAGTCCCTGGCGCGTTGCGGTCCTTGCTTCGTCGAGTTGGTCACATGCATTCCTGGTGGACAAGCTCTATCGCCTGCAGCCTGATGTGGACTCAGATCGTCGTCTGTACCAGGCCATGCTTGACGGTGACTACGAGTACTGGAGGAGCTACAAGCTGGACCAGATTGAGGAGTCCGGCCAGCAGGAGGTGCTCAACTGGTTCAGCTTGATGGGCGCCATGAGCGCGCTCGACGCCAAGCTGGAATGGTCCGACTTTGTCGAAACACGCATCTTGAATTCCAGCAAGGTGGCGGCGGTCTTTTCCCCCGCTTGAGGCGTTGCGAGACCGAAAACACCTAAGCCCATATCCCATTGCAATATCTAGCAGGAATACCAACAAATGAACTACCGACTGATTAGCTACAACACCGCGAGCCTGCTTGCGGTGGCAGGACTCTTGGTGAACCAGCGCGTGCACCGGGTATCCGCATTGGCAGGCTTGTCCAGCTACGACACGATGCAAGATCTGCTGAACGACTGGACGCAGACCAAGCCGCTGCTCGACGCGGCGGCGCACGGTCTGTCCAAAGACCTGGAGACCGGCCTGGCCCTGGCCGATGTCCGCTTGCTCGCACCCGTGCCGCGCCCGGGGGCGGTGTTTTGTGCAGGCGCAAACTATGCCGACCACATCGAGGAGATGCGCGGTGTGGCCAAGATGCCCAGCACACTGACCACAGAAGAAATTGTGGGAGATGCACCCTGGCATTTCCTGAAGACTCCCCAAAGCAGCGTGGTCGGGCCGGGTAACCGGGTCAGCATGCCAGAGGGTGCCAAGATGTTCGATTGGGAAATTGAACTGGTGGCCGTGATCGGTGTGCAAGCCCGCAACGTGTCGGTGGAGCGTGCCCTGGACTACGTGGCGGGCTACACCATTGGCAACGACCTGTCGGTGCGCGACAAGGGCACCCGCCATAAGGTTCACGCGTCAGTGCCCTTTCGTTGGGATTGGATCGGGCACAAGTGCTTTGATGGATCCTTTCCCTGCGGACCTTGCATCACGCCGGCTGACCAAATTTCAGAGCCGCAGAATTTGAATCTGAAGTTGTGGGTCAACGACAAGTTGATGCAGGACTCGAACACCGACAAAATGATCTTCAATATCGCTCAGCAGATTTCGCACCTGTCCAAGCACCTCACATTGAATCCAGGGGATCTGATCGCCACAGGCACACCTGCGGGTGTGGGTGCCGGGCGCGGCATATCGCTGGCTCCTGGAGATCAGCTACGCCTGGAAATTGAGCACATAGGGGAGTTGCAGCATTCCATTGCGGCATAGCCACTGCACACCCCCAAAGCGCCATGCACCGGAACAGAACCATGCAAAAGAGCAAACGCTTGGCGTGCAATGGGTCGGAAAGCGGCGCCCATAACCAACGCAAGACCATGAAACTACAAGGCAAGGAAAGAATATGAAACCATCTGTGGAACAGCAAGTCGCCGGAAGAATGGCAAAAATCGGCGCTGGCCTTTTTTTCCTGTGGGCGGTGCTGCATATCTGGGTTGGCTACGAAGGTGTACACCAGTACCTCAGCAGCGGCACACAGGGGCAATGGAGTATGGTCATTGGTGGCGCCAAGGCGTCACGGGATGCATTCCAGCACAGCACCGACGCCCTGACGGCCTATGCCCATGGGCAGTTGCTGGTCAACTTCTGCGTGGATGTGGGCGGCTACGGCGTTCTCGGTCTAGTGGTGGGGTGGCTGATATGGTCGCGCGCCTCCTGGGTCGGGTACTTCCTAGGACTCTTTGTCATTGGTATTGGCGATCTTGCCTTTCTGTTCTCGCTGGTGACCTCGGGCGTCATCGAAATGAACGCAGGCAGCGTGGGCGGCCCCATCATCTGGTTCCTGGCCATTGCCATTACGCCATTCGGAATGCCGCCCTTGCATGCGGCGCAAGTGCGGTGATGGCCACCGAAATGCTTCCAGAGCGCTCCATCGTGCTGCGCACGCCGGGCACGCGCCACGGCCCCATTACCCGGCTGGTGAGCCCCCATGACATCGGGTCATTGATCAAGCCCTTCGTGTTTCTGGACTATGTGAACGCACCGGGCGGGCAAGGGCCGAAGTTTGGATTCCATCCCCATTCCGGCATCGCCACGCTGACCTATCCCCTTACCTTTGATATCGAGCATGAGTTGTCTACCGGGCAGGTGGATCACCTGGGCCGTGGGGGTCTCGAATGGGTAGTGGCCGGAAGTGGCGTCTGGCACCGCGCCCAAGCCTTGAACGGCGACAGCCTTCGAGGCTTCCAAATCTGGTTTGCCTTGCCACCCTCCCACGAGGCGGCTCCCGCCTACACACAGTTTGTTGCGTCGGCTGATGTACCGAAATCGGGGCCGGTGACGGTGCTGCTAGGGGCTTTTGATGGTGCTTCGAGCAGCATCAGCGCACCCCTTGATGTCAACTATCTGTGGGTGCAACTCAAGGCCGGAGATATCTGGACCTACTGCCCGCCCACAAAGCACCAGGTGGCGTGGGTGTTTGCTCAATCTGGAACGCTGGAAATTCTGGGTGAAAAACTCGTGGGTGAACTCGCAGTGTTCTCGGAAGGCAATGGCCACCTGCGTTTCCGTGCGCAGGACAACTGTGCCTTTCTGCTCGGATCGGCAGCAAAACATGCACACGCGCTGGTATTGGGCAACTATTCGGTGCACACCAGTGAGGCGGCATTGACAGCGGGCAAGCGGCGCATCGCCGAGATCGGCGAAGAGCTTCAACGCAACGGGCGGCTTGCGTGATGCCTCCAGGCAGCACAGGACCTGACGCCATGTACCACCAGCACATTCTTCTACCCAATGATGATTTTGAAGAGTCGATAAACGTGGCTAATTGGAGTAGCGCATGTGTACGCAAGACATTCAATAACAACATGTGGAGCACATTCATGCCACTCGGGATTGCAATGAACTCATTGTGGCGAACAGCGCACTCATTGCAGCGGCCCCAATTTTTTGAAATATCGAATCGCTTCTCTAGTGCTGCGCCAGGCTTTCAATTTTCTCCTCAAAGGAAGAACAAAAATGCTGGATCTTAAGGTCGCCCAACTTAGGAAGATCACCGACCTTGTCCTGTCAATCGAACTGGTGGCTGCCAACGGTGCTGAGCTGCCACGGTTCAATGCGGGCGCCCACATCAATCTGGTTCTTGGCAATGGGGAGGAGCGTTCGTATTCGATCCTGAACGACCCGGCGGAATCGCACCGCTACTTAATTGCAGTACTACGAGAGAAAGCGGGCAATGGCGGGTCGGCATGGATACACGACATGCTGCGTGTCGGCGATATTCTGCAAAGTTGCGAACCGATAGACGACTTCCAGCTTTATGAACAGGCAGAGACCAGCCTGCTTATTGCAGGTGGGATCGGCATCACACCCATGATGTCGATGGCCTCACGCTTGAAGGCATTGGGCAGGGACTATGTCTTGTACTACTGCGCCCGGTCGCGCGCCGAAGCTGCCTTCATGGAGCAACTTGAAGAAGAGCATGGTTCGCGGCTCAAGCCGCACCTGGACAGTGGAGACCCGGCAAAAGGCCTCAATCTGCAGGCCTTGCTGTCCCATCGGTCTGCGGGTGCCCACGTCTATGTATGCGGGCCGATGGGCCTCATTCGCGCGACCATTGAGGCAACAAACCGATGGCCTCAGGGGACGGTTCACTATGAGTTGTTCAAGGGCAGCCAGGCTGAGCTGGCGATCACCACCACTGACCATCCCTTCAGCGTCGTTCTTGCAAGGTCAGCCAAGACCTACACGGTCCCTGCCAACCAAAGCATCCTGTCGGTCTTGAAGGCCAATGGTCACAAGATCAAGTCGCTCTGCACCACAGGTACCTGCGGCACTTGCAAAGTGACTTATCTCTCGGGGGCAGTGGAGCATCGGGACGATGTGCTTGACGAGGATGAAAAACGCCATGTTCTGCAGGCCTGTGTTTCGCGTGCCATGCCTGGCGAGACGCTTGTACTTGATCTTTAACCCACAAGGAATGAAATGATGACTACCTCCGCAACGCCCGACTCTCCCCACGTGAAGACGCAACTGATGATATCTGCCACCCTGGTCACGACCGATCTCCAGCGGGCCCGCCGCATGTATGAAGAGGTCATGGACATGGAGTGCGTGGAACCGGAAAAGGGACTGATGTATGTCCGCGATAAGGGATACAGCCCCGGTGGTGCGAAGCACGGCAAACCCTATTGGGTTCTTGAAGTGCGTGAGAGGCCCCAAGTGGAAGTGCCTCAGGAGATGCTGAATCACTGGGGCTTTGAGGCACCAGACCAGGCCGCTGTGGACCACGCCTTCGAGAGGCTGACTGCGTGCAAAGAGGAGTACGGCATCACGAAGATTCAGAAACCCTTTTTTCGTGCGGGTGCCTATTCGCTCTATTTTGTTGATAAGGACTCGAACTGGTGGGAGCTGGAGTACCGCACACCAGACATTACCTACGAAGCACTCCGCGAAAGAAATGTCCAGTGGACGGAAACCATCTAATTCAAGGGAATCTGAAAATGCAAACGCCAGTCATTCAAAATCAATTTTTCTCTCACGGAACCATCGAGTGCACGAACATGGAAGCCACTCGGGACTTCCTGTGCAACTTCCTGGGCCTGAACATGATTCGACCCATGAAGCAGTCGCAATACATGTGGAAGGGCGGCCCCTGGTCGGTTGTCTGTGTGCATGTGGAAGACGGGGAATGCAAGGAGCAACTGATTGAAAACCGCTTTGTCCTGGCGGTTGCAGACGTCGACGCGGTGGATGCCAGCCACGCTTCTGCACTGGCGTTGAAGGCGCAGTACAGCATCAAGGAAGTGCGCGCCCCTGAGACCCTGAACGGTGTTCGCTCGTTCAAGCTCCGGGACCTCAACAATACGTGGTGGGAAATCAGTTCCGCTTCGCTGGCCTATTTCGACAGCATCTTTGCCAAGGGCGATGCGGTCCATTGATTGCCTTGGTATCGGTCTCCAGAAAAATGGTTTTGTTTATCCGAGATTGCAAGGGGGTTGCCGCATGTTGATACCCCGTCAAGCGGTGCCCGCCTTGCAGGTGCCGACCTTGGCCCATGGCATGTTCAACGTGCGCGAAGATGCCGCCACCCATTTCACGATGGTGGTGTTCTATCGCGGCTTGCACTGCCCGGTCTGCCTCAAATATTTGCTGGAGTTGGGGCGCCTGGGGTCCGACTTTGAGAAGCGGGGCGTGAAGGTCATTGCAATCTCCAGCGACGTTCATTCGCGTGCGCGCATGATGGCGGACAAACTGGATGCACCCCATCTGCGCATGGGATATGGGTTGAGCCTGAAGTCTGCACGCGACTGGGGGCTCTACATCAGCAGCTCTCGCGGTGCTACATCCAACGGCTTGGAAGAACCGTCACTGTTCTCCGAACCGGCGCTTTTCCTGGTGCGCCCCGACGGTACGCTGTACTACGGTGCGGTGCAGACCATGCCCTTTGGGCGCCCCCATTTTGATGAACTCCTGGCGGTGTTGGATTTTGTGCAAGCAAAGGACTATCCGGCAAGAGGCGAGTACCTCGGGCCGGTTTGACTTTACGGACGGTAGGCACTCAGGGATTCAAAGAGGCCCGCAATATCGCGGTCACCGAAGCCCTGTTGTACCGCGTCACTGAACACGCTTTCGGTCAGGTCAAGCAAGGGCCGCTCGCCGGGCTGCGGGCCGTCCAGTGCATCGCGCAGCAGGTCAAAGTAACGAATGAAGGCTGGCATGTGGCTGGGGGGGAATTGGCGCGCTGCCATCATGGGCCCACGAATGGCCAGCATCGTGGAACTGGCTGCAGAGGTTTTGAGCGCCTCCACCGTGGACTGCAGATCCAGCCCCAGTTGGTCTGCCATGCGCAGGGCTTCGGCGGCTGCAAACGTATGGACGCCCACAAGGTAGTTGGTGATCAGCTTCATCTTGCTGGCATTGCCAAAAACGCCCAGGTAGCTGGTGGCACTTGCGAAGGCATTCACCACAGGAAGAACCTGCGTTGCTGCGTCCGCGTCGCCTGCGAGCAGCACGCTTGCCTTGCCCATCTTCATCATGGCCGGTGTACCGCTGACTTCGCCGTCCAGCAGAGTGGCGCCTGCGTTGGTGGCTATTTGCGCCGCGTTGGCCTTGGCGGACGCTCGGTGTGTGCCCAGGCCAATAACAATCTGATCCGGCTTCAAGGCTGGAGCAATGGCCTGCATGACTTCGAGCAGCGCCTCATCTGTGGGTAGCAGCAGGATTAGTGACTGGGCACGGGCGGCCGTTGCGGCAGAACTGGGCTGCGGCAAGCCGCCCATGCTGGCGAAAGCGCTGAGATTACCGCGTCGATAACCCGCGACGGTATGGCCTGCAGCCAAGAGTCGCCCGGCAACGGCCAGGCCCAGCTCGCCTAGTCCAATGAGCCCGATGGTGTTGTTTGCTGTCATGTTGGTCTCCACTTTCACTGCAGCACCACCGTGCTGTCGGATAGGTTCACCGTCAGCCGAATGGCACCTTCAAAGGCAGTCCATTCACGCATTTCAAAGGAGACAGCGCCGTTCAAGACAAACGGATCCTGCTGCGCAACGACCTCTGCTTGTTCGATAGTGTCCGTTCTCAGAAGGGTCATTCCGTCCAGCGCCACGGCACTCTGGCGGTG
>Ga0194056_10000835_pt1 | contig 16898 bp, 14 predicted proteins | sample SepL4413m_MetaG_FD_155458 | JGI IMG/M metagenome (GOLD analysis project Ga0194056, IMG submission 155458) | Anoxic zone freshwater microbial communities from boreal shield lake in IISD Experimental Lakes Area, Ontario, Canada - Sep2016-L442-13m | ecosystem: Environmental > Aquatic > Freshwater... | reverse complement strand
GCCATGACTGCTCTCAATGTCCTCGATGGCCGCCTGATCAAAGGGATTGGCCACCGCCACGATCAGGCGCTGTCCGCTCAAGGAGACCGGCATGACCCGATAATGCGCCACGAACCGTGCCGACAGACTTGATACGGCGGCAGGCTGGGGCGTGGTCTCGCGCAATGAGATAAAAGCAATCCCCTGCTGGCGGGCCACCACTTGCAGCAGTTTATCTTCAGCCACCAACTTCTGGAGCACCAGTGTCTTGATCAGCGGCTCATTCCGCTCGCGGGACAGACGAATGGCCCCTTCCATTTGGCTGGGAGAAAGCAATTTTTCCGCCACCAGCAATTCACTCCATTGGGGTGCCATCGGTTCTCCTTAAGGAAGCCGCCCGATCATGTAAAACTCACGCTCTTCACGATCGTCATAAATCCCCTCGATAATCCGGGCGCAATCATTGACCGTCACCTCGGTGGGCACATACTGGCCCTTGCGGCCCGTATAGGATTCGGCGACAAAGCAGGGCTGCGTCAGATAATTCTGAAGTTTGCGGGCCCGCTCATAGATCAGGCGATCGGTGCGGGACAATTCGTCAATACCGATAACCGCCACGATGCGCCGCAGTTCATCATACTTGGTCAACATCCGCACCACCTCCTGCGCGATGCCGAAATGCCGCTCCCCGACAATGGCCGAGTCCATATTGGAACTGGAAGAATTCAAGGGGTCAACGGCAGGATAAAGCCCCAGCTGGGCGCGATCGCGGGACAGCACCAGAACGGAATCCAGGTAACTGAAAATAGCCACAACCGCAGGATCCGTCAGATCATCCGCAGGCACATATACCGCTTCAAAGGCCGATATCGAGCCACCGCTGCCAGCCTTGATCCGCTCATGAATATCGCCGACCTCTGAACTGAGCGTGGGCTGATAGCCGGTTTCCGAAGGCACACGCCCCATCAAAGTTGAAATTTCCGAGCCAGCCTGCACAAACCTGAATACATTATCAATAAAGAGCAACACGTTTTTACCCTGCTCCTGCAGCCATTCAGCCTGAGTGATGCCGGTTTTAACCACCTCAAAACGGGCACCCGGCGGCTCATCCATCTGCCCGAAAGCCATGATGACTTTCTTGAGAATACCGGAATGTTCAAACTCAAAATACAACTCGTTGCCTTCCCGGATACGTTCGCCCACCCCGGCAAACACACTGCAGCCGTCATGCTCGGCGGCCACGTTGTGGATGAGCTCCTGGATCACGACGCTCTTTCCGCAACCGGCACCGCCCAGAATCCCGGTCTTACTGCCCTTCACCACCGGGTAAAGCAGATCAATCATCTTGATCCCGGTCTCCATGACTTCCCGCTTATTATCGACCAGGGTGGCCACATTGACGCGCAGCTTGCTCACATCCCGATGAATGGGGCGGGTCTCGGTGGCGTTAATGGGTCCTTTCCCATCGATGGGCTGTCCCATCACGTTGATAATCCGTCCAAAAAGCGCCTCACCCACCGGCACGCGCAGCACATCGCCCGTCGACGTGGCCACCGCATTCCGCTGCAGATTCAAGGTGGAGGACAAGGCAATACAACGCGCCACGCTTCCCTCCAGATGCTCAGCCACCTCCAGGGCAAGATCGCGCTTATCAAACGTCCTGACCATGACCAACTCATGAAGATCCGGCATGTCCGAAATCTGATTAAACCGGATATCCACGATAGGACCCTGAACTCCCACCACCCGGCCTTTTTTCAATTCACCTGCAATTTGAGCGCTCATAGTTTATGCCACTTTCTTCTTCTTTTTCCGCGACGAGAACGACTCACGCATACTCTTATCCACCAACTCATGAGCCGCGCGGAAACATTGATGCTTCAGTTTTTTCAGTTCATCCGTAAGTTTCTGACTGCTGTCCTCCAGATGCATGGCGCGCGCCGCAAACTCCGCCAGCTTGCTATCTTCAAACACTTCAAACAACTTCGAGGCCACCCACATTCCCGCCAGATATTCCACCATATCAGGATAAGAGGATTCCACGGTCACCTTGCGGGCATCGGCAATCCGCTTCATCATCCCCGTGCGCCTGGTGATCTCGGAATCTGAACGCTTATCAAACAGTTCGCCACAAGGCAGAATGGGCACAGTTTCCACCGTCTGCTGCGTAAAAGAAAGGGCGCGGGGATGCACCAGCACCACCTTTCCGATCCGCTTCTCTTTGACTTCGTTCACAATGTAATCGCGTATCTCCAGCGCCTGCTCAAACCGGGTTTCCTGATTGATTCCGGGGAAAGCCTTGAATTCCTTCCCTTTCTCCGCCAGTTTCGCGACTCCTCTTTCGCCAATGACAATGAAACTAACCTTCTCCGGCGGGAGGGCACCCTGCACATCATATCCCGCTTCGATCACGCCGGTGTTCAGCCCTCCCATGAACCCTGAATCCGATGTCACCAGCACAACTCCAATCACATCTGTCGCGACCGAGACCAGCGGGGCATCCACCTGCACCATATCCACCACCCGGAAAAACCCGGCGAACTGGTCCATATACTCCGAAAACCGTTCCTTCTCGCGCTCCAGCGTGTGATATTGCGATGCCGCAATATTCTTCAGCGTCACAATCAATTGCAGGAACTCCGCATTAAACTTCAGATCCCGTCTAAGTTGACTCAACAGCGCCATGGACTGAAACCACCCCTCACCCTAACCATCTGAACAGACCTCAAACATGCTCGCTCTTCAATTGCTCAATGGCCTCGTTGAAACGGTTCCGTAAACTCCCGTCAATCTCAAGGCTTCCGAGTTTGATCCTGATCCCGGCAATCAACTCAGGGTCCACCGTCTCCCGCACCTCAAGCGCCACGTCAAATTTACGGACCACAATCTCCCGCAGACGCTCCCGATGAGCAGGCTCGAGCGGATGACTGCACACGACCTCAATGGCCGCCGCCGAAATGTTGATGCTGCTGGAGTCCATCTCATCCAGCGCGACCAGCAGTTCATCCAGGAAAGCGTGATCCAGCTTCCGCCCCAACTCCTCGCTGAAGACCAACTCGTACACACGCCGGGCATGTTCCACCGTCTGCGCCTGCGCCTCACGGACAAGCTCCTGCCGCAGCTTGTCCTTGCTCCGGTTGGCCTCATCGACAATCCGGTCACGCTCTTTACGCGCGTCGTCCAAAAGCACGTCACGGCTGCGGGCAATCTCTTTTTCCATGGCTTCCCGCGTGCGGGTCAACCCGTCCTGAGCCTCGGCGCTTTTCCGCCGGAACTCCGCCTCGTTATCCTCAATGCGCTTCTTGACCGCGTCCTCTTTCCGGCCAAGATCCGCCTCGACTTCACGGAGTTTCGCGGCCGCCATCTGGGTATCCCCCAGCAACAACCGTTTCAGCCCGATCACAAGAATCACAAAAACCGCCAACTGCGCTACGATTAGATACGCCATCATTCTCATATTAATCCCTTTCCACCCAAATCCACATTCCCCCGCCTTCTAGCGCCCGAACAACTGGAACAGCACCAGAAGCGCAATCACCGCTATCGCCTCGGCAAACACCAGCGAAATTATCATGGCCTGCAGTATTTTCTGGGCGGCCGATGGATTGCGCCCCAGCGCGCGAATGCTGGCGTACCCGATGGTGGCAATGACCGCCGAAGGGCCCAGCACTACCAGAAAAATAACCAGAAAAATGACAAAATTCCGCATTTTTTAGTCGTCCGCCTTCTTTTCAGCTTTCTTTGGATTCTGCTCCTCAAGCAGAATCACGCACTCATCATCCATGAATCTTACCATACCTTTTTTAATCGGTATACGGCTCTTCCAGTCCACCACAATATGCCCCTCTTTCAAAAGACTTACAATCGGTACATGATAGGCCAGCAGCTCAAACTCACCTGCATCACCTGGCAGAAAAACACTGCTGGCCTGCCCCTCAAAAACAACATGTTTCGGGTTCAATATCTTAAGCGCAAAGGTTGCCGCCATGTCTACCTCTTGCTCTCAAAAAAACCATGGATAGCCGCCGCCAATCGCCGCTCAAAATCAACAGTCATGCGCGGGGCCTCCTCAACCGCCCGCGCAAGTTGCGGATCATTGTTATTTGTGAAGTCCTCAATCCCCCCCCGGAACCGCATCCATTCACTCGAATCCATCTCTTCCAGCACCCCCATCTTCAACGCATACAAAATCAAAACTTCCTCAATGAGGCTGGCCGGCTGATATTGTGCCTGCTGAAACAACGCCATCATGACCTGCCCCCGCTTCACGATCCGCTCGGCCTCCTTCGACAGCCCCGACTGCAGTTTGCTTAAGCGGGACACCTCAATATACTCGAGGTAATTTCGCCGCAACCCGCCGCTCAACTCTCTCAAGATCAAGGGTTGCGCCCGCCCGCCCACAATGGAGAGCGACAGTTTAAAGTCAATAGCCGGCCTCATACCTTCACCGAACAAGTTGGAATTGAGACTCACCAGACCGTCGCAAATGGAAATCAGATTGGAGGGAATATAGCCTGTCAAGTCGCCCTGAAGTGTATCCGCAATCCCCAGAAACGTCATGGAGCCACCGCCTTTCTCCGCATTCAATTTCCCGGCACGCTCCATGAGCTGGGTCTGAATATAGAAGATGTCGCCGGGATAGGCCTCTCTGCCCGGAGGGCGCTCCATCAGCAGGGCGATCTGGCGGTAGGCCCAGGCGTGCTTGGTGAGATCATCAAACACCACCAGCACATCCTTCCCCTGCCGCATCAGATAATCCCCGATCGTTGCGGCGGTGAAGGGCACAATGTACTGCTCACCCGCGGTGGCGCTATCGGTGGCGGCAACGATGATCGTATAAGGAAGGGCACCTTTCTCGGACAAGACGGTCAGCACTTTTTCCAGGGACACCAGGGCTTTCCCGATACAGCAATAAATGCAAACCACATCCCGGCCGCGCTGACTGAGGATGGCATCAGTCGCAATGCTGGTCTTACCCGTCATGCGATCCCCCATGATCAACTGCCGCTGCCCCTTGCCTATAGGCACCAGGGCGTCAATGATCCGCGTCCCGGAAAACAGCATTTTCTCCACAGGGGCGCGATCTGTGATCAGCGGGGAGGGGGCAAACACAGGGCGGTGGACATCACAAACCACCTCGCCACGCCCGTCACAGGGAATACCCATGGCATCCACCATGCGCCCGATCATCGCCTCACCTACCGGAATCGTAAATGGCTCGCTGTTCCCGGTAACCGTTTGCCCCAACCGGACACCCGTATCACTGCCAAGCAACAGCGCCAACACATCCTCCGTATCATAGCCCATGATGATGCCTTTGTTGTCACCGCCGAAATCCACAAGCTGACCATTCAGACAGGAGGGCAGGCCCGTAATCCGGACAATCATTTTCTTGATGTCCTTGATCACGCCGGTCTCTGAAATCTTCATCTTAAATGGTGCCATTGCCATACGCGGTGAGTTGCTCATTGAGCCCCTCCTTTATTTGTTCGGTAAGATCCTTTTTCTGAACCAGCTCCTGGATCAACTCCGGCTTTTCGGCCCTTATTTTAGCTAATAGTCCTGCCTGATAGGCGCCCACCTGGTCGGGCTTAAGATGGTCCATGAATCCGTTGGCCAGCGCATATAGGATCATGATCTGCGCCTCAATCGCAACCGGCGCATTCTTGTCCTGCTTGAGAATCTCCGCAACGACTTTCCCTTTTTGCAGCCGCTTCTCAACCGCCGCAGACACCCCCGCCTTGATACGGGTCAGCTTCTCCAGCTCCTTGTACTGAATGTACTCCAACCGCAAAATTCCCGCCAGTTTCCGCATCGCCGGCCATTGGACTTTACTGCCAATACGAGAGACGGATAACCCGATATCAATCGCCGGCTTAAACCCCTCCGTAAACAGGGGTGTGCTGACGTAGATCTGCCCATCGGTCATGGAGATGATATTGGTGGGAATATACCCGGTCACATCCCCCTGCACGGTTTCCACAATGGGGAAAAACGTCATGGAGCCGGAACCCCGCTCCGGCCGCAATTTACCCGCCCGCTCCACCAACTGGGAGTGCAGGTAGAAAATGTCGCCCGGATAGGCATCACGTCCAGGCGACCGCTCCAGGAGCAGAGACATCTGGCGGTACACCCACGCATGCTTGGTAAGGTCGTCGAAAACCACAAACACATCGCGCCCCTTCTCCATAAAATACTCACCTAAACTGGCCGCGACATAAGGGGCGAGATATTGCTGGCCGACAGCGGACGCCGCCGTCGCCGACACAACGATGCCATAACTCATGACATCATTTTCCCGGAACAGCTCCATCACCTTGTTCAGCGAGGCCTCAGCCTTGCCAATACAGCAATAGATACAAATGACTCCCTTGCCACGCTGATTCAGAATAGTGTCGGTGGCAATCGTGGTTTTCCCCGTCACCCGATCACCCAAAATCAATTGACGCTGGCCTTTTCCAACCGGATTCATCATGTCCAGAATCTTCACCCCGGTCTCCAGGGATTCCTTCAACGGCGTCCGCTCCAGCACGCTTGGGGATTGATTAAAGATCGGCTGCCTCTGATCCGCTTTGATGGGCCCCAACCCATCAACCGGTTCGCCCAGTCCGTTGACCATCCGCCCCAGGAATTGCTCGCCCACCGGTACAGTACAGGATTCGATGGTGGAGTAGAGCTTATCGCCGGGCTTGAGCTTTGCCGCTTCCTTGACAATCATCACCAGCTCATAGCCATTGTCAAAACCGACAATGGTGCCTTGGCTCCCGCCATCGAAATGCACTAACTGACCGTTCATGCAGTTAGTCAGGCCAGTCACATGGGCAATCCCCTGCTTGATTTCAGAAACAACCCCATACTCCTTCATCTGAAGCGGGGATATTTTTAAAGTTAACGCCATAGTCGCAAAACCCGTTTGTGTTTATTCGCCAGCCCTATCCACCTTTTCGGCCTTTCCTTTGCCGTACCACCGCAGGAAGAATAAAATGCTGAATATTCCAAGAAATCCGAGAATGATGTAGATAATCACCCAGGTGGTGCGCTTATCAGGGCGGGGAACATCCATGATGGGAATGCCACCCTTGATCGGCTTTTCACTTGGCTGAAAGAATTCCTCCAACCGCTGAACGCGCCCCTCAATCGCCCGCACATCCGCCACCTGCCGCCGCGCAAAGGCCACATACTGGTCGTTCACCACATCCGGCCCCTTCCGGCCTTTGACCTCGTCCAACTCCTTCAAAATGGCCTGCGCCTGAACTTTCACCGCCTTGTAGGAATCCATTTCACGGGTGATATTGAGGATTTCCTTGATGCGCGCTTCCAATTTAGGCAACTTCCCACCCGGCAACGCCCATGGATCTTTGATTTTCACATCATAAACACGAACCCCTTTCGGCTCCAATTCCAGCGCCTCAAGCAGGTAGGCGTAACAGACGTTCTTTTCAGCATCCACGCCCACCTGCAGGCCACCCGCATCGAGAATATCCGTGGCCCGCACCTCCGCAGGAAACTCATGCCGCACCGGGATCTTGCGCTTCTCCGTCGGCGAGGAGTTGGTGATTTTGATATGCAGAACCACGACGGTATTGGTCGCCTCATTGATATCACGATCCGGGGCCGGAGCACTTTTTGGGGCCCCCAGAATCATTTCCGGCTCTTTGCCCACCGAAATGACCAAATTCTCCAGCACTCCCACATCTTTACGGATCCGGCCGAGTGCCTCGGAATTCGCCTCATAGGCGCGTATATGATCCAGGGGCTTGACCGCGCCCACCGCATAGGCCGCCTGCCGCGCGATCACGACTTTTATCCCCTCCTCAATCACCCCCAGAAGCCGCCCGGCCGTTTCCTCCTTATCGGTCGATTTCAATTCCCCGGCCAATTTACCGGCATGTACCGACAACTTCTGGATTTCCCCCTCGGGTATCGTCCAGATATCCTTGATCACAACTTCAAATGTCCGGGTCTCGGCAGGATTCAGCTCCACTTCTTTATGGACACTATAGGTTTTAGCGGCCACATCATATGCCAGGTCCAAACCCGCCGCATTTTCCACATCCTCCGGTTTGACAGGATTGGGAAGAAGGGCATTAACATCGACTTTCTGCTTTTCCGACTTGGAGGGATTGATCGCGCGAATCTTCAAGGTGATCACCGCCCCGCCCACCGGAATACCTGATGCCACAACCAGCCAGACACAAACACCCAGATACAGTAATCGTGCCGGAAGCCACCTCCCCGCTTGAATCGTATTCCGACTATTAAACATAAGGCTTACCCTCACTCACTAATGTGCAGGCAATGCTATCACTCAAAAAAAGAGTGCGCAAATAGAAAGGTGCCGCCTAGAAAGTTATCCTGACAACCAACACCCCTCCAGGGGGCACACCCGCCATTAATTCTGCTTCACGACAGCTGACCCTTCGTTACCATATTGATCGGTTACGGTAACAACATTTTCGCCAGTTTTACCTGTATTTGCCCGATACGTGGCATTACTGCCCGAATAACTGAGAATATTGCCCAGATCAGAATTCGAAACACGCCACTCTAAAGGCAGCGCCAGAGCCCCGCTAACCTGGGCGGAAAAGACCACCACAGACGTTGCGTTGCTGGAACTCCCCCCCAGTGTCACAGAGGAAGGTGTCAGCCCGATGCCACCTGTGCCGCCTGCACTCTCACACCCGGTCCAGATCAATGCCGCCATCGCCATCATCACTACCGCTACCCCAAGCATGCCTATTCTTTTCATGATCATTCTCCTCTGTTTTCCATTCTTTATTTCGCCAAATTGATCCCGACATGATTAGAACCATGCCACCACATAGAATGCAAGACTTGATAACAATAATTACCTACTTCTGAAGTGCTCTTTTCACCACCCTGAACACCTGCTGATCCGTGCAGACGGCCTGAACGCTCCCATCCCGCCCAAGCACCACATTTCCCACCATCTCCCCCCATTCCACCTGCCCGGATATCGGATCTCGGACTCCTCCTCTATCCTCTCCCCTCACTCCCACTGCTAACTCCGGGTAAAGGCCTAACGCCAACTGCACCGCCTCGCCCCGGCCTTCACCATCGGGCAACACCCACAAACACAACACCCCTTGATCCCCATACAATTCCATTAAACGGGACAATCCACCCCTCTCGTCCGTATATTGCGCACGCAGGGAAGCTTCACCATAAGCCGACCCGAAATGGAATACCACAATGTGCCCCTTCAAATCCTCCCAGCGACAAGGGGTGCCACTCTCCGCACTTCCCCTGAGCCAGGTGATCGCAGTAAACAGATTGCTGATCGCCTTGGAGTCCAAGTCGCGCCGGCCGGCCCAGGCCATTGCGGGAACAGGACCCCAGTCTTCATTTGCAAAGGTTTTGGCCGTTGCATAGAGGCTGTTGGAACCCTGGCGTCCAATCACATCCCCCTCTAACACACCCCGATACTCAGACTTTTCAGGAATCACCTCATAACGTAAACCAGCCGGAAGTCCCTCCACCACAAACGTCCCGTTCGTGCCGGAAAAGGCCGGGGGGATCAGTCGATCTATGGGCAAAGGCACGGGATAAAATGGAGCCGCCTTGAATCCGGTGATACGGAGGCGGGCCTCGGCGACCGGGGTTCCGGAATGATCTAGCACCCGTCCTGCAAGCGTGACGGGGGCGGTTAAGGCTACGGTAAGACCTGTTGCCCCGGGGCCCATCCAGACTTCTGTTCCGACCATAGCTGACGCGGAATGCTCAGCGTAAACCAGGCCATAACTGTTCCCGTCCGGCAACGTCCCCGCCGCGCGACGCCCCATGCGGAAAACGCCATCCCCGCCCGTCAAAACAGGCGGCTCATTACCCCATTCGCCCGCAAAGACGAGGCATTTGCCGCTCGCACCCTTTTCCCCCGGGGGTGACGGGGTGCGCACCGACCCGATAATCTGGACCCGGTCCATTTCCCATTCCAACGCCTTGAGCGAATCACGGGCAGAAGCAACCACAGGATCGCTTAAGGGATAGGTTTCCACAAGTTCCCTCCATGCAGTGCGGGCCTGCTCCTTCCGTCCGGATTTCCTTTCACACATCCCAATCCGATTTAGAATTTTTTCAGAAAGTTCTTTATCAACTCCCTTTGCGGCAGAATAGAGCGCTCGATAGCCAGGCACCAAACCCGCCCGCTCCCCGGCCAACTCCCGCTCATAAAGCCGGGCATAGCGCAACGCAAGCGGGGCATTCGTCGCAGCGAAGGCGCCTGCACTGGAGAGGAAAAACAAAAGCAATATTTTCTCTAATCGTTGGTTTATCTTCATTCACCTCTCCTAATCAGGATAGTTGTTAAGTTGATGGGTTGTTTTGTTGTTGAGAACCTGGAGCCTCTCTGCCTTCAACCAAACAACTCAACAACTTGACAACCTAACAACCAACACCTCCTCATCCCGCGCTGGAAAATTTATACCCCACCCCATGCACGGTCAGAATATGTTTGGGGGTATTGGCTTTCTTCTCAATCTTTGACCGCAGCATCGCCACAAAGGTGTCCAGCGACCGTTGTGTCCCGTAATATTCCGTGCCCCAGACATCGCGCAACAAGGTCTCGCGGGAAAGTGACTTTCCCTCATTGGCCAGCATATACGCCAGCAAATCGAATTCCGTACGGGTCAGCTCAATGTCTTTCCCCTTGCAGGACAAAGTCCGGGTATCCATATCCAGAACATAATCCCCGAACCGGAATTGGAGCCCTTTTTCAACTTTCCGCTCAACCCGTACCATCACGGCATTTACCCGCGCCAGCAACTCCTTGACGCTGAAAGGCTTCGTCACATAATCATCCGCGCCCAGTTCAAACCCGCGCAATTTATCAGCCTCCTCCTTACGGGCCGTCAACATGATGATCGAAGCGGGATGACGTTTTTCCCTCAGGGTTTTGCAGATTTCGTAGCCGCCGAGATCAGGCAAATTGAGATCAAGCAAGATCAGGTCGGGCTTGCGGTCCATCGCAAGCTTAAGGCCCACTGCCCCGCTGGAAGCCGTCAACACGCGATATCCAGCCACATTCAGATTTTCCTCCAGCCCCAGCATCAAAGACTCATCATCTTCAATAATCAATACGCTCGATTGTCTTTTCATATATCCCCTCTTTTATACCGGCAACACAACTTCGAATTTAGTCCCTTTCCCTGGCTCGCTTTGTATCTGAATGTGGCCACCATGGGCTTGCACGACATGCTGGCACAATGCCAAGCCCAGACCGATTCCGCGGGCATTCTGTCGTCCGGCAGTCCGTCCGCGTACATAGGGCTTCAAAACATGCCGGACCTCCGCCGGGGTCATCCCAACTCCATGATCTTTCACCGAAAGCACAATCTTACGCGCCTCAGCCACGAGGCCAACCTCTATCTGCACAACGCCATCCTGAAGAGAAGAATACTTCACCGCATTATCCAGAAGGTTATAAACCACCTGCTCCATCGCTCCCGCATCAAATTTCACCGGCGGCAGATCGGGCGCAATATTAACCTTGATGATGGCCTGCCCCTTCTTCCCTTCCCCATTCACCCGCAGCCATTCCCCATTCACCCTCACCGCCTCCCGGACCACCCCCCCCAGATCGCCCTCCGTAAACTGGTATCGCAGAGCCCCCTGTCCATAGCGGATAAAATAGAGAGCCCGATCCGTCAACCGGCTCAAACGATCGCTCTCCTTGATAATGGCGCCAAGAAACTTATGGCGTTTGGCTTCGTCGGTAACATTCCCCATGTACAAACTTTCGGCCAGCATTCTCATGGAGGAAAGCGGGGTCCGCAAATCATGTGATACCACTGCCGCAAAATCGCTCCGCTCCCGTGCCTGGCGGATTTCCATGGCCGCTTCACGCCACACCAGCCAACCGCCCGCTACAACACTTATCAACAACAACAAACCGCCCCCCCGGTACAGCCGTGTCTGCAACCGGGCATTCGCCAGAAACGCCGGAGCATCCCCGGGGATTGCCACCAGGGAAATCGCATCGAAAGGGGCCGATAATTGGCGGGTTGCCAATACCAGACCTGTATTCTCCTCATCACTTTCCTGACATCGCACCCGGATCTGCGTATTGCTGGCCGCACGGGCAAATAAAGCGTCCAGATACCCCGTCAGACTACGCTCATTAAACTGCAAGGCCAGCACAAGCGGAGCCGCAGCCGGCTGCGGGATTTTAGTGACCAGGAAACGCGCCTGTCGCAGGCGCATCGTTATCCAACCAGCGTCAGGGACGGTTGACTCCATCATCGCGATACCGCTGACGACCCCGGTACGCTCCTCCTGCCCCAATCCCCTCCCCCTCATCCGCTCACGCCATTGGGCTTGCAAACCGGAAGAACCCACCCCTAACCCCTCCGAGGAGGGGAACTCCTCCGGTCTTTCTTTTCTCATACTCCCCTCCTTGGAGGGGTGGGGGGTGGGTTCTTCCAATCCCTTGATCCCCAGCCACTCTACAAGGGAGTCTCGCTGGAGCGGGACCAGATCGTCATAGCGACTCAGCACCCTCTCAAGCGCGCTCAGCCGGATCTCCGCAGCACGCGCGGCCTGCCCACGCCTCTCGATCAATTCGGCCAGCTTTTTGAGTGCGATCAAATCATAAAAAAAGCCCTCTTCCGGATCCCTTTGCGTGATATCTTCTCTTTGATCCCGCCCATTGCCCACTGCCCACTGCCCACTGCGCCCCCCCACTTTCTCAAAACATTCGAGTGCGGAATTGGTGTCCCCTTTCTCAAGACAGGCACCGCCCTGATTCAGGACGTTTTCCAATTCGGGCGTGGAGCCGCTGCGCTCAAATTTCGTACTGGCAGGCTCAATGGCCGGATACAGCAACCCGGCGCCCGTCTGAAAAACAAAAAGCCCTTCCAGCCAGGGATGCTGAAGGGATAATCCGGCGGCATAAACCACCCAGGCACTCGTCGGTTTGGGCGGAAGCGATCCAGACTTTTCGCGAAGTGCCGTCAATTCCCGATCCCATGCCACCACCGCTTCATTGAGGACATGGCCGGCCTCACCGGCCATCCGTTTCTGGAGAACAATCTGCCAACTCTCAAGAACACGGGCCGCAAAAAAAGACAAAGCAATGGCTGGTCCTACCACCAGGACAAACACCAAAATGATCAGTTTGATTTCCCGCCTCATCCTAAAAAGGTAAGTAGGCTTGAGCGTTCGTTACCATTTTGCCTTGGCGGATAGATCTATGAGCCAGGATCGGACCACATCGGCATCGGCCGCCTTCGGCGCCAGGTCAAGATAGTTGCGATAATATTTTACTGCCTTTGAATAATCTTTAAGATAATCACCGTACACCACGCCCAGGTTGTAACTGATAGCCGCATTTCCGGGATCGCCTTTGAAGGCTTCCAGATAAAGCTTTTCGGCCTCTTTGACTTGCCCCGCCAGCAGGTTCTTTTTTCCCTCCGCAAGCAGATCGGGAACGGACGAAGAGTTGCTAGCAGCCTGTTGAAAAGAACCATTGGTCGCCGAGGCCGGCGCCCCTCCATCGTTTTGGAGGGCCAGCGGCCTCGCTGGCCGTCTTTGCTCCATGAGCTTGTTAAGAGCGGCCTCGGCTGCGGTATTTTTCTGAATCTGAAGTTCGCGCGCCTCTTTACTGGCTTTATCGGCATCAAAGGCCTTTTTCGCCTGCAATTCCACAGCCTTTTTCAAACCCGCCTCACGGCGCCGGTACGATTCAATTTCTGCGGCGATGACCTTGTTTTCAGCCTTAAGCCGGGATACTTCAGCCGTCAAAACGATTTCGTTCTTTTGCACAATTTCTTTCGCGACAGACTCATTCATCCCCGTTGCGCGGGCTTTTGCAATATCCTGCCGCAAGTCGGCATTTTCCCGCTCCAACTTCCGGAACAGATCGGATCCCGGCGCAGGGGTCACCACCACAGGAACTAGATTCGTCGCCGGTGGGATGCTAGCCGCAAGCGATTCCCGCAAGCGTTCGATCTCGCGGACTAACACCACTTTTTCGGAATTTAGACGCGCCATCTGAGCAGCGAGTTCGTCAGGGGTCTTGAGTTGCGCCACCAGGGCCGTCAGCTGATCACGCTTTCGCTCCAGATCTTGAATATCGAGCAGAAGACTGGCGTTCTTGCGCCTTAACACGCCCATCTCGCCATCCATGCTGGCCTGCTCTTTCCGCAAGTCCAGGTTCTCCTCCACCACACGCTGATAGGCGGCGGCATCTATACGGGCAGGCACGGCAGAAGTCTGGGCGATGGCAGGGAGAAGAAGAACTTCACCACTGATTAAAGAAATTGAATAAATCCAGAAAAGAGTTTGAACAGAAGCTCGCAAAGCCCGCGGAGGAAAGAGAATGTTTAACAGAAGACTCATCGTGTAAATATTGTTTATTAACGCGACCTGACATCTTTCAGCCTAACCTGCTTCAGCCTCTGATTCCCGCTTACTGCAGAAATTCAGCGGCGTTAATGCCGCTCGAGGGAATGGCCCCTTTGACCGGCTTTTTCATGTCACGCCCGCGCTCAAAAAATTTGTCGCCGGTAACGATGCGGGGGGTGAGCAGGACAATGGTCTCAGTGTTTTCAGTAGCAATTGAGTCCGTCCTGAATAAAACACCCAGCAATGGAATACTGCCGAGAATAGGAATCTGAGTTCTTACTTTTGTTTGTGATTCATTAATCATTCCCGCGATAATAATAGTCACACCATCTTTTACGCTGACACTCGCTTCGGAGAATAGTTTCTTCACCACAGGTACGCCCGTATTTCCAGTGCCATCTCCGTCATAGTATTCCCCTTTTGCGGCCGAGCTAATCTCTGGCTTTATATCACAAGTAATGTATCCGAGTTCATTGATTCGCGGCGTAACCCCAAGTGAAATCCCAACTTCAACAAACTTATACGTCTTCCCAACAATATTTGAACTACCTGTTTCGTATTGCAACTCAGAATACGGACGGTTTTCTATCGACTTAATAGTAGCTTCCTTACCATCCAGAGTTATGATGTGCGGATTCTGTAGGAGCTTAGTTTTTCCTACTTGCGATAAAGCCTCCACAACTGCATTCAAATTGGCTCCACCCATTATTGTATGATACGTAAGCCCAGCCCCCCCAAGCCCAGTCCTTGCGGCAGAATTCCCTGTTGTGAGATCGGACGGATTAAACGTTCCAGACACCGGTTTTAGCGAGAAGCGCGGATTGAGCCCTTCAAACAGGTAATCCCAGTTAACCCCGAATTTAAATTGATCCACCAAATTTACCTGAATGATTTTAGCCTCAATAAAGACCTGCTTCTGAGGCCGGTCAAACATAGCCACCAGATCACCGATTTTCTGAACCACATTGGGGAGGTCAGTCACAATGATGGTTTTGGTGCGTGCATCGATCTTGAGCTGCCCAATCTTGGCGTCTTTGATGGTTGTGAGCATCGTCAGCACCAGAGGTTCAATCTTCTCGGTTGTCGCATATTGCAGCACGAAATTCGTGGTGATGGTGGGATAGGCACGCTGGAACGTGGGAAGCTCAGCGCGGCTGATAACCTCTTCCATTTCCCTGATTTTCTCGGGAGTATCAATCAGAATTATATTACCCGTCCCATCGTCATAAACAATTTTTCCCATCGTGCTCTTAACTTGCTCCAGCAGTAGAGCCATCTGGCTCGGAATGGATGACTTGAGCGATATAATCTTTGCCTTCTTGCGCTCATAGAAGCCCTCACCATACAGCTCCCGATACTCTTTATCGGACATAACCTTGATGATATTAGCCTGAATTTCATAGGCCAGACTGTTCGCGGCAAGAACAATCTCCATCGCTTCCCCGATCGTCACATCCTTGATCATCAGCTTGCTGGAGCCCGCGACATCTTTGCCGATAATGATATTGAGGCCCGCCTTGACCGACAGAAACTTCAGCAGATCCACCACATCCATCGACTCAAGCAGATCGAGCGAGATTTTTTTCTCCAATCCAGGCAAATGATATTCACTGATCATATGCGGCCTCTGCCCTTGGGCCTGGGCAATAGCAGCCGGCGCAGTGGCTTCAAGCGTCTGAGCCTGCACTCCAACGGTCCATACGGCCAGCACCCATGCCATGACAAAACACAACCGCGCAGCAAGACGCCCGCTATATTGGTATTTATTCATATAAACCTTTTATTTCAGTTCAAATTCCTGTTTCCGCTGCTTCAGGACAATGCGATCCGCCAAGACCTTAGTCAGAACAAACCCTGTATCGCCAACACTCTCCCCCATTTTCACAAAATGCGTTTTTGAATCGGCCTTGGTCTTAATGATCGCCATGGATTCAGAGGCCGTGGTGGCATCCAGGGAAACCGCCACCAATTTCAAATCCTTCACGGCCCCCGACGGTTCAGTAATATCTGTGCCACTTTTGCCCTTTTCCGAGAGTTTAGGCGAGAAAAAGTTTCTCGAGCCGACTTTCTCCAGGAGCACTTCCACAGACGGGACTGTCTCATCAGCAATCGCCAACGGAATAACGGCCATCTCTCCGGCCCCGCTCATCTGTCGCTGAATATCGGCATCAATACTACGCTGGGTTCCCGCTACGCTGTAGAACACCGCAACAATCAGCAACATCACCATCGCCGCCAACACCCGGTTCGTGACCGTCACCCCCGAGATACGAATCGATGGAAATTGGAGGGGCAGGGGAAGCGGGGAAGAAGCAGTTGCTGTGTTGTTAGGTTGCTGAGTTGCTGGCAAAGACGCGGTTTCTACTGCCGGGATATCTGCGGCCTTGACAGGTTGCGGAGGTATTACCGAGGCAGCCTCCTGGGTTGGCGGAGCAGCGGGCTTGCCCGCTGCAGCCGCAGTAATCGGTGCGGAGGCGGGGGGTAACACTACAAGCGGAGTCTTTGGGAGTTCGACAGGCGGCGCGACGACAACAGGTGCCGGCTTCGCCAGCACTGGG
>Ga0194056_10000834_pt1 | contig 16913 bp, 17 predicted proteins | sample SepL4413m_MetaG_FD_155458 | JGI IMG/M metagenome (GOLD analysis project Ga0194056, IMG submission 155458) | Anoxic zone freshwater microbial communities from boreal shield lake in IISD Experimental Lakes Area, Ontario, Canada - Sep2016-L442-13m | ecosystem: Environmental > Aquatic > Freshwater... | reverse complement strand
GTCTACTCGAATATTTGATCATTAGTTGCTGTAATCGTTATATCTGCCAAAAAGCACTCATTGAGCTCAGATATGGCATATAATATGCTCAGATTACACTCAAAAGGCCCTAGAATCGCTTCTAAGGCCTTTTTCATACTAAGTATGATAACTTACACCTTTACATATAGAACTGATGTAGACTATTTGTTGAAAACGCGTTTCTGGATGGCTCCGATGGCTGCTGTTTTGATGACACCGATGTTCGCAAGGATTCTTATCATAAATGCGACAAGAATTGCTAGATAAAGATCAAGATTTAGTTTATCGCCGAAGAAAGTGATAAGGACTGCTATTGCCATGTTGAAAGCTAGGCCGGTAATGAATATGAGAGTGTCATACTTATTATCTACGGAGGCTCTGAGAGCCCCGAAGAGCGAATCAAAGATGCCAACGATAGCTACTGCAGTATAGCGTGCATATTCTGCTGGAATGTTAAATTGCAAGAAGGCGCCAATCACCAATCCAACAGTTAGACTCAAGATTATCAGGTACATATCCCCTCCAATATTTAAATTTTTTTTCGCACAAGATTTATTTACACATTTTCAAGAATTCTATTAGAAATTATATTTTTATTGATACCCGCAAGAGTAGTACATTTTAGCCAAAATTACCTTGGTTAAAAATATAAATGAAAATAGATTGGAAGAAGGGTAGTAGTCCCCTTTTTAGGTCTAGATTCGTTTTTTCATGCTATTTTTCTGCCAGACAACAAGAAGTGGTGCAGCATTGAAGATAGATGAGTAAGTACCGATGATGATGCCGAAGACTAGGATTGCAATAAAGTGCTTGATTGAGTCACTGCCAAAGATTAGTAGGGAAAGCAAGACGATCACCGTTGTCATCGAAGTATTGATCGATCGAACCATAGTTTGCGTAATGCTGTTTTCGGCAACAGTGGCGATATCATCATGTGGATGTTTGATGAAGTTTTCGCGAAGTCGGTCGTAGACAACGATAGTATCATGAACCGAGAAACCCATGATGGTAAGGAGCGCTGTTACAAACAGTGCATCAGCTTGCATCCAGACAAAGAAATGTCCCATTATGGATACAAAGCCAGCAACTATTAGCAGATCGTGCAAAAGTGCTACAACTGCACAAACACCAAATTTCCATGATGAAAGTGGTTTTGGTACTCGTCGAAACGCAAATGCGACGAAAATGATGATACCTAGCGTGGCCAAAACTACAGCCCAAAGTGATTTTGTCATTAGTTCGGTACCAATGACTGGTCCTACAGTGTCATATTGTGTCTCTGTGTAGTCTGGAAGCTTGAGCTTTATTGTCTCAACAAACTTTGCGTGGTCTTCGTTCGTTAGATATTGTAGACGAATTATAGACTGATCTTGACCGCTTTCTTTAATTTGGTAGCCACTGTATGACAGTCCGTCAAGCGTACTTTTAGCGATATCCATCCTGTTGACGTCTGCAGATTTGAACTGGATCTCGGTACCGCCCTTGTAGTCTATACCTAGTTTTAAGCCGAATATAGATAATGAAGCGATTGAGGCAATAGCTAGAACAATAGAAATTGTAAACCAAAGCTTTGTATTTTTTATTACTTTAAACATGGAGATACCTCTTAATTGGGCTAGTTGAGAGTAGCAGTAATATTGTTCGAGTGACTGTAATCGCAGTAAATAAGCTGATGAAGATACCAATCATCAAGGTAAGTGCGAAACCTCGAACAGGTCCTGAACCTGTTACAAAGTATAGGATCAAGCAGGTGATGATAGATGAGGTGTTTGAGTCGCGTATAGAATTCCAAGATCTTTTGAAGCCATCCATGATCGACATATTAAGCTCTTTGCCGGCCTTTAGCTCCTCTTTCATTCTTTCAAAAATTAGGACATTCGCATCGATCGCCATACCAATGGAGAGCACGAAGCCAGCTATACCCGCTAGGGTCAGTGTGACAGGTATTAGCTTGTAAACAGCGAGAGTGATGATTGCATAGATGATCAGGGCCACTGTGGCAATCAAGCCTGGTAAACGGTAGAAAATGAGCATGAAGACCATGACTAAGAACAAGCCGATAAGTCCACCAACGATCGATTGCTTGAGAGAGTCTTTACCAAGAGTTGCGCCGATATTTTGCTGGGCGATTAATTCGGCAGGAACAGGTAGCATACCTTCGTTTAGGCGTTTTGCAAGATCTTGAGCTTCTTTGATGTCTTTTGAGCCAGTAATTACAGCGCTTCCATCAGTAATTTCAGACTGAACAGTCGGCGCTGAGACTATTTTGTTATCGAGAACGATGGCAATTTTTTTGTTTAGATTGTTCTTCGTGAGTTCACTGAATTTCTCTTTGCCGACGTTATCAAAAGTTATAGCCACAACTGCTTCAGACTGGGTCATGCCCTGTGAGCTGCTCTGAAAAGTAGCGTCAGATTTTGTTAGATTTCTGCCAGTCAGGTCGGTTGCTACCCAGTATCCTGGATAAGTGTAGGACTGTTCGTAGTAGTCGCTCAGCTGCTGACCGTTTTCTGCGGTGCCTTCTGCCATAAACACCATTTCATATGTTTGGCCAATTTTTTGTATCGCTTCATCAATATTTTTAATACCAGGAAGTTCGATAATGATTTTATCTCCCCCGCTTGTTTGAAGATTTGGTTCTGCAACACCTAGCTCGTTTATGCGGCGCTCGAAAACATTCTTCAAATTATCGAGGTCTTTAATCTTATCTTTAGAGTCCTTTAGATCAGCTTGATATGTTAGCTGAGTTCCACCTACGAGATCTAGTCCAAGCGCGGCCTTTATCTTTTGTCCGGCTAATGGGCTCTGTGGAATGTCAAGCAATACACTGAAAGTGATTATGACAATAATAAAACCTAATAAAATCCAAAGTTTTGTTTTCATTTATAAATTCTCCTTAGAACATCATAATATATCTGTAGATGTTTCGTCAATCGTACGCAGTAATTATTTGACATCAATCATAGGTATTGCAACAAGTTTCTGCTCTTTAGCAAGTTTCGGCAACAGGGAGTCTTCTATTGTTGAGAAACCTGCTGGGATTTCTGCGAAAACTTCAGGCTCAAACAGGTAAATGCCGCTAAGATTTGTTTGATCATTTGAAACAAGAGTTGCAACGGCTTGGTGTTTCTGGTGGAAACGAAACAAGTCGTTAATCTCTACATTATATATTTCGTCAGTATTGAAAACTGCGAATCCACTTGATAAATATTTTCGTAAAGAAAGTAGCGCACCGCCTGAGCCTTCCCCCTTATTTGAGTATTGAAGTGATAGATTGTAGTTCGAACCATCGCCGAGTTCTTTCTTGACTTTGTCACCTAGGAATCCTACGGCAATAATGGCTTTTTCGTAACCTGCTTCGCTTATCATTTTTAGATAATGTTTTGCTGCTGGGATATAGTCGAGCGCTTTTTCTCCACCAATGATAAACACAGCAATTTTTGATTTTTCGTCACCAAGACCTTTTAGTGCTAAAGTTTCGATTGCATGAGATCTGTTTCTGATGTTGGAGCCATCGATAACACCATCAATCTTGTCTAGCACACGTTTTTTGATCGAAATCGTGATTCTTTCTCTGTCCATATTTTTTTTCTGAGATAAATTATTAGATACTCACAATTTATCATACATTAAAATTAGTAGTCAAATATTTTGCATACGATATATGAATAATAAGAATTTATCGAATATGAGAGATCACTTTAATCAAATTTTCTTCAGCAGCAAGGAAATCTTTTGGAAGTTCAGCGGTAAAACATTTCTTTTCTGATTCGCCGATTAGTGGGATGCAGAGCTGATATGCATGAAGCATTTGTCTTTCGATGTGAAGAGACTCTGAGAGTTTCATGCTTTCTTTATTTCCGTAGACTTGATCACCAAGGACAGGACAGTTAATTCGTTGCGCTTGGACACGAATTTGGTGTGTGCGACCAGTCTTTATGTCGAATTTGATGAGGGATACGTTTTCACCTTTCGCCGTTTTAAAATACTCAGCAACTTCGTAGTCAGATATTGCTTCTTTGCCCTTCTGTTGACTGACTTCGGCTACCATTTTTCGGTCTTTCGGATTGCGGCCGAGATAATGAACAAGGTGGCCCGTTGGATTCTTCGGCCAATTGTAACAAAGAGCAAAATAATACTTTTTCACATTTCTATGTTGAATATGTTGTGAAAGCGAGTGCATCGAACGAGGATTCTTCGCGATGATTATGACACCTGAGGTATCTTTGTCTAGGCGATGAACAAGCCCAGGGCGTGATTCAGACATCGCATTCCCCTTTTCGATCACTGCTTCCTGAATTTTTGGAAAATAGTTTATGAGTGCATTTACGAGGGTTCCTTGGGTATTCCCTGCTGCTGGATGAACTACAAGGCCAGGCTGCTTGTTTATGACAAGGACATCTTCATCTTCATATATAATGTTTAGTGGTATATCCTCTGGAATCAGCCTATCGTCAGGTTTTTTTGTCTCGACAAAAGTAATAGTTACCTTATCATTGATTTTTACTTTGGTACTAGATTTGACTATTTTGTCGTTTAGCAGAGCCTCGCCATTTTTAATTAATTCATTAAAATATGATCTCGAATAATCTTGATATTTCTTCGACAAGAACAGGTCTACTCTGTCCCCTGCTTCGTTTTCTTCCACGGTAATGTGTATTGTGTTTTTCATTATTCAAAAAATTTATTAATATTAGTTCCATTATTCACTCGATAGCGTGATAAGGCGTAGCTGTCCCCGGCAATATTTGCGATGCCACCCTTCGTGGTTGTCGCATAGAAGTAGCCGGCGTTTTTCACCTCGTCTTCTACTGCTTGGCTATATTTTCCAGATGGATAGCAAAAACTTATCACTTTTTTGCCGATAACCGCCTCTAGCGTTGCTTTGCTCTCCGTGATTTCTCTAGTTGCACGCTCTGCCGTGGCAGTTGCGAGATCGGGATGAGACACTGTATGGGCTCCTATTTCGAAGCCGCCATCAGAGAGCTCCTTTATCTGAGCTTCTGTCATATAGTCTCCTCCCATTTTCCCGGTGATAATGTATGAGACAGATTTCATTCCACGTTCTTTTAGCAATGGGTATGCTGATTGATAAAAGTTTTCATAGCCGTCGTCGAAGCTCAGTATCACTGGTTTTTCTGGTAGTGTACCATTCTGAATATCTGCAAAAGTTGCTGTGTTATAGCCTTTGCTCTTTATGTAGTCCATTTGGGCTGCAAAATCCGCTGGACTGACTGATAAGTTTGTGCCGATCGTGTCTGCTGCATTATTGAAATCGCGGATATGATGATACATAAGGATTGGAATAGTCTGAGCCTTGGTCTCTGCTACTGGCTTGGCTTCTGTATCAACTTTTGCCACCGGTTCAGTTTCGATAGTTGCTGTGGTAAGCATCGTTGTCGGCTCCTGGATGTCTGCCAATGTTTTTATTCCAGATGATTCTCCGATATTTGCTGGTGCTGTAAAGAGTTCATTCTTCAGCAATCTTCGCATGTGATCGCGATTGTCCTGTCCGTTGTAAACTCCTCGGGTCGATAGCAAAAGAAACAAGCATGACAGGATGAACAAGCTGCCGTATGTGATTACGATAAATTTTATTTTTTTGTGTTTCATTATTCTAAAATTTTATCGGCTGGAGCAGCTTCTAGTGTATTTTGACTCTTTATCTTATCAACAACAGAGGTGAGCTGTTTGTTGCGGGTACTCGAGACAACTTCGAATTGTTTGCTTGCAGAGCCAATTTTTTCACCTAATTTCGTAACTTCTTCAGAGTATTTTTGGTATTCTGTGTCGAATTTCTGAATCAGACCGATGATTTGCTGCATATTTTCTTGGTATCGGAAGTTTGTATAAGCTTGTTTGACCATACGAAGTATCGCCGTGAAGCTAAAAGGCCCGCAAAGAATGACCTTCTTTCTCATTGCGTCCTCCCAGACGTCGTTCATTTGGTCGTATATATAGCTGAAGATCATTTCGTTCGGAATAAATAGTATGACGAAGTCGACAGTATTTTCCTCTGGATTAATGTATTCACGTGTGCAGACTTGTTTTATCTTTTCTTTCACATCAGACTTGAATACCTGAAAGAACTTTTTCTTCTCAGCTTCGCTGTCTGCCTCGATAGTTTTCACAAGTGCACTATATGGAAACTTCACATCGACGTTTATCTTGGTTTTGTCAGGTAGAAGAATGGTAAAATCAGGCCTTGTGCTCTGCGTCTGCTGAGCTTCGTTTCGAGTGTACGATGTCCCCTGGACAAACCCTGCCATTTTCAGAAGATCTTCGGCAATCTGCTCGCCAAAGGCGCCACGTAGCTGATTGTTTGAGAGTAGGTTCCTGAGCTTATCTGTACTCATCTTCAGATCACTGGTGATCTCCTTGTAGCTTCTTAGCTCGTTTTGTAGGCTAGAAAAGGAGCGTACTCTATCTTCGTCGCTTTTTTCGATTCTTTCTTCGTTTTTGCGAATATCACGTCGGATTTCCTGTATTAGCTCAGCAATGGCAGATTTCTTACCCTCTAGGTCGCTTCGCATTTCGCTTTTCTGTGCGTTGAAAGTCTCGTTTGCGTATTTGAAAAAATGATCAGTGTTGTTTCTGAGCGCCTCGGAGGAAACTTTCGCAAACTTATCTTCTAGGCTTGCCTCGCTAAATTTTTTTCTAAGCAAAAGATTAGCAAGAATTGTGCCAAAAATTACCGATATTACCGTTGCGATAATGACAGAAATATTTTCCATTATTAATCTCAATAATTACATATTTAGTACATATACTGTATCAGAAAATACCTAATAACAAAAGGAGAAGCTGTGGGATATATTTTGCTACTATTATATAGACATGATGCATAATTTATTATAAAATATATGAAAAGAAGTATTTATGGAGGGAAAATGGACGTAAAGCAAGATGATTCTATCGGCAATTCAAACCCGATCGCGACTAATACAAATGGTACTAGCTCATCCCCTATGGCCTCGCAAACCAGTCCTGTGGCAGACGGAATTGTCTTTGATAGTGATAACCGTTCAAGCGATATTATCCAGGCTGATAATAATTCGGTCCCAGCAGTATCTGATGAGATGAAGCTAGATAGTCAGCCCGGCTCTACGGCGCCAGAAACTCATCCAGGTATCGAAAATGGTAGTAGCCGTTTTTCGTCTGCTCCTGATAAAACAGTGCCAGCTGTCGAAAAGGCTCCTGCCTTACCAGAGGCTGCTCCATTGGAGCCAAAGGTTGCTGCAAGCGAGGTTCGTGAAGAAGATGAGCCAAAGGGTGAAATTCTTACAAGCTTTGTAAATACCCAAAACTATTCCGATATCAAGAAAGGCCTCAACGAGAGTATGCCGAGCGAGACCACAAGGAACGAAACAAATAGTTCTCTGCACGATGCTAGTCCAGTTGCGCCACATAGCATTGTTACTCCTGATCCAACCAAGACAAATGAAGCTGAATCGCATATCAATCCCGCTAGCTTTGCTATGCCTGCTTCTACTGAGATCCACAGCTCTCTGCCAGAGGAGACTGCTCAGAAGTCAGCTGAGCCAGCAGAACACAGCTCTGCCGATTCAAGTACTGCGATCAAGAATCATGTCCCTCTAAGCGAACACTACGATCATATCGCCTCTTCCTCTGAGAGCGCTCCAGCAACTATAGTTCCAGAAAAGAAAAAAGCTAGCTTGAAGTGGCTTTGGATCACTCTTGGCACCATCTTTGGCGTCGTGTTTGTATTTGCAGGCTTAGTTACTGCGACCGAGACTGGCGTTATCAATTGGGGTCTTGATAAATATTATTCAAAAATTGGCGTTCAGAAGGTTTGGAAGGGCCTACCTTTCGATAGCCGTGGCGCGCTACTAATTTCAGCCATCCAGATGACAAAGGTTAGCCAATCTCATATCGTAGCTGATATGACGGTGAATGTGTCTGTCGGCGCTGATTCTCCTGCATATTCCTACCTTCACGAAAAAGGTGGCAAATTTGCTGCAGACTTCCCCGCTAATCCAACTGTTGCAACTGGTGGTGATATTGAGATGACCTCGGGAGACTCTACAGCTATTGCAGACACAGTGCCAAGCGTTCCAACATTTGACAATTTCTCTGTAAATTTGAAGTTTGACACTCATGCTAATTCGACGAAGAGTGACACGAGCTTCACTATTCAGTCCGATATGTTGCCAACATATATGTCTATGGTAGAGCTTACTCCTGAAGAGGGCAACAAGATTACTTCAGAGCAAAAATTTACAGGTGATGCCTGGTACAGCCATATGCCTTTGATGAATCAAATTCTTGGCGTAGATGTAACCAAATGGATCAAGACGGAAAGTACTGATCTTGAGAGTCTTGGTCTGAGTACTGCCGAGGAATCAGCTTCTGACGATCTTGCTAAAGAAATTGAAGATTATTCGAAGGTGATAAAGTCAGGGACTCGAACAGGTGTCGAAACAATCGACGGAGTCAAGGCAAACAAATACCACTTTGAGATAGATATGGTCGCGGCTGCGGTACTTTCTGGCGAAGATGAGTCTAATATAGATGATAACTATAAAAACACAACTATCTCTGCAGACATATGGATCGGTCAGAAAGATAAATTCATACGCAAAGTTGTGCTAAATCTAAGTACTGATATGGACGGGACTGCCATAAGTCTTGTTGCTAACGTGACTGTCTCAGATATAAACAAGGATTTCGAAGTTGTTGCTCCTGCTGACGATCAAGTCGAAACGAAAACTATGAATGAGCTTCTGGAGAATGTTACGGGTCAATTTCTTGGCTCCGAAGAGGAGCCTGCTACGGCAGAAGATTTGACTCTAAGTCCGTCAGCGACTGATCCAAAGACCTGGGTCACCCATACCTGCAATTATGCTCCAAATAGTTCATTTACTATTAAACTTCCTACCGAGATTACTGAAAATGTGGGTTCAGGATTGGAAGATTGTTATTATCGTCGAGCGGATAGGATGGGCCTAGCTATTGAGGCATCCTTCTCATCCTTAACTGATTCTTCTTATGATGAAAATGTTAAGTATTATACGGATGACTCGCTGGAAGCCGAAAAGGTCGGAGCGGTCACAATTTTGAAGTCCCCTTCAGCTGCAAAAATATCTGGACTGTTGGCGACAGATATACCGTATTTTGCAACAACGCAAGATGGCAAGTTTTCTCGGGGGATAATTGAAACCTTGGTGAAAATTCCGAAAGGAACTCTTCGCTTTTCGACAGAGATCTCTGGTGGCAATGATTTTCCATATATTTCTTCTGAGTATGCTGGCGTCCAGGAAACAATACGTAAAAGTATCTTTGATACCATCGTTACGTAAAAGTATCTGTGATACCATCGTAATCAAATAGAACTGCCCAGATTGAAAAACCACCAGTCGACTGGTGGTTTTTTCAATCTTGATTATAGTTAAACACTCCAAAAAATTATCTAGACAAAGATAATATAATGTGTTAGTATATTCTGACATTGCGAAGAGCAGTGAAAACAATAGAGGTGCGATGAAATGTTTTGGAAACTTTCTTTCCTAACTTTGCTCCTAGCAGCGCTAGGGTGCATGTTTTCCGGTTGCGGCGGTGGCAGCTCGAGTGATTCGAGCGTGGCTGATACTTCTGCTACCATGGTTTTCAACGTCAGATCGACATCTGGCAGGTTACTGTCAGCTGCACCAAAGCTCAAGCTGATTCTTCATTACGGTCCAAATCGTAGTGTTCTAGCAATTAGGCCAATAATTGCTTCGGCAAATGGGATAGATGGCAGTGCGACAATTGTTCTGTCAGGTGCTGCTACGTATCCACACGTAACATCTACTGACGTATACTGGCTTCGATATTTCATCGATGAGAATAATGATAATCAATATCAGGATTCAGAGCCGATGGAGTTTGTTGCAGAGTATGGTGGCAGCACTAGGGTGCTTTACTATGATCCTGCAACTTCAATTCATCCAGGCTGGAATGTTTATTGGTGGCCGCAGGACAATGCTTATGAACGACCAGCGAATGGTCTTATTGTAAATTCAAGAATTTCGATTTTCTAAAAAAATACGGCAGTGAGCTCAAAAAGCTCACTGTTTTTTATGCTTTGAAGCCGATTGAGTTCTTTGGCCCGTCCGCTTCTTTGATTGTGCCAAATGCTTTTTCGTAGGCTCTGATGTTCTCTTCTATCGCCTTTCCTATTCTTTTCATGTGTCCAGGACTCGTAATTACTCGTGAGACGAGAGTGCCTTGTGGCGGGAATATGTTTAAGAAATCGAGCACAAACTCCTCTGCTGTGTGCTGCACCACTAGATTGTTTGAGTAGCTCCCCTTTGCTGTTTGGTCATCTGCCTTGATGTTGATTTGTTGTTCTGTCATTTTGCCTCCATGCATTTACTTGCTAGATTATAACTATAAATTATCATAGTAAAAAAGTAAAAGGCAGCCTACAAATGTTGGCTGCCTTCGGTTCATTTTGGAGTGAAGATGATGATGTTCTCAGCAATTTCTGAGACATCCCAAGCATACTGGACGACTAGATTCAGAGCTTCTTCTTCGGGAATTTCCGCAGCATTAGCGATAGCGAGAAGCATTAAACGATATCTTTCGCTTACTTTGACCAAGTAGCAGTCGATGTCTATGATATCATCACCGGTCTCAACGAAATGGTGGGGGTTTTCGATGCTCGAGTACGAACTCTCAATCATCTCTGCGAGTGTTCTCACAAGAGCTTCCTCATTCTCTGCTAGAGTGCTAAGCATGATGTGAGCTTCTTCGTTGAGGAGAAATTCATTCAGCGCTAGCTCTAGGCTTGGCGACTCTTCTGGCGAATCGTTATTTTCTGGGTAGTAAACTATTTCCAGAAAGTATGAAATTGCTTCACGCACCAGGGCAGTCTCCAGGCCACTCGGCAGACCATATCGTTTGATCGACCATCTGGCAATGCGTTCTGCATAGTGTGCAGGAAGACTCAGATAGCCTGGTGATTCCCATCTAACGTCAAGTGTGTCTGGATCACAGACAGGAATTTGTGGTATCGAAATTGCCGGGACATGTTCACCATTTTGTATTAGATTGAACGCGATGATGGCATCCACAATCAGAATTCGTACATCACAGCCTAGTCTTTGTGCGATTAGACCGAGATCATACATATCTTCAAAATTGGTGAGGTCGACAGTTACTGGAACAACGACAAAAGGCTCCTTCATAAAGGTCCTCCTTTTCGGCGCTAAGCCGTATAGAAGTTATATCAAAGATATGGGATTAATCAAGCTGGAGAGCTAGAGTGACTCTAGAAATATTCTTGTTTCGGTAAGCTTTTTTACAATTTTAGCCTCATCTGTAGGATCTGGAAACGCGCGTGGTGAGAGTTCGATACAGCGGTTTGCTTTTGGGTGAGCTTTTATAATTTCTTCGAAAAATTTCTTATTTTGCAAAATGTCCATATGGCAGTGTGCATCATAGTTTGAAAGATGAAATTGCTGGATATTCTTTATCTGCAAGATAGTGCCGAGAGTTTTGCCATCAAAATCGCGAAGTTCGTGAGCGGTATCGAAACAAAACCCAGGAAATTTATTAAATTCTTCAGCACCATTTACAATAGATTTCTTGCCCATATTTTCAGTAATAAATGGAATCGGCTGGTCTGACATTTCTTCTAAGTATATCTTTTTGAACCAAGACTTATATTCTGCTTGAACATCTTTGTTGCGAGGTATATGGAAAATGATGTGCTTCACCTTCAGCTCTTTTGCGAGCTTTTTTACTACTGGATAGTACTCTGCAGCGTCCGATTCGAAATCTATCGGAGTATGAAGAGATGTGATCTTTAGGCCAAATTCTTTCTGGAGCTTCTTCAGATAGATAGAATCATAAGTGTCTGCATAAGCGTTATCGTCATAGCTACGCATCATGAGCTCGAGATCCCTGAACCCCGCACGTGCAGCAATTTGAAAGATTCGGTGTAAGCCCATGTGATATAGAGAACCTGTTGAAAATGAAACTGACATTTTATCCTTTGTATTTCAAATAATTAAAACCTTCATTTGGCCGAAAATTTACTTTTGCATAGAAATCAAAAAGCTCTTTGACACAAGTGAGACCGATAAACATACAGCCCATTTTTTCACACTCCTCGGCTGCAGTTTTCAGAATTTCACTTCCAAACCCTTGGCCACGAAGATCTGGGTGAACAATAAAGTCGATAATGTGAGCGTGTTTTGTTAGATCGGTAAGAATCCTGCAGGCGCCAAACACTTTTTTATCTTCGTCGAATAGTACACAAGCAAGCAGCGTGTTGTCAATCGCATGTCCAATATATACTCTATCTGAGCCATAAACTTGATCATAGAAATCAAGAATATTCTCTTTATACTTTACGATTTCTTCTCGGTCTAGCATTTTCACGTTCATGGTATTCTCCTATTATTTTATTGTCCCGCCTATAAAATTTTGTTCAAAAACAAGTTCGTTGTTATGAAATATTTTCTCATTGCCAATAAAGTCAGTTATATCCCCTTTTATGTTTGAAAGATAGTGCCAGCTATCATGTTTGTAGCTGTTTGGGCCACGATATGGCTTATCTTTGTCCATTTCAAGCAATGCTTCTTTCAGAAAAGTAAAAGTCTCGTGGACAAAATCATCATACTCCTTATGATATTTTTCTTTCATACCGCCAGAGTAAGCCATCGCCCAAACTGGTTCATTTTTATAATAAACCACCTCTTGCCCAGGTGCATAGTAATGTCCAGAATAAGAATCGCGAAAGTACCAATCAGGCTTGCCATATTCGAGTTCGTGAAAGCCAGATCTCTGTGGCAAAATATTCTGGTCATCTCCAGCGTAGCCGTGAGCATTTGCCTCGTATAGAAATTTCTTTAGTTCGTTCAAACTTAGTTCCATAAAATCCTTATTTAATCTCGTATCATTATAGCAGTAATATAAATAAAAAAACTCCCCCAATGTCACTTTGGAGGAATCGCGGGGTCAACTCTTATTTCGGAGTTGTTAACGGTTACCGTTAGATTAAGATCAGGAATCCACGCTGTTAGGACGCCAGATTGGAAGACTGCTAGATCAAGTGATGCTCGAGTTGGAGTGATCAGGACTTTTCTTCTCGGATCGTGTCCGCTAACTACACATTTCCTGATACCTTTTGGCAGAGATAAGGTGCGCTGTCTTAGCTGAAGTGGTGTTTCAGAGTTTGAGCGTTTCCAGTCCTCTAGCTCCTGTTTTTGCTGTTTCCAGTTGACATACTCCAGTACCGTCGCATGTATGAGAATATAATTTTCATTTTCCCAATAAAGAGGCAGGGTGCTCACGAAGTTGATTTCTTCCGCTGACATTGCATTTCGGATATCTGAAGCCGCCTTTGCTTCATCGCCTTCTTCGTAATCATATCGGCATAAGCCGAAGCTCTCAAGCGTCTCTTCTTCGTATGCATCGAACCAAATTTTTGCCCAGGAGCTTGCGTTAAGAGCACGCTCTAGCGCATATTCATGATTGCCGCAGATAAATATGTGACCAGCGCGCTGCAGCTCCATGCATAGGTTCAGAAGTTCGCGAATCTTAGGTCCGCGATCGACATAGTCGCCGAGAAAAGCTAATTTACGATTTTCGTTTATGTAGCCTTCTAGCGTCAGATAGTCTATCAAATCTTCAACTTGCCGAAGACACCCATGGGTGTCTGGCACGATTATCAAATTCATTTTTTTACCCCCTATATGCTTGATAGGATGGACTGTAACACAAAATAGCCTGTTTGTCTATCGCTACAGTCATTGGTTTAGTACTCTAGGCTTCGCTTTCCTTGCAGATATTATGATAATCGCAGTATTGGCACTGACGCTGTACTGGCTTGGCTGTGAGGTCCTGAGCTCGTATTCCTTCAGCGGCGCTGAGTATCATTTCTTTTGTTTTTTCGAGATCTTTTTCTTTGTAAACTATTTCCCCTTTTAGTCCAGATTCGATAAATACCAAAGTCGTTTTCGGTATGACACCGTACTTCTCGTACCAAGCGAGGGCGTATATTTGCATTTGTGTTGAACTTTTTATCTTTGCATCTGCTTTTTTTTGATCTTTTACATCTGAGGTCTTGAAGTCTCTGATCTCGGCAGTCTCCCCTTCTCCGCAGACTAGATCGTACCGTCCGTTTACCTTGATTTTGTTCTCAGAAAATTCGAAAACCTCTTCGATTTTGGTCGGAATTGTTGGCTCAAGCTGATCTTCGCGATAAAATCTCGTCAGCGTCATAATCCCCTGTTTATAGCGCTCTTGTTCTTGCTCTCGTGAGAGGAAACCATTATTCTTGAAGGCTGTTTTGTAGTCAGAGACAAGCTCTTCGAGAGTCGGCACTAGGCCACTGAGCTTTCGGTTGAAGTAGTGATCGAGAGCAGCATGGATTGCCGTTCCGTACATCATACTCTGATTTCTTAGAAGCGGAATTTTTATAACATGAGAATAATAAAATTTCTTCGGACAGCTGTCATAATCTTCGACGTGCTGACGAGACAATTTCAAAATTTCACCTGCAAACTGATTTGGAAGTTTTGCCAGAGGCATTTCGATCTTGGTAAATCTTTTGATCTTCTCTATTGGCTCTAGCTTGTTCTTTCTTTTAGAAGTATCGACTTCATCAAGAAGGTCGTAAACGAATTTTGAGATCTTTTTGCTCCTTTTTCCACCGTAATCCTCAGCTGCGGTGACAAAGAGACGGTCCTTGGCCCGAGTGACTGCAACATAGAAAAGACGTCGTTCTTCTTGCGTGTGAAAATCTCCCTCAGGTAATCGTTCGCGAATGAGCTCTTCTGGGATTGGTAGCGCTTCTTTGCGATTGCTGCCAGGGAATCTGTCTGCAACACAGTTCACAACGAACACAACGGGCCATTCTAGCCCTTTTGAGGCGTGAGCGGTCAGAATGTTAATCGCATCGAGGTCCTTGTCTATATCGGAGATAGAGGGGCCATCCCCTATTTCCAAGATTAGCTCCAAACTTTGTAAGAATCCAAGCACACTAGTATCGTTGCTTGTGTGATTAAACTGGGCAATTCGATCAAAAAACTTAGCGATATTATACACTTTGATTTGATTTTCGACATTTGTACCATCAGTTAGAGTTGCTAAGTAGCCTTTTTCTGTGAGGAAATCATACAATACCTCGCCACAAGGGTCATTTTTTCTCTCGGTATATTTCTTGATATCTTTCACTAGCTCATTTATCTTGCGCAGATCTTCTGCATTATCTATCGGATTCATCGGCTTGTCATCGAAATCGAAAACAGTTTGTTTGCTATAAGAAAGTAGCTCGATCATAGTGCGATTGTATCGCTTAGCTTTCGTGTAGTATTCGGTCAGTGCATCATGAGAGATGTTGTAAATTTCGCTAGTAGCGACCTGATAGAAGGATAGTGTGTCATCGGTATATGCAAGACATTTCAAGAAAGCCACAAGCATCTTCACTTCAGAGAGAGAAAAGAGTCCAGAAACGCCAGAAAAAGCAAAAGGTATTCCTGCTACATTTAGTGATTGCATGAAGGCTTCGGCGTGATTGTTTGCACGTACTAGAATCGCAAAGTCCTTGTATGATAGGTTCATATCTGATTTAAGCTTTTTGATTGTCTCTACGACCTGATCAGCTTCACAAGATGAGCTGTCACAGAATATTAGCTCTGGTTTCGGCCCTGATTTTGGTGAGATTAGGCGTTTATCTATCGAATTCTTTACTTCGAGTCGATCCGGATTGTTGTTCTGTATGAGCTTGTATGAAGCATCTAGGATTTCCTGAGTTGACCGATAATTATTATTTAGTACAATTTGCTTTGCGCTTTCATATGTTTCCATGAACTGCATAATGTTGGAGATCGACGCTCCGCGGAATCTGTAGATAGACTGATCGTCATCGCCAACAACGGTAATATTCTTATATTGGCTAGCAAGTAGCTTTACTATCTCGTTTTGAGCAAAGTTCGTATCTTGAAATTCGTCTACCATAATAAATTTGAAACGGTTTTGACACTCATTTAGAACTCTTTTGTTCTCGCTAAGGAGCTTATGAGCTAAGAATATCTGATCATTAAAATCCATATTGCCAGATTCGATCATCAGTGTCTGATAAACTTCATAAGTACGAGCGAGCTCAAGTGTTTGTTCGGCTGAGATGATTTCGTCCTCACTTTTTGCTTCGCTGAGCTTCTTTGTGGCAAATTCGAGGTAATTTTTCGGACTTATAAGTTCGTCTTTTAGCCGTGAGAAGTGTGAGAGCATCGCACCAATGTGTGTCAGCGGATTTGCAATCGGTCGGTAATGCTTGAGCTCAAAGGCATAAATGTTCTGTCTGAAAAAGATCGCCTGCTCGGTAGCACTAAGGACAGTGAAGTTTGCAGGAAGTCCGAGCTCAAGTGAGAAGTCACGAAGAAGTCGGTCGCCAAAAGCGTTAAAGGTAGAAATCCACATATCGCCGCAGCCACCAGGCACTATCGAATCGATCCTTTCCTCCATCTCCCCTGCGGCCTTGTCGGTAAAAGTAAGGGCAAGAATTTCTGATGGCTTCGCTATTCCTTGTTCGATCAAATAAGCGATTCTTTTTGTAAGCACAGTCGTTTTGCCAGTTCCAGCTCCAGCGATAATAAGTAGCGGTCCGTCATGATAGGTCGCAGCTTCCAGCTGAGCAGGATTAAGTCCTCTGAGGATTGAGTTTTCTTCATTTGAGATTGTTTTTGTGTTGTTCATGAGATCATTTTAGCACCTATTCATCATATTTGAAACAACAAAAAAGACCGGCACAAGGCCGATCTACTCTCTGATGGTTCCCCACCAGAGGTGAGGAATTCATCAAAGAACTTTGATTGAGCTATTTGCATAGCTGCATCCAACTATTACATTATAGCACAATGTGTATAATTTGTCAATACTGA
>Ga0194056_10000823_pt1 | contig 17046 bp, 14 predicted proteins | sample SepL4413m_MetaG_FD_155458 | JGI IMG/M metagenome (GOLD analysis project Ga0194056, IMG submission 155458) | Anoxic zone freshwater microbial communities from boreal shield lake in IISD Experimental Lakes Area, Ontario, Canada - Sep2016-L442-13m | ecosystem: Environmental > Aquatic > Freshwater... | reverse complement strand
CTACCTGCTTCAGGGCGGCTTCGGTTTCAACGGACGCGCGCTGGGCATTGCGTGCTCGAATGTCACGGCCATCGATTACGTCGATGCCGACGGCGAGCTGCGACATGCCAGCGAGACCGAGAACAGCGACATGCTGTGGGCGGCGCGCGGGTCGGGGCCGGGATTCTTCGGTGTGGTGGTGCGCTTCCACTTAAGACTGTTCCGCAAGCCGCAATTCATTGGAAATGTGGTGATTCAATATCCCATCGAAAGGCTCGAAGATCTGGTGCGCTGGATCGATCGCATCGGTCCAGCAGTACCGCCGCAGGTTGAATTACAGTGGGTGATGTCGCGCAACCCCTCGTTCCCACCCCCGATACGCAAGGCCGCACGCACTTCGCCCGTACGCATTGAATTGGCGGTCACCGTGATGGCTACTTCGCGTACGGAAGCCAAGGCGGCAATGGCCTTCATGTCGAGCCGACCGAAGGGTGCGCGCATTCGCACGCCGCTGCTGCCCACACCCATGGGCGCCATGTTTTCGGGGGTGATGCAGCACTACCCCCACGCTCAATGGGTGGCCGACAACCTCTGGACCAACGCAACAGCCGACGAACTGCTGCCGCACCTACTGCGTGTTGCTGACACATTGCCCCCACCGCCAGCACACCTGCTGTGGTTGAACTGGGCGCCACAGCGTGAACTCACCGACATGGCGTTCACTGTCGAGGATCGTACGTATCTGTCGTTCTACGGCGGCTGGCTCGACGACGCAGATGCCAAGGCGACGACGGCGTGGTCGCGCGGCAATGTCGCGGCTATGCAGTCGCTGTCTACCGGCGTGCAGTTTGCCGACGACCCGGGGCGCCCTTCGCGGGCCGTTTCAGAAGCCGCAGCGCAGCGGCTTAACGCTCTTCGTGCTGTGCACGACCCAGACGGACGCTTCCACCGATGGATCGGAGAATCATGAGGGCGCCTGCTCCCAAGCCCGTTGCCGGGCGACGATTGGGCTGGTCTGAGACCGAGCTCGCCACGTTGCCGTATGCCAGGTTTTGGAATCCGGTGATGGCCGACATCTCGGCTGATGCTCACCGAGCTGTCGCCCACAGTCCCATGGCCGAAGAACTGTTTCCGCCGATGGTCGAGGCCATTGGTTCGATAGTCGACGCGCAGGTGCAGAACGGCTTCACTGTTGCTTCGTCGGGTGAGGTGCGGCTCAACCTCGTCACCGAGATGCCCGATGTCACGCCGGCCATGATCGATTGGTGGTTCGGCTGGCACAGCGATAGCCCCGAGCGCTACAAGTTGTGGCATCCGCAGGCACATGTGCATGCACAATGGGCCGAACAACCACATGCTGAAACGACGGGCCGCGCTCGTTACGTTGGTTCAACATCGCAGGTTGACGAGTATCTCGGTAGCGCGCTGTTTCGCGGAGCGATTCAATTTCGTCGTCCGGAGGAACTTGGACTCGTCGATGCCGCGGTAGCTGGAGGTGTTGACGCGACGGCGGTGTGTGCGCGCATCGGGCTCGTCGACATGCCGATTGATATGGGCTATCTCGTCCACCACGTGGCCGCGGTACCCGGTGGCAGTGTGATGCGATCGCGTTTTTGGGTGGGCGGCGAGCACCTTGCTGCGCGCAACACGTCGCTTCGTGCGGCCATTCCCGTGGCCAAGCGAGTGATTGGGTTGACTGAACTCGATGCCCGATCACTGCTCGTGCACTGTTCACAGGAAATGACGCACCTCGCATCCTTCCTGCCCGCCCTGTACGAACAGCAGGCATGACCGGGCGCGTCTTGATGTCGTGCTTTCACACGCGCTGAGGGGTGAGGTCGGCCGGAAGTGACACCTCGAGTAACTTCGCGTCCGACGAGACCTCGCTGAGTGAGTAGGCGACATCGGTAGGTATCACGAATGAGTCGCCCGCTTCAATCGACTGCGCCTCACGACCATCGATCTCAAGTACAGCTGTTCCGTCAAGCAGGAACGTGAAGAGAAACTCGTTGTCGAGGATCGATCGGGGCCACTGTGTGCCACCCTCGGCGCGAATCACGCGCGCACCCGCGAGTCCATCGGTCGCGGAGCCGATGCCGAGATCTTGAAACGTGAAGCCGTCGTACCTGAACGCTCGCCATGGCGAGAGGTGAGCTTGATGACGCACGAACAACTGGCCGCCGTACTCGCGGTTGGGAAGTTCACGGCCGGTGGGCAATGTGATGGTGTGTTCGGCAATCGTGTCGTGATCGGCGGGGCACCCCACCTCGATCACCTGCATACCCGGTGATGCTTCAAGAACTCGATGGCGAATAGTGGGCGGCTGTAGCACGCAGTCACCTGCCTGCATGACAAATGATTCGCCTTGGTCTTCGTAGATCACGCGAACCCAGCCGCGGTAGACGTAGATCATCTGGAAGCGCACCTTGTGAAAGTGCACGTAGTCAGGAACAGGTCCGCCTTCGGCGATCAAAATGTTCGAGGCGATGAAACGACCGCCTTGACGATCGGGCACGAGATCGCGGTACTGCATGCCGGCGCGCCCGACGCCGAACTGCGCGTTGCCCCGCAGCGTGCTGACCACGATCGATTGCTGCAGCGGAGGAATCGCGATCGGCGGATTCGAGGGGACCAGTTCAATGCGCGTACCATTTGGGGCGACGTGTTCGGCATCGCCGAACACGTGTGGGTCATCGCAGATGAGTTGAAGCACTCCAGGTTCGAAGGCAACGTCAACCTTCTGCAGTCGTACCTGTGCGCCGTGCCCCCACATTACGACCGTGGTGGGGGAGTCAGCCGGTGAGATGAGTTCGATGCGAAAGCCAAGAGTCTCTCGGAAATAGGCAAGCATGGCGCTGAGATCAGTGCACGGGATGACGGTGATGATTCCGCGGATCGCATCGGTGGGCAGCGCTGCTGTCATGACGTAAGCGTACGTGGCTTTAGGTGGCGAGCACCTCAACAATGCGATCTGCCACGGCACGCATTGCGTCGGCGGTTGGGTGGAAGGGGCACATCAAGGTTCTGACGTGTAGTCCAAATATCCACGGATCAGGTGACCCGAGACTGTGGTTCTGGGGCAGTGACGATGCCGCAACGAGATCTGCTTGGCTGCGCGCACTTGCATCGGCAAACGCTGTTGACAGCGCGGCTGCGACTGCGCGGAAATGCGCGATATCGTCGGCGCTCAGTGGAACGTTTGCGCTGGGCGCCGTGTCCTGGCTCACTACCGGAAAGTAGTCGACGAGAACGACTCTGGCCTGGGGCGCTCTTTGCCGCACGCCCTCGACAATACGCACGAGGCCATCAGTCGCGGCAGTGCGTTGTTCAGTGGTGACAGCCGTCAGGGGACTGCGTCGGCGCATGCGCTCAGCCACCGCGCGCGTGACCCAGTGGCGTTTCAAACGGTAGGTGGTGGCCACACTGATCATCGACGGCAAATAGCCAAGGTCATTTCCAGCGGCTGTGATGGTGACCAGATCCGTGTCGGGATGAACGGAACTGATTTGCGGATCGAACGTCGTGCCGAGCATCCGCTGCGACGTATCGACAATCGTTGACGTGGTCGCGCCCGACACGGTGGCGTCAGTCAGATGTGCACCAAAGTGCGCGGCGACAAGGTGCGCATAGTTGCGTTCGGAACACAGTGCCGAACGGTTCGCCACGGGCTTGATACCCGGTCCCGCGGCAAACGAACTACCCAGTGCCACCATCTGCGCGTACCTCACACCACCACCACCTAGGGCAAACCCTAGTGCCGAGGTGCACCTCGCGAGCGGGTCGGCGCTGCGTGTGGAACGCCGGCCGATGTCGGTTGCGTTGCATCACTCGATGAAATGCGCGGGGCCCGGCCCACGCGATGATCGTCGTCGACGCGTCGGCACTGAATGAAGTGCTCACGGCAGGTCGACTCGCGCCAGCGGTGCGAGGTCGGCTTCGGGGCGAGCCCGACCAGGCGAACGTATGCCCCCTCAGCCATTTCTCAATCGGGTACAGAAGATGTATTCGCGGACTGGAGTGTTCGATTGAGGTACTTCGGTAGTAGCGACACCTCGCGCTGACTCGGCCGAGTGCCGGTAGTCTGCCGACATGTCATTTGCGATTGCGCCCGAACTCGTCGAACCCGTCGTCCGTGGACTTGTGGCGGGAATCGACGTTGGTGATGGACCGACTGACGAGCAGCTCGCCGTGTTGGCGGCCGTGGTGGGTCCGGTCTGGGGACGTGGCGACATTGATCTACGTAGTGTCGGTGGCCTTGGCCCCGACGAGCTCGCACTCACAGTCACTGATCCGGTGGCCCGACGCCGCTTTTACGAAGTGCTGGTGACACTCGAAATGTGTCGCCATCCGCTTTCCGAAGATCAGGTGGCGCGCGTCGAACTGTACGCAGCGGCTCTGGGTCTCACTCCACGCGAACTACAAATCTTCCGTGACCTCGTTGATGAAAGTGCCAAGAGGGCCGCCGCCGACTTCAGTCGGTTCTTCGACGACATGATTCTCGACCGGTCGGAACCGCGGTACCGCAGTGACCCCATTCAGGCCGAGACGCCCGAACCTGAGATTGTTCGGGCTTTGGAGGGGTTTAGCGCTCTCCCTGACGGCAGTGTGGGTCGCGCATTTCTGGAATTCTACGAGCGCAACAAACTCGACATGCCCGGACTCCTTCCGTCGACCGTCAACCACATGTATGTGGCGCATGACTTCATTCATGTCATCTCAGGCATTGAGCCCACCGGCCCCGGTGAGATTGCGCTCGGTGGATTCCAAATGGCGATGGACGACAACCCCGTCAACACATTCGCGTTTCTTGCGCCGATCATCGTGCATGAAACCGGTATTAGTGGTGTTGACACCATCGCGGTGACAGACGGCACGCTCGCTCGGCCTGGTGCCATCGACCTGCTGGGCGAATCATTCGCGCGCGGCTCAAGCACCACCGGTGACTTCTCGTTCATCGATCACTTTGCGATTGCTGACCAGCCGCTCGAGCAGGTGCGTGAGCAGTACGGTGTGCGCCCACCGGTGACGTCGCTGGAAGGCTGGCACCACTGGTGACCACAACCCTGCCGCCATGCCCCGAATGTTCGGGCGTCTATACGTATGAAATGGGACCGCTGCTGGTGTGCCCCGAGTGCGCACATGAGTGGGCATCGAGTGGTGAGGCAATTTCACTCGAGAGTGTTGTTCGTGATTCCGTGGGCAATGTGCTTACTGACGGCGACACTGTCACGGTCGTCAAGGACCTCAAAGTCAAAGGAAGCGCGACGTCGATCAAGGTCGGAACGAAGGTGCGCAACATCCGACTTATCGACGATCCGGTCGATGGTCATGACATCGACTGCAAGGTCGATGGCTTCGGTGCCATGCAGTTGAAGTCAAGCGTGGTCAAGAAGGCCTAGGCGCGTGCACTCTTACGCGCTGCGATGGCAAGCCCGGCAAATGCCGCGCTCATCGCGACCGATGTGGCGGTCGCAACAATTGCCGAACCGTCGCGGCCTTGGCGAGTGACGAGCGGTACGGGGCCGCATACGCATCAAGCGCCGAGGGTGCCGCCTCCGATGCGGAGACCTGCATCTCAGATCTCCTGTCGCGCGGCGAGCTGGGCGAACAGCCCTCCCGCGGCGAGGAGTTCATCAGGTGTGCCCGACTCTGCGATCGCCCCGCCAGCGATCACGAGCACCCGGTCTGCGTGCCGAACTGTGGAGAGCCGGTGCGCGATCACGAAGCGGGTGGCTTTCGATTCGATGATGCTCTTCATGACGATGGACTGGGTGAGGTTGTCGAGCGCGCTCGTGGCTTCGTCCAGGAGCAGGATGGCGGGATTCCCGGCGAGGGCGGCCGCCAGCATGATCCGCTGGCGCTGACCGCCGCTGAGGTCGGCCCCGCCGGACCCAACCGAGGTATCGAGGCCACGAGGCATGGCCGCCACATCTTCCGCGAGTCCCGAGCGGGATAGCAGGAGATGGAGTTCGTCATCGGTCAGTGACCGGGGTCCGCAGATGCTCTCTCGGATCGTTGTTCCGAGTGGGTGTGCTCCCTGAAGGACCGCCCCCATCTGTCGCCGGACCGTCGTCGGATCGACCTGAGCCAGGTCGGTGCCGCCGTAGCTCACCGTTCCCGCCCATGGATGTTCAAATCCGAGCATGAGTCGCAACAGGGTCGACTTCCCGCTACCGGATGGGCCCACAACCGCGACGAACTCGCCGGGGGAGACGTCGAATGACATGCCCGTGAACAGCGGAGGTCGATCGGATCGGTAGCCGAATTGCACGTCACGCAGGGAGAAGGCACCGTTCAGGAGTCCCGATCGGGCGCTCGCGAGGTCGCGCTCGGTCGGGCTCGTGAGAATCGGCTCGAGCCGCGCGAGCTGGGGACCGTACTCGGACAGGGTCAGCAGGTTGGAGCTCAGGGCCAGCGTGGCGATCATCACCTGCGCAACCGCGGCGTACATCGCCAGGAACACGCCCGGCGCCGCAGGATCGCCGGGTGTGAGGGCAGCCACCGGCACCACCGCAACGGCGACGACGAAGGCTGTGAGGACCGCGGTCGGAGCGATCCGCTCAACAGTCCAGCTCAGGGACAGTGCCCGCAGACGAACGCGCATGGCACGCGTGCTGGCGCTCTGCGCGCGTGCCCACCTGGCCAACGCACGGTCCTCGGCGCCGGTTGCGCGCCAGGAGACGATGTTCTCCAGCAAGGACAGGAGGAAGGCGTCGGTCTGGCTCCGGTGCTCCAGCAAGGGTGTCAGCCGCTCACGAGCTCGCAACTGAATGGCGATGGACGCGGCCAGGACGATCACGACGACCCCAGCTGTGATGAAGCCGATCGTCGCTCCTGCAGCGAAGAGGTAGCCGATGCTGACGAGTCCGAACACGGAGGCTGCCAGCAGTGAGACCACAGAGTCTTCGACCGCTGCGCGCGCACGGTCAACGGCGAGGGCTCGGTTCGCGACATCACCCACGGTGCGGGAGCGGAAGAACCCGGCCTTCAGGCGCAGCAGTCGGCTGATGACGCCTGCGGAGAGGGTGACATCCATCCGGTCGCGGATCCGTACGACGACGTACCCGCGCTGCAAAGCCAGGAGGGCGAGCGCGGTACTGGCCAGACCGAATGCGACCAGCAGCGCGATCGCAAGGTCCGGTCGGCCGAGCGGGAGAGCGACCTCGAACACGGCGGCTGTGGTGATCGGTAGCAGGAGTGCCCCAAATCCCGTCACAGCAGCCAGGAGAACGAACGCCCAGAGGTCCCGGCGCCGCCGACGCAATGACCAGGCGATGAGAGCTGGCCAACGGCTGGAGGTGGGCAGGTCGACGGCGAATGCCAGTGCGTCCGCATCGACCCTCACCGCGTGGCGACTGGTCAGCCGCCGGCTCCTCCTGGTGCCGGCATCGACCATCAGCACACCGTGTTCGTTGGGGACAACCAAGGCGGGGCCCGTGTCAGTGCGGACGAGCAGCGGCACCGGCACCATCGTGAACCATCGACCGGTGAGCCGGACCCGCCAGGCCATCAGACCCGATGTGGCAATCGCGGCCTCCAACGTGTCGTCCGCACCGCCCCCGGTTCGGGAGAGCGAAGGCTCATCCAGCGCCTCGCCGATCAGGGACAGTGCATCGTGCATCTGATCAGCCAGATGAGGTGCCGAGAGCACATCGGTGCCGTCAGGCGAGGTGAGGGTCCGCACTGCCTTGTCCAGGCCAGATGCTGGCAGTGAGGCCACGGAATCGTCAGCCATGCGCCAACTCCGCGAAACGTCCAGACTCGTGCAGGTCATCAAAGGTCCCTGCCTGCACGATCTGGCCGTGCTCGAGGACGACGATCCGATCCGCATCCCGGATGGAGCTCAGCCGGTGTGCGACAAGCAGGCAGGTGCATCCGCGAGCGCGGAGGGCACGGATCACGTCGACCTCCACAAGCGGATCAAGGGCACTCGTAGCCTCATCGAGGATCAGGAGGGCTGGATCACGCACCAGAGCCCGCGCGATGGCCAGGCGCTGGAGTTCGCCTCCGCTGAAGCCATGTCCGGTCGCCGACACACGCTCCTGGAGTCCACCCGGCCGAGCATTGACCGCGGATGCCACCTGGGCATCGATCAGGGCCTGATGGATCCGCTCGACCGGAATCGACTCGTCGAACATCGTGACGTTCTCGGCAATCGTCCCCGGCATCAGGACCGGGTACTGCGGCACGTATCCGAGTCGCTCCGTACGGAGGGATCGCGGCAGGTCGAGGCGGGGCACGCCGTCGAGGAGGACGTCACCGGACCATGGCTGCAGCTCACCCACCGTCAGGCGCGACATGGTCGACTTCCCGCTGCCGCTGGAGCCCACAATTGCAAGCCAGCCGCCGGCCGGTACGTCAAGGGTCAGCCTGTCCAGGAGGGGCAGGTCATCGGGCTCGTACCCGAACGTCACATTGCGCAGCGTGAGGGACATTGCCCCGGACACCACACTGCCCACGTCCTGGGACGAACGGAGGGTCACCTCCACATCGAGCGGGATGTCCAAAACCGCCTCGGCCTGGCGTTGAATGCTGTTGACGGACTCAATGAGGGTCCCGATCCACACGAGTTGCCCGGCGGGAATGAGAATTGCCAAGAGCATCGCTTGAGATGCCGCGAGTGTGCCGATCGACAAGTCGCCGACGAAGACCAGCAGCGATCCCACGGCGAGGACCAGACCGAGGCCGACTGCCTGCGTGAGCGGACTCACCAGACCGAGCCGTTGGCCATCTGTGGCCAGATCCGAGGTCGCCCGTCCCTGGGCAGAGCGATGCTGACTCCAGCGGTCGAAGACCCAGGGTTCCCAGGCCGCCGCCTTGACATCCTCGATCGAACCGATGGTCTGGGTGGTCACGGAAGATAGTGCCACCAGCGCCGCGTCGGACCGGTTCTGCAGGACGCGCCGGCGGCGAAGGAGCAGCGTGCTGACGAAGATGGATCCCGCAACCACGACGAGACCAACGAGGCCCAGGAAGACGTTGAGCGCGAGGATGAAGACGGTGTAGACGACGATGGAGATCACGTTCCCCAGCGCGAACGGCACCAGCAGCCCCGACAGGAACGCCTGACGTTGAATCGAACTGGAACGAGCCGTGAGGTCTCCGGTACCGAACTCGGAGACGGCCGGAACGGGTATCCGCAGGACATGCCACGCGAACCGGGTGGATTCGGTCGCGCTGAGACGCACGGCCAACCGGGCCAGCACGCGGTACTGGAGCGAACTGAGGCTTGCGACCACAAGGAGGGCGGCGATCAGCCCCACAGTGATCGGTACGGTCCACACATGATTGGCCGCCACCAGCACCTCATCGACGAAGAGACCGATGAGCAGGGGGACGGCGACGCCGGGCACGGTCTCAATAAGGGACGCCACGCCGACATACCCGTACGTGGCAGGGCTGAGTCGAACCAGCCGGGCCAGCGAACTGCGGCTGCCGTGGTCGGTCACCTGGCGATCCGTGCAAATGGACTCGCGTCTGACAGGACGACCGTGACATCTGCCAGCGTCCCCGTGGTCACCTGGGTGTCCGGCCCGTGACCGATCGTCCATTCGTATCCTGTTGGGTTAGCCGGATCCTCGTCCAGAGTCACCTTCACCTCAACGACCAGCCCGGAGGACATGAAGTAGGAGGGCAGCTGCTCATTGCCGCCGACCAGAAGCATCACCCGGTCGGCGGTGACGGGCAGTCGCGAGACAGCAGTGATGGTGCCGGTGATGTAGCCGTACTGGGACTCGGGCATGGATGCCAGCGCCACGAGCGCGGGCATCCCGGTTCGCACCCGCGCCCCCTGCTCCGCCGGCAGGAAGGCAACGGCGACGTTGCCGCCGGCGTCAGGATCGATCGTGAGAATGGGAGAGCCGGGGTCGGTGATTCCACCCTGCTTGGCAACGATGGTCGCGATCACGCCATCCACCGAGGCAAGGATCTTGACCGTGCCTCCGGACGGGGTGAGCAGGGCGACTAAGGGTGTACCGGCCTGCACCGATTGCCCAGGATCGACCAGCACATCGGAGACCGTGCCCGCCAGGCCTGTGCCCACGTCGACGAAACCACCCGTGGGCACAATCATGCCCGGGCCCGAAATGGTCTCCGGTGCTCGACCGAAGATCGTCCACACCAGCCCAGCCACGATTAGGAGGGCGACCGCAGTGAGCAGCAACCACGCCCGCCGGTCAGTAACCGGAAGTGCGGCGGCAACGAGGTCTGCCGGCTCCGCAACCCCAGGGTCTTGGGTTGCGTCGGTGCGCGCACGGTTCACGCCGTCATTCTGCAGCATGAGCAGGGCATCACCGTCAGCACGGTGGTGCGGCGGTGCGGCGGTTCCAGCCTCGCGATGCGATTGCGCGAGTCGGTGTGCCGCAACAGAACCGCCGAATCCAGTTCCGATGACAATGGCATCCCAACTCACACTCCAACCTGCTGAGCGGGGGAAGTCGAGTGCTGAACTGCGGACTACAGGGTGACAAAACCCGAGTCACGCGGCCACGCCTCTAAGCGGTAGGCGGCATCCCAGAACAGCCACTCGAACTGAGCACCTGTCTCGTACATGTCGCGCAGAGCGGGTACAACGTCAGGATCTGCGCAGTGTGAGTCGATAACAGCGCGTACTTCATCGACTGCCACGGTGTAGGTGTCGCCCGCATAGTTGTCGAACCACATCTGGTAGACGGGGTGGGGTGAATTCTGTCCGGTGAGTTGCCGCGCCACATCACCGTAGATCCAGTAGCAGGGGAACACGGAAACAAGTCCGCTTTCGAAGGGTTCGAGGGCGCAGGCGGCAAGGAGGTGACTGGTGTAGGCCACGGTAGTCGGGCCAGCGTGGTCATCGGCTGGATCGGATTCACGCCCGAGGGCGCTGAGCAGGGCGTGATGCAGCGTTGTCTCAGCCGCGATCGCCCCCTCCGCATGCTCTGCGAGCATGTGGCCGATCTCGGGAGTTGGCGCCTTGGCTGCCAGAAGGTGAAGGCACCGGGCGTACGACTCTATGTAGGCCCGATCCTGAACTAGGTAGTGCGCGAAGATTTCCTCTGGAAGCGAGCCGTCACTCAGTCCGGTGATGAACGGGTGTCGAATAATCGCATCCACGACATCCTGAGATCCGGACATGATCACGTCCGACGGTCGTTGCTGTGTGCTCATGGTGTTTCTCCTCGGAGGTTGATCAGGCGGCGAGATCGGGCCAGTGCTGCGTGGTGTACGCCATGTCCCAGAATGCGGATTCCAAACGAATTCCAGTCAGGAAGATGTCGGCTACTTCGCGACGCCTCTTGTCGCTCGCGTCCTGGGCCGCGATGTCGAGATCGTTGCGAAGCTGTCGCACGACGTCGTCGTACTCGTCGGTGGCGAAGAATCTGAGCCATTCGCTGTAGACAGGATGAGGCACACAGTCGGCCATGCGCGCGCGTGCGATGTCTCCGTAACTCCAGGCGCACGGGAGGATGAGCGCGAGGATGCCGAGCGGGTCGGACCTTTGTGCAGTAGCAATGAGGTACGACGTATACGCGAGCGTCGCGGGTGCCATCACGTTGTGGTGAGGATGTTGCTTCCCTCCCAATTGCGTGACGAGCCGACGGAGTTCCTGATTCTCTGGGATCTCGACCTCGACGATATTCCTGACTGCATCGGTGAACCAACCGAGTTCGGCTTCGTCGCGCGACACCGTGATGCCAGCAGCAATGGCCCGTGCATACTCAGGCAGGTAAAGCAGGTTCTGATCGATGTAGAAAGCGAACGTGTCGAGAGGCAACTCGCCGCTGGCCATGTCAACAACGAATCGGTGGTGCTCGAGGGACTCCCACAGTTGACTGGCCCCTGATTGGAGTTCACTGCTGAACGACATCGCGCGCTACTCCCAAACGAGCACGTTGCGGCCGAGCACTGCTCGCGCACGAAGGCGATCCAGTGCTGTTCCGGCCTGATCGAGCGGGTAGCGAGTGTCAATGGTGCAGGACATCTTTCCCGCCGAGCACAGCGCCACCGCAGTTTCGAGGTCGTTTCGACTTGCCGCAACTGAGGACAGGATTCGAGTCTCGGACAGGATCAGTTCGATGGGGTGGATGTCGATGTTCTCACTGGTGTAGCCGATCAACACGGCTGCACCGTGACGCCGAAGACTGCGGATACCGGCGGTGATGCTTGCTGATGTGCCCACCAGTTCGAAGTAGTGGTCGGCGCCTTCACCTCCGGTGAGTGCTTTGACAGCATCGGGCACTGCCTCGAATGAGTCAGGGCCAAGCACGATGACATCGCGGGCGCCCGCGGCGATTGCAAGTTCAGCTTTGCTGTCACTATCGGCGATGCCGATCACGCTTGCCCCGGCTGCTGCACACGCCTGAATCACCATGAGGCCAACGCCTCCGATGCCATCGACAAGGGCAGTCTCTCCGAGCGAGACATTGGCAAGGCGGGTGACATGCACCGCGGTCATGCCACTGCAGCTGAGGAGAGCTGCGTCTTCGAACGAGACATTGTCGGGCAAGGCGACGAGGTTTGCTTCAGGCACCATCAATGCATCGCGGAAGGTTCCGTCGAGGTTGAAGCCCAACTGTCCAACGGAGTCGGTGCAGACTTCCTCGCGCCCAGTACGACACCAGTGGCAGGTACCGCATGCGATGAGATTGTAAATAGCGACTCGATCCCCGACGTTCCAGCGGGATCCGGCGGGGACCGCGGACACCACGCCCGCTCCTTCGTGACCGAGGACGAAGGGAAATGAGGGTGGCGGGATCATGCCATCCAAGATGTGCAGCTCGGTGCCGCACACACCTGCGGCCCGCAGTTGCACGGTTATTCCACCGTCACCTGTTGGATCAGGTAGGTCGATGACAGCGAGCGATCCGGGGGCGTCAAGTGCAACAGCCTTCATGATGGCAATCCCTTTCTTAGACTCACGTTGGTGTGGTTAGGACAGGTCAACCCAGACTGTCTTGGTTTGCAAATAGGGATCGAGAGCTTCGCGGCCGAGTTCCTTGCCGAATCCACTCATCCGGAAGCCGCCGTAGGGTACGGCTGCATCGAACCAGCCGTACGTGTTGACCCACACCACGCCCGAACGGATTGCCGCAGCAACTCGGTGAGTGCGCTTGACGTCACGTGTCCAGACTCCAGCAGCAAGGCCGAACGCCGTGTCGTTGGCGCAGGCGAGCGCCTCTGCTTCATCCTCGAAAGTCGACACCATCGCAACCGGACCGAAGATTTCCTCACGCATGATTCGCATTGTCGGGTCGACGTCGGTGAAGACTGTGGGCTGCACGAAATAGCCGTTGCTCAATGCAGGCTCGTCGGGTGAACCGCCTCCGGCTTGGAGGGTTGCGCCTTGGTCGATACCCGATGCGATCAGCTCGAGCACTCGGTCGCGTTGTTCAGCGCTCACCAAAGGCCCCATGTTTGTCGCGGCGTCTATTCCTGGGCCGAGTACGACCTCGTCAAGGCGAGCGACGAGCTTGTCAAGAAACTCGTCGCGAATTGAGGACTCGACGAACACTCGTGCTCCGGCAATACAACACTGTCCCTGATTCCAGTAGACGGCACCGAAGGTTCCTTGTACTGCCGCATCGATGTCAGCATCGGCGAAGACGAGACTGGGGGACTTGCCACCCAATTCAAGACTCAGGCGCTTCATGTTGCCCTTGGCCGCGTCAAGAATCTTCTGTCCAGTGGCGTTCTCGCCGGTGAACGTGATCTTGTCGACGTCGTGGTGCGAAGCCAGTGGGGCACCGGCCGTTGGTCCAAATCCGGTGACGAGATTAACTACGCCGGGAGGAAATCCAACCTCAGCCATGAGGTGCATGAGGCGCAGTGCAGTGAGAGGTGTTTGTTCAGCTGGCTTGAGGACGACGGTGTTACCAGCCGCCAGTGCTGGACCGAGTTTGTAGCCGCACATCAGTAGGGGGAAGTTCCAGGGAATGATCGCTCCGACAACACCCACTGGTTCGCGCCGCGTGTAAATGTGGAAGGGTGCGCCGCTCATCGGCGCGATGGTTTCACCCTCGATCTTGGTTACCCAGCCGGCGTAGTACTTGAACAAACTGGCACAGAGTGGGATGTCAACGATATGAAGTTCGCTGAGCGGCTTGCCATTATCGAGAGCTTCTAACTGCGCGAATTCGTCGGCAAGTTCTTCGATGCGTACGCCCAGATTCCAGAGTAATTCCGCGCGCCTCCCCGGCGGTGTGGCGTTCCACACTGGGAGGGCGGAGCGGGCAGCAGCGACAGCAGCGTCAATGTCCGTTGAGCCACCGGAGGCGGCGGTCGCGATGACCAAGCCGGTGGCGGGATTGAGGATGTCGAAGCGTTCGCCGCTAGCGGCGGATCCTTCGTCGCCTGCGATAAATAGGCCGTGCTTTCGGGCCAAAAAGGCCTCTACCGGCTTGAGCAGTGCTGACACCAGTCCTCCTCATACATAATGTCTGAAATTGCCAGAATCAACGACAAAGTCCGCATGGAGTGGCTTTCGCGTAGCGGAATGTCCATGACTGTAGCCCTTGACGGGGGCTCCGGGAAGCCCCATGATCAGACTTTCGTGAAGTTGCACATGATGTCGCATCTGACGGGCATGGGTAGCTTTGCCACCAGATTGCCCTGCGAACGAGGTGACGATGACGTCTGAAGGAGCGACCGCACCGGTTGACGATGTCACCGGTATTTCGGTTTCCCACGTCAATCGCTCCTTCGGAAGTGTTGTGGCCCTCCACGACGTTGATCTGCACGTCTCGCGGCATCAACGGGTGGGCATCGTAGGTCCGAGCGGGTGCGGAAAATCGACTCTCTTGGCTTTGGTGAGTGGCCTTGATGACCCCAACTCGGGCGATATCAGTGTTCTTGGCGCTCGTACCGCCAAAGAGCGACTCGATCGCTGCGCGTGGATGCCGCAGCGGGATTTGCTGTTGCCCTGGCGCACAGTCTTGGCCAATGCATCGCTTCCCCTCGAGAACAAGGGGCTCTCAAAGTCAGCCGCGTATGAGATCGTGACTCCACTTTTCGAGCGCTTCGGACTCGCTGGCTTCGAAAACCGTCATCCCTATGAGCTGTCAGGAGGTATGCGCCAGCGGGTGTCATTCCTTCGTACACTCGTCGCTGGCAAGGATGTGTTGCTTCTTGATGAACCTTTTGGAGCCCTCGACTCGATTACCCGAGCCGATGTGCAGCAGTGGTTGAAGTCGGCCCTCGATGAGGAGCCGCGTACGGTCTTGCTGGTCACGCACGACGTTGAAGAAGCCGTGCTTCTCAGTGACGAAGTCGTGGTGATGTCGCCACGGCCTGGACGCATTGTCGCTCGGATTCCGATCTCGCTGAATCATGTTGAGTCTCGCCGTGAGGCGGTGACGCAGCCCGATTTCATTGCTGCTCGGGGCCTCGTCCTCGATGCGTTGGAGGCATGATGAGCGATTTTGAGGGAGGCCTCGAATCGGGAGCCGTTTCAGTGGGGCACATGCTTGAGCCGCACGACGATCCGAGCATGACGTTCGGCCAACGGGTCAAGCAATTCGGACCGTCAGCCGCGGTGCTGGTGGGCTTGTTGCTGTTGTGGGAGTTTGCGGCCCTTTTCCTGTCGATTCCGGCCTACATCTTGCCCGCACCCTCGGCCATCATCGCGACTCTGATTAAGAAGTGGAGTTCAACCCTCCAGAGCGCTACCTGGGTAACTCTGACGGAAGTGTTGATCGGATTCGTGCTGGCGCTCATCGCCGGCATTGGAATCGCTGTCATCCTGCACGCGTGGGCGCACGTCCGCCGCGCGGTGTATCCCCTCCTGATCGGCTCGCAAACCATTCCGATCATTGTCATTGGCCCGATTCTGGCAATCATTTTCGGTTACAACATTGTGCCGAAAGTGATTCTGGTGGCATTGATTTGTTTCTTCCCGATCGTCGTCACCACTATTGATGGCTTGGCGTCTGTTGACCCACAACTCAAACGAATGATGAAGACGCTCTATGGCACGCCCTGGTCGACTTTTAAACGCGTCGAGTTTCCAGCGGCACTGCCGTCCATGTTCTCGGGAATACGTGTAGCAGCCACGTATGCGGCAATTGGAGCCGTATTTGGTGAATACGCGGGAAGTAGTAATGGCCTGGGTTACGTGATGATCCAGGCGACACCCCAGATGCAGACATCGCTGGTTTTTGCAGCGATCCTGCTCCTGTCGCTCATCTCAGTACTTCTATTCATGCTCGTCAGTGTGGCCGAAAGAATCCTTGTTCCATGGGCTAGGGAAGGAAGAATGCAATGACAGTTCTCACCTGGAGGTCGACCGCGCTCGTAGGCGTGGCTGTTGCCTCTATTGCGGCACTATCCGCCTGTGGGGGAGGCGGTTCAAGTTCCACATCGAGTTCGGCCGCTGCCTCCACTTCCGCGGCAACCTCTGCGTCTGCATCAGCATCTCCGTCGGAATCACCCACGTCGAGTGCACCTGCGCGACCCGTGACGGTGCTACTTGACTGGTTTCCGAACCCGGACCATGTCTCTTTGTATGTCGCTAAGTCGGCGGGGCTCTTTGATGCCGCCGGTTTGGACGTCACTCTCCAGCCGCCGTCGGATCCCGCTGATCCGCCCAAGCTAGTCAGTGTCGGTCAAGTCCCGCTCGGCATTAGCTACCAGTCCGAGATGCCATACTCCGTGCAGGCGGGTCTGAAGGTGAAAGCAGTAGCTGCGCTGATTCCTACCGCTCTCAACTCAGTGATCTGGCTTGAGAAGAGTGGCCTGAAGTCACTCGCTGACCTTGGTGGCAAGACCATTGGTAGCGCCGGGCTTCCGACCGACACGGCATTCCTCTCAGCCATCTACAAGGCGAACAACATTGACCCGGCATCGGTGAATGTCGTGACGGTGAAGACGTCACTCATTCAGGCACTCGAGTCAGGCAAGGTTGACGCGGTGATTGGTGCCTACGGCAACATCGAAGGCGTTCAGTTGCAGCAAGATGGGCAGAATCCAGTGATCACGCCAGTGTCAGAGGCAGGCGTTCCGAACTACGACGAACTCGTCGTCCTCGCGAATTCCGACAAGCTTGCCTCAGACACCGAATACCAGCAGCTCGTGCGCGACTTCCTTGGCGCACTGGCT
>Ga0194056_10000821_pt1 | contig 17066 bp, 13 predicted proteins | sample SepL4413m_MetaG_FD_155458 | JGI IMG/M metagenome (GOLD analysis project Ga0194056, IMG submission 155458) | Anoxic zone freshwater microbial communities from boreal shield lake in IISD Experimental Lakes Area, Ontario, Canada - Sep2016-L442-13m | ecosystem: Environmental > Aquatic > Freshwater... | reverse complement strand
CGACTACACGCTCATACCCCATCCCGAATTCAAGAAAAATGATGTTTTCCTCGCCAAGGATGCCCACAAGGAAAGCCTCATCTGCCTGGATGCCAGCATTTCCCCGGAAACGGTGGATCATTTCAAAAAACACAACGAGCACTTCTTCATCTGCCTGGAATTGGCTATCGACACAACGAAAAAGTGGAATCTGAAACACCACCTCGGTGACAAGTTGAAAGCCATTTGAGTCACCATGCATACGACAAATACAAACGATGGTTTTATCCACATTCCTGCTGAGCGCAGAAACGATCATGTCTACCGCTTAGGAACTCGGAACCTGATATCGGGACGGCCGCCGTGTCCTCCCGTGCATACCGAAGATCTAATAGTACACTGCTTATTTTCACACACCCTATACTGGACAAGAATTATCCATTAGTGTAGAAAGTTGGAAATTCACAGGAGGAAAAAATGGATGTTGTAACGCTGAGTCGACTGCAATTTGCTTTAACCAGCATGTTCCATTTCCTTTTTGTGCCGCTGACATTGGGTCTATCCGTGTTGGTTGCAGCCATGGAAACACAGTATGTGCGTACGGGGGATATCAAATTCCTACGCATGACTAAATTCTGGGGAAAACTGTTCCTGATCAACTTCTCGCTGGGCGTCGTCACGGGAATTACTTTGGAATTCCAGTTTGGCATGAACTGGGCCGAGTACTCGCGATATGTTGGCGATATCTTCGGAGCCCCGCTGGCCATTGAAGCCTCCGTGGCCTTCTTTCTGGAGTCTGTGTTCTTAGGGGTCTGGATTTTCGGATGGAAGAAAGTTTCCCCGAAAGTGCACGCACTTTCCATCTGGTTGGTGGCCATCGCCACCAACCTTTCCGGATTGTGGATCCTGCTTGCCAATGGCTGGATGCAGCATCCCGTCGGTTATGTCCTGCGTAACGGCCGCGCCGAGATGGTTGATTTTATGGCATTGATCACCAATCCCAATGGACTCCTGAAGTTCGGGCATCAGATTCTTTCCGGCTACACGGTTGCAGCCTTCTTCGTTCTGGGCATATCCGCCTGGCATTTACTTCGCAAAAATGAAACTGACTTTTTTAAAACCTCTTTCAAAATGGCCGCAATTTTCGGGCTGGCATCCTCAATATTAGTCGCCCTTTTCGGCGACATGCATGGGGTGGATGTCGCCAAATCCCAGCCGGCAAAATTCGCGGCCATGGAATGCGTCTGGGAAACACGGCAGGGGGCGGATATGCATTTGCTGCTCTACCCGGATGCCCGGAATGAACGGAACGCGATTGAGACCCTTTCGATCCCCAAAATGCTCAGCATCATGGCTACCCACAATCCCGACGGCATTGTCAAAGGGCTGAAGGATTTTCCTAAAGACGAGCGTCCGCCCGTGCTTCCGGTCTATCTCAGTTTCAGGCTGATGGTGGCCCTCGGGGGGCTTTTCCTTCTGATTTCTTTGCTGGCAGTTGTTCTCTCCAGACGCAATCTCCTGGAGAAATATCCGCTTTTCCTCAAACTTCTGGTATTTCTCATCCCCCTGCCCTATCTGGCCAATCAACTGGGCTGGATTGTGGCAGAAATGGGCCGACAACCCTGGATCGTATACGGAGTAATGAAAACCTCCGACGCTGTCTCCAAGTCAATTTCCGTCTCCCAGGTAATCGCCTCCCTGATAGGCTTTGTCCTGCTGTATAGTCTGCTGGGTTTTGTGGATATTTTCCTGCTAGCTAAATATGCCCGGAAAGGGCCGGACAGCGATCCTTCGACACTAATCAAACATTCAGGACGGAGCGTGTAAAATGGAACTTCAAATCATCTGGTTCGTGTTGTGGGGTGTGCTCTGGTCAGTCTATTTCATGCTGGACGGCTTTGTCCTCGGCAGTGGGATGTTGCAAAATTTCATTGCTAAAAATGATACAGAACGGCGGGTGGTGATTAACACCGTCGGCCCCGTCTGGGATGGCAATGAGGTCTGGCTGATCACAGCAGGTGGTGCAACCTTTGCCGCCTTCCCTACAACCTATGCGCTGATGTTCAGCTATCTCTACACCGCGCTGCTGCTTCTCCTCTTCGCGTTGATTGTGCGCGGGGTGTCATTCGAGTTCCGGGGCAAGATGGAAAGCCCACTCTGGAAGGCTACATGGGACAGGGCTATTCTGGTCAGCAGCTTCCTGCCCGCACTCTTGTTCGGTGTGGCCTTCGGGAATATCTTCAAGGGGCTTCCGATGGATGCGACCGGATATCACGGCTCATTCCTCTCCCTGCTGAATCCCTACGGCCTCCTGACCGGGGTTCTTTTCGTGGTCCTGTTCCTCACACACGGAGCCCTCTACCAGGCGGTCAAAACCACCGGGCAACTCCAGAAGCGGGCCATTGTGGCCGCCAAGAGACTCTGGATCCCCCTTTTGCTGGTGGCGGTCATTTTCCTGGCGGCCACCTATCCGGCGACCCGGCTTTTCGACAACTATCTAAACACTCCCGTCCTGTTTCTGGTGCCGCTCGGAGTTGTCGCAATGCTCATGGCCCTCCGGATCTTTCTTGCTAGGGGTCAATCACTGAAGGCTTTCACGGCCTCATCTCTACTGGTACTACTGGTGGTCGCCACCGGCCTGGTCGGCCTCTTCCCGAACCTGATTCCCTCAACTCTGGATGCGCAATACAGCCTGACGCTCTATAATTCATCATCCAGCCCCTACACCCTCAAAATCATGACAGGAGTGGCGTTTATCTTTATCCCTATCGTAATTGCCTATAAAATATGGGTCTACCGCGTCTTCAGAGCGCCGGTAACCAACAAGGATGTTTTGGAAGACAAGCACACCTATTAATCAAAGTCCCAACGAAGCTTATTTTCATTTCGGCTTGATTCCTGCCCCCCGTTTGATGGCATCACTGCCGAAGGAGCGACGCAACGCATCCACCGTCTGATCCAGCTTTTTGTTCCGGCTATCCGGGCCGATGCCGGCCAATTCCGTAAACAGTTCCTGCTGGAGCGGTACGGCCTGATCCGGCGTCACAAGATTGCTCACACCGAAGCCGACCAACCGGATGGGCCGGACCACGTGCTCACGTTCAAACAAGGCCATCGCACAGGCAATCAATTCACGGTCGCTGTTGAGTGCTGCCGGGAATGAGTGCTGCCTGGTAATGGTCGAAAAATCACTAAATCGCAATTTGATCTGGGCGGTTTTCGCCAGTTTCCCGGATTTACGCAGTCGTCCGCCCACTTCCTCGGCCAATTCCAGCAAGCATTGACGCACCCGTTCAATGTCAGATTCGTCATGCAGAAACGTGTGTTCATTGGAAATGCTTTTTTCTTCCCAATGCGTGATGACCGGACGGCTATCAAGGCCCCGGGCCAGATCAGCCATATCTGCCGCGCCCGCCTTCCCGAACAAGCGCTCCATGGTCCGGGCATCCAGCGTCTGTAATTGTCCGATCGTCCTGAGTCCTTCCTGCTCCAGGCGGGCGCCGGTGACTTTCCCAATCCCCCACATTTTGGTTACCGGGAGCGGAGCCAGAAAAGCCATGATTTCAGGCTCAGTCACAGGGACCACAGTCAAGCCATCCGGCTTGTTCATATCGCTGGCCATCTTGGCGAGGAATTTATTGGGGGCCACCCCTACAGAGGCCGTCAATCCGATCCGGGTTTTGATTCGCGCCCTCAATTCCCTGGCGATCGTCACCGCATCCCCCCATATCCGCAGGGCGCCCTTGACGTCCAGAAAAGCCTCATCCAGTGAGAGTGGCTCGACCAACGGCGTAAACTCCTCGAATAGGGTCATAATTTGGGCGGAAATTTCAGCATAACGCTCCATGCGAGGAATCACAAAGACAGCCTGAGGACAGAGTTTCCCGGCGGTTCGCGACGGCATGGCGGAATGAATGCCAAACCGGCGGGCCTCATAGGAACAGGTCGCAACCACCCCGCGCTGATCCGGCGGGGAACCAACGACCAGGGGAAGTCCACGCCACTCCGGATGATCCAGCACCTCAATGGCCGCATAGAATGCATCCATATCCACATGCAGAATAGTTAGAGGAAGGGTGTTCACGTCCCTATCTTTGACAGGTAGGACTCCAATTCACGCCCGTATTCCGTATCTTTTCCGGCATGGACCAGTTGTTTGTGGACATGCATCAAGCCCTCGGCCCCGGAATCCACTTCGCTGACGGTACCAAATCGATCCTCCGGATCCGCCGCCAGCATTTTACGCAAGGTGTGCACAAAACGCTCGTTCTGCCGGACATAGTCCGGAATGAAACCAGGCAGTCGTTCAGCCAGCTTCAACTTGAAACGCAGCAACTCATCTTCATCCATTGAAGGATCACAAATCGATTCGCCCCGCAGCATTTCGAGACAAACGAGTCCGGCGCTGAATATATCCGACTGAACCTGTGGCGGCTTCCGCTCATGGATCTCCGGAGCCATATAGATGGGCGTACCCAACAACCAATTCGATTTTTCCCCGATTTGAACCGCACGCCCGAAGTCGACGAGCTTCACATACCCGAGCTTGTCAATCATCACGTTGCCGGGCTTGATATCACAATGAACAAATCCTGCTGAATTCAGGGCCTCCATCCCTCGCAGCATCATCCGCACAACATAAATAGCAACCCCGGGCTGAACACAGAGCTTCCGGCCATCAAGCCTGAAAATAACATCCGTAAACCGCGCCCATTCATCCGTCGTGCTTCGTGACCGTGCCGCTGCAAGATGCGTACCATCCAGGAAATGTTTCAGATCCACGCCTTCAATCCCATCCATCTGAAGATAGCCAATCCCATAGGTTTCCTCGTAATTGTCACGGGAAACAAGATTCGGGCTCTGCATGGCCTGAAGGCGTGAAGTTTGAACCGCAATACGCCCCATATCAGTCCAGTACAATTCTGGATTCGGATAATTCCCCGGATCGAACAACTTGATGGCATGGCGGGTCACACAGCCCCGGGCCCCTTGCCGCAACCCCAGGAAAACGATACCCTGCCGCCCCCGCCCCAGTTCCTTCACAAACTGATATGAGGCCGGGTAATAGATCGCCTTGGCATGAATGATCGCTTCATAGTTTTCCCTCAGTTGCCCAAGAGTCATATGTGATGAAAGCCCTGAGGATTGCGGTAAATACACCGATTGCGCCGCAACGTCCAAAACAGTATCCGACATTTCAGTTGAATTCATGATCTTATTCAAGCCTTCCCTTGCCGGCGGCGCACCTCAAACATCGCAATAGCGGCCGCCACAGCCGCATTGAGCGAGCCGACATGCCCCCGCATCGGCAACCGGATCACCATATCACAAGTTTCCCGGATCAATTTGCCCAGGCCTTCCTCTTCACTGCCAACCACCACCCCTATGGGTCCGGTCAGGTCAGCCTGTTCGTAGGGCACGGCCTCGCTACTCCCCTCAAGTCCCACCAGGCGAACCCCCTCCTCCTTCAGGGTCAACATTGCCTGATGCAAATTCACCACCTGAGCCACCGGCACATGCTCGGTTGCGCCAGCCGAGGCACGCACCACTGCCGGGGTCACTAAAACTGCCCGATGCCGGGGAATGATCACCCCGTTAACCCCGGCGGCATCCGCCGACCGGATCATGGAGCCTAAATTCTGGGGATCCTGCACATGATCCACCAACAGGACCAGCATGGGCAACTTGCGAACTTTAGCACCTTCCAGCAGATCAGAGAGTTCCACATAGGGATATTCGGCCACCACTGCAGCCACACCCTGATGATTACCGCCGCGACAAAGCCGATCCAGTTCAAACAACGCCATCGATTGAATTTCCAAGGAGCGTTTTTGAGCCAGCTTGATAAATTGCATAATGGCCGCCGATGACTGGCGGACGTTGTTAGCCATCAACAAGCGTTTCACATCCCGTCGCCCGGCTCTCAACAATTCACATACGGGCTGCCGCCCATAGACAATCTCAGGTTCATTTGACATGTCCCAAGAATACACAGAGCCAAATCAGAAAACAATCACAAGGCATTTGCCACTGAGCCTTTCAACCCCGTATGGTCAAGCAACTCATCCTGGGAAAACGAAGTGTGCAAGGTTTTTTCGGCTTTAGTTCCTTAGGTGGCGTGATAGTATTCCTTCTATGCGCCCCCTTATTACCGCCTTAAGAACTTTGACCCTGCTCCCGATACCAGGGAAGGATGCCGCCAGTCTGGCGAGTGCACTGCCCTTCTTTCCGGCGATCGGAGTTCTTATCGGGGCCCTCGTTGTCCTGGCCCTTTATGTCGCCAGTTTATCAGGCTGGATCGCCGGGGCCGGAGTGCTGGCGATGATTGTGTCCGTCTGGATCACCCGCGGCTTGCATGTGGATGGTTTATCCGATGTGATCGACGCCCTGGGCGCCAACCGTAACCGGCAACGCCGGCTGGAGATCATGAAGGACCCGCATACGGGTGCGTTTGGCGTCATGGCGATTGTCGCCGACCTTCTCCTTAAAACGGTGGCTCTCAGCCATCTCGCCGCCCTGAGCCAATGGTCGCTTGCCCTGATTCCTTTCATCGTCTCACGCACCGCTCAGGTTGTCCTGGCCACGTCCCTTCCCTACGCACGGCAGGAAGGTGGCAAGGCGGCCGCCTTCGTCCAGGAAGCCCGCCCCTACCACCTGCTTCTTGCCCTCGTCGCCGCAATCGCCTTCTGCCTCGCCGCCGCAGGCTCTGTGGGGCTGCTTCTCCTCTTACAGGGCCTGGTGATCGCCTTTTTGCTGAGGCTCTGGATGAAACAGCACTTTGGCGGAGTCACCGGAGATCTGCTGGGTGCCTCCAATGAAATCATTGAAACAGGCCTCCTGACTTTTGCGGCCTTCATTGCCACGGCAGGATACGGATGACGACATTAAGCGTAGTCTGGTTTTTGCTCATCATTGTGATTGCCGGCGGTATCAGCACGTCTATTGTTCTGGCATTACGCAAGCAACTTAAAAGCAACTCCGCCATCACCCATTCCCTGCTGGCTCTCTCGATCCTGGCTTCCGGTCTATTGCTGCTCCGCCCGCATGAGGATACCTTTACCGGCCTCGACACATCCTGTTACCGGCTGATGGCACATGCCTTTACTGATGGACGTCTACTCCACGATACGGACCCGACCTTGCAGGAAATCCCCCAACCGCTCCGCCGGTCAGTTCTGCTTGAATACAAACAATGGGGCCGCGATACGCGGGACCGTTCCTTCCAGATCACCTCACTTAAAACCTGTGCCATTCAGCCTTACTTCTATCCGTTTCTACCCATGGCGGCCGCCGGATTGGATGTGCTCGCGGGAGGGTTACGGGGCGATTATTTTGTCCCGCTCATGGGCCTGCTGGTCTTTGCGCTGATTCTCTGCACAGGTGCCGCGATGGGGAATAAATATGGCTTGCTCGCCAGCGTGGCGTTGCTGATCGGAACACCCTTACCCGCCTATCTTTTCCGGGGTTATTATGCCGAAGCCGTTGCCTCTAGCCTGGTGATTTTAGTGTTACTGGGGCTCACCCTCGCAGTTAATTCACGCCTGTTCCGAATACTTTCGCCCCTGGCCATCGGGCTCGCCGTGTGTTTTCATCCTGTTGCCATTATACTGGCTCTGCCGGCACTTATTATGATCCTGCTTGGGATGGACGCGGCTGTAAAGAAATGGAGCGGTATTGGAATTGTCTGGTCCCTCCTCGGCTTTGCCGCCGGGCTGGCCCCCCTGTGGGCCATGACCCTATGGGGCTGCCAACCCTATGGTAATATTTTTGATTGGCATAGTTTCGCCAGCGGGCTTTCTGCTCAACCCCTGCAAAAGCTGATGGCTGTGTTCGTGGTGATTTTTTTGATTGGAGTGGCGGCACTGATCTTGAGATCAATCACAAGGAATTGTAAACCAACTAATTCCCCTCCTTGGAGGGGCCAGGGGTGGGTTCCCCGTTTTGGGCTTTTTCTGATGCTTCTATTATTAGCCTTATCCCCCTTCGCCATTCCAATGTCACTCTGGGCAGGCAAGGCTCTGGTCATGACCGGACTGCGGGAATATTGGGATGGCGTAGGCTGGGGCTATGGCGTCATTCTGCTGGCCGGTCTGATCGCCACCTTCTGCATCAAGGCCCAGCCCCGCTCCCGCGCCTTGCTCCTGCTGACGGTATTCCTGTCACCCTTCTTCTTTTATCTAAAAGGCTTTGAGGTCATGGGGCTTTGGAGTCAGCGCCGCCTGATTCCTTTTGTGATGCTTTTGATCATAGCGCTGCTCCCACCTTTAGCGACGGCCTGCCAACAATGCGCACAACGGGCTGGCCGTTTCCCCGCGACCCTTATTGCCGGCGGCCTGCTGCTCGCTGGTCTGTTCAACTTTGTGCAATGGCCTGCCCCCTATCTTGCCCGACACGAACAAGGCGCTACCGCATGGGTGGCTTCTCTAGCCCGGGACCTTGGACAGCGTCTGGCCTTTTTTGATTACTATCCCTATAGCGTCCCGTTTGCCGCATCAGGCAAGACCCGGTGCATCGGACTGAGCGAATATGGCTATGAGGCCCTTCCCAGTCTTGCAAAATGGCTCGCCCTGCGCGCCGGGCAGGAGGACGTTTTATGGGTGACGGCCTATAACAATCCCGGACTTGAAGACGGCGTGGTACTTCAAACTCTGGGCCATCAGACCGCTAGTTTTGAGCGCATCGTCAGCAAAACGGCACTTCCGGCGGAATGCTGCAAATATTTTGTGGATATTGATATTTTGAGAGGCGTACCCATCATCAATTCTACCGGGCTAGCCGTTCGCAAGATTCTTGACGATGGCCCGCTGGCCTTGCGCGGCCCCTGGGGCCGCGGAAGCCCGATCCAAAAGGGAAATTCCATGCTACCGGCCCGTTGGAGCCGGCAGGGTTCTGGGATTATCGGCCCTGTGCCCCGCCCAGGCCAAACCGTCATGATCACTCTTGAGGCGGCGGCCTCACGGGATGATGGGTTTTCCGGCCAGAACCTGAAGATCACCCCGCCGTGGTCCGGCCCTGTCTTAGCCCTGGCCATCAGCAATGACCTTACCAGAGCTTCCGGCAGTCTCGTTAGACCGGCCGACTCATCCTCCAGCCCGCCCACAGGAATATATACAATTACGTCCGACAAACCCTATAATCCCGCCAAAATCGGTATTCGTGGTTATCCCCGCGACCTTGGCGCCAGGATCCATCTGATTGCGATTGAAACGGATAATCTGTAAGGAGAAATAACTATGTTCGCTAAAGTCACGTTTCTCGGGGCGGCTGAAAATGTAACCGGCTCACGCTATCTTCTGGAAATTAATGGAAGCCGCCTGTTGATCGATTGCGGCTTGTATCAGGAACGTTCGCTGACAGACCGCAACTGGGCTCCTTTCCCAGTCGCCCCCTCAAGCCTGGATGCGGTGCTCCTGACCCATGCCCATATCGATCACTGCGGATATCTTCCCCGATTGGTCCGGGATGGATTCAAGGGCCCCATTCACGCGACAACCCCCACCGCAGATATCGCCAAAACGGTCCTGCTGGATTCCGCCAAAATACAGGCTGAAGATGTGGCGTTTAAAAAGAAACGCCATGAAAAGGAAAATCGCCCGAACCCACGTCCGCTGGAACCCTTGTACACCGTGGCTGACGTGGAACAGTGTTGCACGCATTTTTCACCTGTCCGCTACCGGCAGACCATCGCCATTGCCGAGGGGGTTGAAGCCACTTTCATGGATGCCGGCCACATCCTGGGTTCGGCCTCCATCAGGATTCAGGCAAAGGGCCGTTCCATTGTGTTTTCAGGGGACATCGGACGCTGGAATCGCCCCATCCTGGAGGATCCTGATTATTGCCCATCCGCCGATTATGTGATCATGGAATCAACCTATGGTGACCGGCTCCATGAAAACACCGAACTGATTCGAGACCGGCTGTGCCAGATTCTCAAGGATACCGTCAACCGGGGCGGCAACCTGATCATCCCCACCTTTGCGATCGAACGGGCACAGGAAGTGCTTTACTACCTGAACGCATTGCTCAAAGCCAAATGTATTCCCAATATCATCGTATTCCTGGACAGCCCGATGGCGGTCACGGTGTCCAAAATCTTTGAGCGGAATATGGATATCCTGGACACCGACATGAACCAACTGGTGAAGGATAAGCAATCCCCCTTTCATTTCCCCGGCCTTGAAATGGTACAAACGGTGGACGCTTCCAAAGCCATCAATTCGATCAAGGGCACGGTGGTCGTGATGGCCGGTGCCGGCATGTGCACAGGCGGCCGGATCAAGCATCATCTGGCGAACAATATCAGCCGTCCGGAAAGCACTGTATTGTTTGTTGGCTATCAAGCTGTGGGCACGCTCGGCCGCCTGATTCTCAATGGCGTAACTCCTGTCCGGCTGTTTGGCCAACAATATCAGGTTCGGGCCAAACTGGAGCAGATCTCTGGTTTTTCAGCACATGGGGATCGCAGCGAACTCCTGCAATGGGTATCCAAGATGGGGCCAGCGGGACCGCGCAAAGTATTTGTCACCCATGGTGAACCTGAAACGGCGCATCGCTTTGCGGAAACGCTCCATCAGGAAAAAGGCTTTGCGGCCTCAGTCCCGAAATATGGCGAAGTCGCCGAACTCGAATAGGAAGAGATCACACTACGATGCGCCGGATTGCCATCATTCTATTCATCCTGATTGCCGCCCTTCCCTTCCTACTCATGACGGGAAAGCGCGGTTCCTCGCAGCCCAGCCGGCGTGCAAATGAGACGCTCACGATCATTTCACCGCATCGTCGGGAAGTCCGGCTTGAGTATTCACGCGGCTTTGCCGAATGGATGCGAACCAAATATCAGCGTGACGTTGAAATCCAATGGCTCGATGTGGGGGGTGCCTCAAAGATCATGAAGGAACTCGAGTCCCGCTACGCTGCCTCGCCGGACAGTCCCGGAGTTGACATCCTGTTTGGCGGCGGCATCGCCCCCTACCTCACCGCCATTCAAAAGGACTGGCTGGCCAAAACAGAGTTGGACCCGAAGCTCCTCGCCGACATCCCGGCAACCTGCGCAGGGTCACCAGTCATGGATCCCGGCCAACGCTGGTTTGGAGTCACCTTGAGCGGCTTTGGCATCCTCTATAACCGGCCGCTGGTCAAACGGCTCGGCCTGCCGGTCCCGGAATCCTGGAATGACCTTGCACGACCGGAATATTTCTCATGGGTGGGCTCGGGGGATCCACGTTCCAGCGGCTCGGTTCACATGTGTTATGAGATTATCCTCCAAGCCTACGGCTTTGAAAAGGGCTGGCCGATCATCACCCGGATCTGCGCCAATGTACGGGGCTTCGGCGAGGCTGGCGGAACCGTGCCACGCGAAGTGGCCGCAGGCGATATTGCGGCCGGCATGGTGATTGACCAATATGCCCAGACGGTTATCAAGGCGGTGGGCAGTGATGCCCTCGCTTTGGTATTGCCGGAAAAGGAGACGATGATCGGGCCGGATCCAATTGCGATGCTGCGCGGAGCCCGGCAACCAGGTTTGGCCAAACTGTTTATTGAATACACGCTTTCACCCGAAGGGCAGCGTCTCTTATACCAGCCGGTGGGAGCAAACGGCCAGCAGCACAACCTCTATCGTATGCCGGTGCTCAAGTCACTTTATGCCGAAGCCGCCGCGCCCCAACCCAATCCCTATTCTTTTCCGGCAGGCCTCGCCTATGACAATGAGCTTGCGACCCGCCGCTGGACGGTCTTGAACGACCTGATGGGGGTGTGGCTGATCGATGCCCACTCGGACCTCAAGGCCGCCTGGAAAATTGACATGACCCGTGAGCCCGCGCTCGGGGAGGCCCTCTGTCGCCCGCCCCTCACAGAAAAAGAACTGGAAGCGCTGATCCCGACTTGGAATAATCCCCGGCGCAAACAGGAAGTCATGCAGGAATGGTCAAAAGCCGCTCAGTTACGTTATCTCAAAAGGTCCGCAACACCGTGAATGGTCTTTATCAGCAACTTATATCGGTCGCATTAATCGCAGGTTTCATGCAGTGGTCAGCTGCGGCTCAATCCACGCTCCCCCCTGAGCCAGCCTCAACCAACCTCGTGCCCGAGGTTACCCCGCCTGTGGAGATTGCTCCCGTGGTTACCAATCAAATCCCGGCGCTAACCAATCAGATCCCGACGCTCAAGCCAAAGGCAGGCGTTAAATCCAGCGGGGCCAATGTTCTGGGCGCCTTGGCGGGTGGCTTTGACAGCAAGTACAGCGTTTCCGGGCGAACCCTTAAGTTCCCTGTCCCTGAAGCCACACCGCATAGTGCGACCAGTTGGAGGCGGAATCTGGACTTCGGCATGAATATGGCAAAGGGAAACAGCGATACCCTGCGCTATTCACTTGGCGTCAATACCGTGAAAGCAGAGGACGCCAATACCATCCGATTCCGGGCCCAAGGGACCTATGGAGAAAGCGCCGGGATCAAGGATACCGAGAATGCCACGGCGTTAATACGCTATGACCGACAATTAACAGCGGCCGTTTACGCCTTGGGCAACATCGCCTGGATGACCGACCCCATGTCCGAACTGGACTACCGATTCACCGGCATTCTCTCGCCCGGTGTTCACCTGCTACACTCCCAAACGGCCCTTCTTAACCTTGAAATCGGCGGGGGTTATGTTGAGGAGAAAAAAGATGGAAATGAAAATGGTTATGCAGCAGGACGCGCTGCCGTCACCGCGGAAAAACTTATCAATGAGCATGTCTTAAGCTGGGCCGCAATTGAATATATTCCCAAGCTGGCTGATCCCAGCGTTTATTTCATCAACTCCGAAATCGGGCTGGCCTCATATATCACCCGCGACCTCAGCCTGAACGTATGCTATATGAACCGGTACGACAGCGCTCCGGGTGAAGACATTAAGTCCAGTGACACCCTTCTCTCAACAGCGATTAGTTTGAATTTTTAACGTGTTTCAAGTAATTAAGTAACCATGCAAACCAAATGGACAGCCGAGCGAATCAAGGGTCTCAAGGGGACTGGCAAGATCACCTGCCTGACCGCCTATGATTATACTACCGCCAAATTAATCGATGCGGCAGGCATTCATCTGGCCCTGGTGGGTGATTCGCTGGCCAATACCATGCTCGGGCACCCCACGACTCTGGCGGTCACCATGGAGCAAATGCTGCATCATACTGCCGCCGTGTCACGCGGCATCACCAATGCCCTGGTCGTGGCCGATATGCCATTCATGTCCTACCAGGTTTCCACGGAGAAGGCGCTTGAGAATGCGGGGCGATTCCTCAAGGAGGCCGGTGCCGGTGCGGTGAAGATCGAAGGGGGCGCCTTCCGCGCCCAGACCGTGGCGGCGCTCGTGGCCAACGGCATTCCCGTTCTGGGCCATATCGGGCTGACCCCGCAAAGCATCCGGCAAACCGGCTATAAGGTTCGGGGCCGGAAAACTTGCGAGGCTGAAAGCCTGGTGCTTGACGCCAAGGCATTGGAGGCAGCAGGCGTGTTTGGCATCGTGATTGAGTGTGTCCCGGCGGCTCTCAGTAAAGACATTACCAAAGCGGTGCGGATCCCCACCATCGGTATAGGGGCTGGCCCTGATTGCGACGGACAAATCTTGGTAACGCATGATCTGCTGGGCTTGTCAGGCCATGCAACACCCAAGTTCGTTAAGCGCTATGCCGAGCTTGGCGACCTGATGGTTCAGGCATTCAAAGAGTATAAGGCCGAGGTGGAGTCAGGCTCGTTTCCATCGGGCGAATACGGCTACTGAAATTCCAGCCAGAGTTAACCCGCTCACATCGGTTCAGCAGGTGTTTTGATTGAGAGAGCGCGGGGGATGACGGTTACTTTGAACAGGGAATTTTCAGAAAATTCTTCGCCATCAATCTGGGCGGGTTCGTTATGCGCTATCCGGACTTCCACATCACGCCCCTGGATATGCATGGAACGGCGGTGAAGCTCATCAGAAAATACCCTGATTTTATCCGGGTTGTGCCGGATCGCCAGAAGATATCTGGTCAAATAGTCTGTATGATCCGTAAACAGGACCACATCCAGAAGACCGTCATCTGGATACGCCTCCATATTGAAGTCAAAGTCACCGGCATAAATCCTGGTATTATTAATGACCACATTGATCATGATACCCTTATACCAGACATTCCCATCCACAATCACCTCCGCCTCAACGGGTTCATGCCGGAAGAATCGCGAACCGACTGAGACCGAATAGAGAAACTTACCTCGTGCGAGGAACTTCAAGAAGGGGATTTTTTCAACGATCCGCTTGCTGACATTACGTTCTTTCAGGATCCGTGAATCCAGCCCGATCGTCAGGGCATCTGCAAAATACGTTCCGTTGATCACGCCGAGATCGAGCCGATAATCGGCCCCATGCGTAATGGCCGATACGGCGCGCCGCAGATCACGGGCCGAATACTCATCCCGCAACCGGATCCCCAGCGATTTCGCAATGTCATTGCCCGTCCCAATTGGAATAAAGGCATAAGCTGGAATGGGGCCGGACAGCGGACTTGCCCCAAACTGCATCATCCCGTTAATCACCCATGAATGCGTGCCATCCCCGCCAATTCCGGCCACCACATCATAGGCGCCTGAGCCTGCGGCAGCCAGTTGAGCGACGACCTGATCCTTCAAGGGAACACCACGTTGGGAGGTAAGCAGATCAAAATCGACGTTCTGCCGCTGCAGTAACTCAGCGACATCAGGCCACAACCGCTTGGCATCACCGCCCGCCGCGCTAGGATTTAGAACGCACAACACCTTCATAAATCACATTCTGAAGATATTTAGCCACAAAACCGGCAAAAAAGAACGAAAAAAAACCGGCAATAACCTTTGCAAGGCAATGCCGGTCATATCAAGACACTCAAGGTCTTTATTTTTTGATTTTCTTCGGTGCTTTCAGCATGATGCGGACAGCGGATGCATCCATCTTCTTGACTTTGTCAGCAGCCACACCAAGGCCAACCAGACGTTTACGCTGAACTTTTTCACGACGCTTTTTGTCAGACGCCCCTTTAACAGGACGCCCCGCACGGGTATCTCCACCTTTTCCAGCCATAGTTACATCCTCTCTATAAACACGTTGCTTTATTCAACCAATGCATGTGAATGCAAGGGCGCACAAGATGCCGTTTAACCCATTGCAAGTCAAACAAATAAGAGAGCGGCACCTGCGGACTTTTCATTCCGCCCGATGCCGCTCTACCCTACAGGAGAGGATCTTTCCAGAGGTGAGCTGAATATTTCCAACTTTCTTCTGGCCGGAAGCCGGCCTTGGCTTCGCTACACCCCTCCTCTCCCTACGCCACTATTATACATCCACCGCTCTGAGACGTATAGTCAACCCGATTAACTTTTTTATTCCCGCTTAAAATATGTAACGTGCAACAGCACGGCCTATTTAGTATGATTAAGTATTTATGGACCATCAGTCAAAAATCAAGCTGAGTCTGGTTATACTGCTTGGCTGTTTGCTTGTGGCGTTTGGCTGGTGGTTTTTCCGCTCCACCCAGCAGCCAATCACTGCCCATAATCTGGTATCAGCGCCTTCTTCCACGAACCTGCCGGCAGGCCCTTCGACAGCGCTCGGGGCAGGCCCTTCGACAGCGCTCGGGGCAGGCCCTTCGACAGCGCTCGGGGCAGGCCCTTCGACAGCGCTCAGGGCAGGCAACTCAACAACCGCATTCGCTCCTGCGGCTGGACCTTCCTCCGCCAACACCGGTGATCCGACAGCAGGCATGCCATTGCTGCAAGTTTCAGAAACACCCGAACCCGGTCATCCTGAGGTCATTAAACGCGTCAGACTTGTGCGCGCCAATTTCAAATATCCGCTCTGGCGTGTTGAGGAATCAGTGCTGAAAGCACAGGCAGGACAACCTGAAACCATTCAATCACGCAATATCATGATCGCAGATCATGTGATGATCCGGTTAAATCCGGAAGTGGAACGTGTGAAACTGGAGACCCTTGTTCAATCGCAAGGGCTCACGATTCGCAAAGCCATGAAAATGCCCGGCTGTTATCTCGTCAGCATCCAGGATGAATCCATTGCCGCCCTACCCCGTCTTTTAACCCTCCTGGGCCAGGAGAAGAATCTCATCCGCTATGTCGAACCAGATTACGTGGTCCGCTCCCAGCAGACCCTCCCAAATGATCCCTCATTCGGCTTGCTATGGGGACTCAACAACAGCTCAACACCCGCCGCTGATATTTCGGCCCCCCAGGTCTGGGACCTGACCACAGGGGATACGCAGGTGGTGATTGGCGACATCGATACCGGGATGGATTACAATCACCCGGACCTTGCCTCCAATATCTGGCACAATACGGCAGAGACCCACAATGGACTGGACGATGATGAGAACGGTTATATTGATGATGTCAGGGGCTGGAATTTTGCTGCCGACAACAATGCGCCGATGGACGGGAATGGCCACGGCACGCACACCGCCGGCACCATGGGTGCGGTTGGCAATAACGGGATCGGCGTTGTGGGCGTAAACTGGCGCTGCCAGCTCATGCCCGTCAAGTTCCTGGATAACAGCGGTAACGGAGTGATTTCAGACGCCGCCGACGCCCTTCACTATGTCGCCGACCTGCGACGGCGTGGAGTGAATATCAGAATCACCAACAATAGCTGGGGCGGCGGCGAGTTCAGTGCGACCTTCCGGGACGCAGTGGTTGAACAGGCAGCACTCGGCATTTTGTTCATCGCGGCGGCTGGCAACAACTACCAAAACAACGACAAAACGCCTTTTTACCCCGCCTCCTACAGTATTTCGAATATCCTCGCCATCGCGGCAACGGATAGCCACGATGCACTGGCTTATTTCTCGCACTACGGCCTCAACTCAGTCCACCTCGGCGCGCCCGGCGTCGATACCTACAGCACACTCAATGGATCCCGCTATGGCTATATGAGCGGAACCTCGATGGCAACGCCGCATGTATCCGGCGCGGCCGCGCTGCTCTGGAGTCTCTGGCCAGCGGCCCGTGCCGAAGACATCAAGGACGCCCTGATGAAAGGGGTTGATGTGATTTCCTCCCTGGCCGGAAAAACCATAACTGGAG
>Ga0194056_10000816_pt1 | contig 17142 bp, 22 predicted proteins | sample SepL4413m_MetaG_FD_155458 | JGI IMG/M metagenome (GOLD analysis project Ga0194056, IMG submission 155458) | Anoxic zone freshwater microbial communities from boreal shield lake in IISD Experimental Lakes Area, Ontario, Canada - Sep2016-L442-13m | ecosystem: Environmental > Aquatic > Freshwater... | reverse complement strand
AAGTGATTACATAGATGTGCCGAAGGGCAATGCAAATCATTTTCCATTACAAATGTTTCAACAGGATAGTTGGCTGCTGCCTGTAATAACATTCGTCCCAATTGGCCACCACCTAAAATGCCTACTTTTTTCATTTGGCAAATATAAAAGGTAATATTGTAGGGCAGGGAATATGGGATAATATTTTATACAGATTATTAAACTAATAGTGGAAATGTAGTTTTGTAACTTTTATTACCCTATTTCATGTAAATGCAACTGATATTTGCATTACTTTCAATTATGATACTTGAACTTACGGGGTATTTACTGGCTGCTTTAATTGGCATATCGCTTGGTCTTATTGGCGGCGGCGGTTCTATATTAACTGTGCCATTACTGGTGTACATTATGGGTGTAAACCCTTTACTGGCCACATCTTATTCTCTTTTTATTGTAGGTGCTACTTCATTGGTAGGTGCAGTTAATAATTATCACAAAGGGTTTGTAAATATTAAAACTGCTTTATTATTCGGAATATCTTCTATTTCCGCAGTTTTTTTAACACGTAAATTTCTTTTACCATCTATTCCACAAGTATTTTTTCCCAATAAAATATATCATTTTAGTCATGAGTCTGCCACTATGGTTTTCTTTGCCATTTTAATGTTACTAGCAGCAATAGCCATGATAAGAAAAAGTAAAGACCCCAATCAATCAACGCTTGTTGTGTTGCAGGATACCATTCCAATATTAAAATTATTTTCTTATGGCGCGTTAATAGGATTGGTTACTGGGTTATTGGGCGCAGGCGGCGGTTTTTTGCTAATTCCTTTTTTAGTTTTAGTTATTAAAATACCTATGAAACAAGCTGTAGGTACTTCTTTACTTATTATTGCTTTGAACTCTTTAATTGGCTTTACGGGCGATCTGGGACATTTTATCATTAATTGGACTTTCTTACTTTCTATAACTGCAGTTGCTATAACAGGAATATTTATTGGCGGACTATTGAGTAAAAAAATTAAGGGCGAAAAATTAAAAATCGCTTTCGGATGGTTTGTGTTGGTTATGGGCATCTACATCATAGTAAAAGAACTATTTTTCACAGCGTAATGATGCGATGAGTAAAATCATCAGGCTTGGTGACCGTCATCATTCACTAATGTAACAAATGTGGCTATTTAGCGGCGTAAATTATCTGACTTTTACACAGAATAACATTATTGTACAGTAAACACAATTTATGAAAGTCGAACAAATCTATACCGGTTGTATTGCACATGCTGCATACTATATTGAGAGTAATGGCGAAGCTGCCATCTTTGATCCATTAAGAGAGGTACAACCTTATATTGATAGGGCTAATAAAGATAACGCACAAATTAAATTTGTTTTTGAAACACATTTTCATGCCGATTTTGTAAGTGGACATTTAGATCTTAAAGCAAAAGTTGGAGCTGAAATTGTTTTTGGCCCTACTGCAAAACCCAGCTATCCGGCAACGATAGCAACAGATGGCCAAGTATTTTCTATTGGCAAGTATAAGGTTAAAGTGATTCATACACCCGGCCATACTATGGAAAGTACCACTTATTTGCTAATAGATGAAAATGGGAAACAACATGGAATCATTTCGGGCGATACTTTATTTATTGGTGATGTGGGACGTCCAGATCTGGCTCAACATGTTGTAGCAGAATTAACGCAAGAAAAGCTAGCCAGGCATTTGTATCAATCCTTAAGAAATAAAATACTACCACTTAGTGATGATCTGATGGTGTATCCCAATCATGGGGCGGGAAGTGCCTGTGGTAAAATGATGAGTAAAGAAACAACCGATACGCTAGGACATCAGAAAAAAGTAAACTATGCTTTACAACCGATGACTGAAAATGAATTTGTAAAAGCTATACTTACAGGGCTAACTCCTCCTCCGGGATATTTTCCAAAAAATGTATTGATGAATATTAGCGGCTACGAAAGTTTGGATGCCATTATGGAACGCGGACAAAAGCCTTTGGATCCGCTTGTATTTGAATTGTTGGCCAACGAAACAATGGCATTGGTATTAGATACAAGACCTGCCGCAGTATTCGCAAAAAGCTTTATTCCAAACAGTATAAGTATTGGATTGGATGGTAATTTTGCACAGATGGTAGGAGACCTAGTAATAGATATTAATCAAGAAATATTATTGGTTACCGAAGAAGGAAAAGAAGAAGAAAGTATGATTCGATTGTCGCGTGTAGGCTATGATCACACAATTGGTTATTTAAAAGGAGGATATGCTGCTTGGCTAAAAACAAATAAAGAAACTGACCATATTGCAAGAATCACCGCAAAAGAATTTGAAGAAAAGTATAATAAAGAAAATATGTTGATTGTTGATGTAAGAAGAAAAAGTGAATATGATGCACAACATGTAATTGGGGCAATCAACATTCCGCTGCACCAAATAAATGAACATCTTGCAGAAATACCTAAAGACAAACCTTTTGTTATTCATTGCGAAGGAGGCTATCGTAGTATTATTGCCGGTTCTGTTTTAAAACAAAGGGGTTGGAATAATTTTGTAGATGTAATAGGAGGGTTTAAAGAAATTGCTACTACATCAACACCATTTTCGGAATATATATGTCCTACTACTTTATTGTAACAAATGTTACGAAATAAAAATATTTCAAATTTTAAATTGCAATTAAAATTATCTATTATGAAAAAGAATATGGGAAATGCAGATCGTATCATAAGATTGTTGCTTGCTATTGTAGTGGCAGTTTTATATTTTACTAATATTATTACTGGCACATTCGGTATTGTGCTATTAGTAATTGCAGGTGTTTTTGTGTTAACCAGTCTTGTAAGTTTTTGTCCTTTGTACACTTTGATTGGATTAAATACCTGTTCTACAAAAAAGCAAGCTTAATTACACAATGTTTACACTACATTATTTAAAAGCACTTGTTACAATAAGTGCTTTTTAGTTTGTAACCTTTGTTACCATGTAGCCTTTAAAATGGGCTTAATTTTATGACATAATCTAAAAAATGAGACAGACTATTTTTTCAAATTGGAATCTAATGCGTTTCTTTCGCCTAGTAATTGGGATCATAATTATTGTGCAAGCTGTAATGGCTAGAGATGCTATGCTGGGATTGGCGGGTATTTTTTTTACCAGCCTTCCGGTTTTTAATGTGGGTTGTTGTGGTGCTGGCAGTTGTTATGTTTCTGAAAAAAAAGATAGGTCAAAAAATAAAGACATTCATTATGAAGAAGTGGTTTAAAAGCAATCTGCTTTACATTATTGGTGCTGTTATTGGCGCCCTTGGCGGTTATTTGTATTGGAATTTTGTGGGATGTTCTAGTGGCACTTGTGCCATAACCTCAAAACCAGTAAACAGTACATTGTATGGTGCATTAATGGGAAGTTTATTGTTTGGTATTTTTAAAAAAGAAAAAAAATCAAGTACAACTACTGAAAAAAATAATGATCATGACATTTAATGAAATGATACAATCCGAAAAACCAGTACTTGTAGATTTTACTGCAGCTTGGTGTGGCCCATGTAAAATGATGGCACCCATTTTAAAAGAAGTAAAACTAGAAATTGGGGATGCTGCAAGTATTGTAAAAGTAGATGTGGATGTAAGTCCAGCCGCAGCACAGGCCTATCAGGTGCAAGGTGTGCCCACGTTGATTTTGTTTAAGCAAGGAAAAATATTGTGGCGACAAAGTGGGGTAATAACGAAAACTGGATTAGTGAATATTATTAAAAAATTCACTTCCTAAGAAAGCAGTAGGTATGTAATATACATAGCCAAAATATAATCATAAAACATTCAATTTTTATAAGTAAATAGGCCATAATAACCGCCTCTTACAATTACCCGTTTTAAATTAAATAAACTATGAAAGACCAGCAAACTATCATCGACGTAAGAACTGCTGAAGAGTTCAGTTTTGGAAATGTACCTGGAAGTATTAATATCCCCATGCAAGAAATTGCTATGCGATTAGTTCAGATTAAAGCTATGCCGCAACCAATTATTTTATGTTGTGCAAGTGGAAATCGCAGTGGGCATGTGCTGTTGTTTTTACAAAACAATGGGGTTAACTGCGAAAATGGGGGAAGTTGGTTAAACGTTATTCAAAAATTACAAACTACTTAATTTTAAAAAACATGTTACAGGCAATTAAAAATTTATTGGGACTTGGTCCAAAAGTTGATTTTAATGAATTGATGAAAAATGGTGCTACAATTATTGATGTACGATCAAAAGGTGAATACCAGGGTGGACATATTAAAGGATCACAAAATATTCCGTTAGATGTTTTAGGTAATAATTTGGCCAAACTTAAAAGAGACAAACCTATCATCACTTGTTGCGCATCTGGAATGCGAAGTGCATCTGCAAAAAGTATTTTAAAATCGAACGGTTTTGCAGACGTATATAATGGTGGTGGATGGATGAGTTTGCAAAATAAGATCAGGTAGTAAAAAAATAGTCTACAAATTTAGTCTACTATTTTTTTTACTTTGTAAAATATTGCTATCTTAGTCGCCTAGAAACTAAGGGCAAATATTTTTTTATATGAATTTCATTGAATGGATTAAACAACCCTGGCCTTGGTATGTGGCAGGGCCATTAATAGGATTAACAGTACCTATATTGCTAATTATTGGCAATAAAGCTTTTGGCATCAGTTCTTCAATGCGCCATATTTGTGCAGCTTGTTTGCCATCAAATATTCCTTATTTTAATTATAATTGGAAAAAAGAACGTTGGAACCTATTCTTTGTAGCCGGTATATTTTTAGGCGGTATTATAGCAGCAAATTTTTTGGCCAATCCATTACCCATTCAAATTAACGCAAAATTGGCTGCAGAGCTTTCTGGGTATGGTATAACCGATTATAATGGTCAAGTACCTCATCAATTATTTAACTGGCAAACATTATTGACATTAAAAGGATTCATAATGATGGTAATTGGGGGAATGATGATTGGCTTTGGTACTAGATATGCAGGCGGTTGCACTAGTGGTCATTCTATAATGGGGTTAGCTACTTTTCAATGGCCATCGTTAATAGCTACTTGTTGTTTTATGGTGGGCGGTTTTATAATGGCCAATTGTATTCTTCCATTAATTCTTAAATTGTAATGATGTCCGCAGTAACAGAAAATAATACCGATTTTGAAGTTCGTTCATTAGATGAAATGGGCGTAAATGAAAGTCGTCTTACGCATAAATTGTACCACAATATCAAATACTTGATTGTAGGTATTGCTTTTGGAATTGTATTTGTAAAAGCAGAAATCATTAGTTGGTTTCGTATTCAGGAAATGTTCCGCTTGCAATCATTTCATATGTATGGTGTAATTGGAAGTGCTGTAGTGGTCGGTGCTATTTCAGTATGGTTTATTAAAAAATTCAATATTAAAACCATCTACGGCGAAAAGATAGAATTTTACTCCCGTAAATTCAACAAGGGTCAAATATATGGTGGATTGCTATTTGGTTTGGGATGGGCCATTACAGGTGCTTGTCCGGGACCATTATATGCCCTAATTGGGTCAGGCGCCACTGTAATTGTAATCACCTTATTAAGTGCCATTGCAGGCACCTGGCTATACGGTTATTTTAGGGAAAAACTACCTCATTGATTTAAAAACTACCTCTTCATTTTTATGCGTAATTTTGTCCGTTATTTAAATGGACCAATATGAATTTAGAAAGTCTTCAATTGATATTTGAACCCAATTTGATACAGGAGATCCGGGAATTTGGAGATTTAAAAAGTTTTAAAGAGGGCGACCTGATTATGGACTACGGAAAATATATTCGTATGATGCCTATTGTATTAAAAGGTACCGTTAAAGTATTACGCCTGGATGAAAATAACAATGAAATATTATTGTACTATTTATCTAGTAACGATAGTTGCTCCATGGCCTATAGTTGTTGTGTAGAAGCCAAAAAAAGTGAGGTTAAAGCTATTGCAGAAGATGATGTTGAACTCATTGCTATCCCCCACGAAAAATTAGACAGTTGGTTGTGTTCCTATCCCAGCTGGAAGAATTACATCATGCGTAGCTTCAACGAGCGTTTTATAGAATTATTGAAATCAATAGAAAGTATTGCATTTCATAAATTAGATGAGCGTCTGATTGCTTACTTGAAAGAAAAGCAGCGACACACTGGTTCCAGCGTAATTAAGGCCTCACATTATTTAATTGCAGATGAACTGGCTACTTCAAGGGTGGTAATATCAAGGTTATTAAAACAGTTAGAAAATAATAAAAAAATTATTTTGTATAGGAATGAGATCAAGTTATTGCCTTCTTTTAGTTAATTGCGGTAATAATTCTATTAATCTTAATCCAATGCAATTAAGTGTATCTTGTAAACGATTATTGCTAACTATGGACAAGGTTTTTAAAAATGAATATCCGGATTATTTAAGCACCGCTGAAAAATTTGATGCGATACGGTCTGCTGAGTATCCTCAATTAGATGCTGCAGGTCATGTGTATTTAGATTATACTGGCGGCAATTTATACTCCAAATGGCAGCTTCAACAGCACATGGCTTTTTTGGAGAATAATGTATTTGGAAATCCCCATTCTACTAATCCCACTTCAATAGTTTCTACTATGCATATAGAAGCTACTAGAAAAGCGATACTGGAGTATTTTAATGCAGGCGAAGATTATTATTGTGTGTTTACTTCCAATGCTACACAGGCTTTAAAGATAGTAGGAGAATCTTATCCCTTTGATCACAAAAGTATTTTTTTATTGCTTTTTGATAATCATAATTCAGTAAATGGTATACGTGAATATGCAAAACGTAAGGGCGCCGATTTTGAATATTGCCCGGTGTATTTGGAAGACTTAAGGATTGATGAAGAAAAATTATTGAAACAACTCAGTTCTAATAAATACAAACACCACAAACTTTTTGCATATCCTGCGCAATCAAACGTATCGGGGGTTAAACATGATTTGAAGTGGATTGATATTGCGCATCAAAATGGATGGGATGTAATACTTGATGCAGCTGCGTTTGTGCCAACTAATACTTTAAATCTGCAAGAAGTAAAACCTGATTATGTTCCTGTTTCTTTTTATAAAATGTTTGGGTATCCAACAGGGGTAGGCGCTTTGCTGATACAAAAAAATGCTTTTAATAAATTAGATAAACCTTGGTTTGCAGGTGGTACAGTATCCTATGCATCGGTAACCATGCCCGAATTTTTTTTAGTAGAAAATCAGGAGCGTTTTGAAGAAGGCACTTTAAATTATCTTTCCATTCCTGCAGTTAAAATTGGATTAGATTGGATGGCACAATTGGGTATGCCGGCTATTCAAAAAAGAGTACAATGCTTAACAGATTACTTATTAAAAGCATTACAAGATTTACAACATGGTAATGGTAAACATTTGATTCATATTTTTGGGCCCACAAATTCTGTTAATAGGGGGTCTACCATCATCATGAATTTTTTTGATAGCAACGAAAATAAAATAGATGTAACAATAATTGAGGACCAAGCCAATAAAAAAAATATTTCTATTAGAATGGGTTGCTTTTGTAATCCAGGGATTGACGAGATTACGAATTGTATCACATCGGATGAGTTGTCAGTTTTTTATTCCTCAAGGATCGATGCTAAATACGATAAAATCCATTTCTTAGGAAAGATGAGAGGTGCTATCAGGGTTTCACTGGGAATGATGACCAATTATAATGATTGTGAATTGTACCTCAATTTCTGTAGATCTTTTTTGCAATAAACTAATTTGTAAATTGCCCGCTAATTTTTTTTAGTATGTCTTCAAATGCGGTACTCCAGTCTTATCATATTCAACAGCATCAGATAGCATTGTTTGTTCCAGTTACCTTGTCTTCTTCAACACATGTTCATGCTCCCTATTGGGCTAAAGTATGGCCAGCGGCTATTGGGCTTTGTTATTTTTTACAAGACCATCTTTATTATATTCATAAAAAAAAAGTAAAAGAAATTGCAGCAGGATTGGGGCTTCCATCTATTTTTACAGCTTCACATGCTGATCAAGTTTATTGTTCGGATATTGAACCCGCTGCAATGCAATTGGTGCAACAATCGGTGCAGTATAATCAACTTACAAATGTGCATTGTGCTGTAGTTAATTGGAATACTTATACAGATACCATAATACCCGATACTGTTTTGCTCAGTGATGTTAATTATGAACCTGATCAGTTTGATCAACTTTTTTCGGTAATCTCTTTTTATATTAAAAATAATTGTACAGTTATTTTAAGTTCACCTCAACGGCTTATGGCCAAACCTTTTATAGAATTGGTTTTACCTTTTTGTTCTACACGCGACGAGGTTTTAGTACATGAAAATGATTGTATTACTGCAGTAAGTATTTTTGTGCTACACCTGTAGTTTATTAAATCAATTTTGATCTCAGTTCTTTTATTATCTTTGTTAGGATGTTACCGGATTATCCACATAAATTATTTAGTGACAAGCGCAACAACTATTCACTTCTGATGTTGACGCTAGCCATGGATTCCAGTTATTAATTTGAATCGGGCAGGAATGTATTTCTTCATCTCAAATTATCTACATGCAAACAGCAACTATCAACACTACTAATAATATGGTAGATTTTTTACCGTTACAAGGAACCGATTACGTAGAATTTTATGTAGGCAATGCCAAGCAGGCCGCGCATTTTTATAAAACAGCATTTGGCTTTCAAAGCCTTGCCTATGCTGGACCCGAAACTGGCATGAAGGATAAAGTGAGTTATGTGATCCAGCAAAATAAACTCACTTTTGTTTTAACTACACCATTAAAAAATGGCAATCCAATTTCAGATCATATATTCAAACATGGGGATGGCGTAAAAGTATTGGCATTAAAAGTAGATGATGCCACTAGCGCATGGAATGAAACCACCAAACGTGGAGGCAAATCTTATTTAGCTCCAACCACTTTAAAAGACGAAAATGGAGAACTGGTATTAAGTGGCATTCATACTTATGGCGATACGGTACATCTATTTGTAGAAAGAAATAATTACAGGGGTGCGTTTATGCCAGGATTCAGGGAGTGGAAATCCAATTTTAATCCTTCAGAAACAGGGTTGTTGTATGTAGACCATTGTGTGGGCAATGTAGGTTGGAACCAGATGAATCCTTGGGTAAAATTTTATGAAGATGTAATGGGCTTTAAAAATATTTTAAGCTTTGATGACAATGATATTTCTACCGAATACTCTGCTTTAATGAGCAAGGTGATGAGCAATGGTAATGGCTATGTTAAATTTCCTATTAATGAACCAGCAAAAGGCAAGAAAAAAAGCCAGATAGAAGAGTACCTTGATTTTTATGATGGGGAAGGCGTACAACATATAGCCATTGCCACAAATAATATTGTTTCTACGGTAGTGGAATTACAAAGTCGCGGCATTGAATTCTTATCCATCCCTGCAAGTTATTACGAAACAGTTTTGGATCGTGTTGGAAAAATTGATGAAGACTTACAGCCTTTACAAGAATTGGGCATATTGATTGATCGGGATGAGGAAGGCTACTTATTACAAATATTTAGTAAGCCTCTTGAAGATCGTCCCACTTTATTCTTTGAAATTATTCAAAGGAAGGGCGCCAAAAGCTTTGGTAAAGGTAATTTTAAAGCTTTATTTGAAGCATTGGAAAGAGAACAAGATTCGCGTGGAAACTTGTAAAATATTGTTATAGTAGTACCCTATCACATCATTTCAACTTTTTCCACATAGGTGTATTTTTTTTAACATCGCGGGTGGCAATTTTAATTTATTTTTACAATGAACTGTAACCCCCAATAGTTTTTTAATGAAGAAATTTTTTATAACATTTTTTTGTCTTAGTATAACTATGCTATGTGTAAGCAGTAAACTGCAGGCACAAGGCACGTTTATGGAAATACAGAAAAATTCAGTAAAAATAACTTCCATTTTCATTAATATTGAAGATTCATTAGTTAAACAGTTTGAAGAAAAAAAACTTTCTTGGCCGCCTCAGGAAATGTACATCCGCTCTTTTAAGTACGATAGGCAACTTGAAGTATGGGTAAAAGGAAATGCAAAAGAATCTTTTAAATTATTTAAAACGTATAAAGTTTGCATGCAAAGTGGTACTATTGGCCCAAAAAGAATGGAGGGCGATTTTCAGGTGCCAGAAGGGTTTTATTATATTAATGAGTTCAATCCAAACAGCAAATATCACCTTGCGCTAGGGTTAAATTATCCTAATACAGCCGACAAGATTTTAAGTGATTCCATACGACCAGGTAATGCTATTTATATTCATGGCAGTTGTGTATCTACTGGTTGTATTCCCATTAGTGATGAGCCTATTGAAGAAGTTTATATAATGGCAACATTAGTTAAAGCAAACGGGCAAGATTTTATTCCTGTTCATGTTTTTCCTATCAAATATGATGTAAAAAAATCGGCCGATTACCTATCACAAACTTTACAAACAAAACCTACGCTTATCGATTTTGCAGCACGTCTTAAAGAGGCGTTTAGTTATTTCGAAGATAAAAAGCAGCTTCCAATAATCGTTATTAATAAAAAGGGCGAATACATTATTAATTAACGCATCAATACTTGTACTGTTTCTGTTGTACGTTGGGTAAGTATCACTACTTTATCTTTTGTTAATTCATCGAATTTTTCTCTGGTATAATGTCGGATGGTAAGCAAGGTTAAATCTTTTTGTAACTGCACATCAAAAATTTCAGTAGCCGCCAAAGCTAATTTTTCAATTTTATCAGAACGATCATCTAAACAACATAAAATACTAATGGCGCCATTCTGTATAAGATTCGGGCGAATTTTAATATGATCAAAAATTTCATATAATCGGCTTACATAAGCTTCACCCACAAATGAAAAATCTTTAGAACTCAGTTCTAGTAAAACTTGTTTATTTTTTAAAACAATTACAGGGGGTAAATGGTGAACTGGCTTTTTACTGATAATCGTTCCTGCTAATTCGGGTTGTAAAAAACAACGCACGTGTAACGGAATGTTTTTATTTTGTAATGGTTTGATGGTTTTAGGATGTATTACTTGTGCACCATAGTAGGCCATTTCAATTACTTCATTATAACTTAATGTATTCAAAAAAACTGCATCCGCAAATTGTTTGGGATCTGCATTCATAACACCTTCCACATCTTTCCATATGGTTTGGCTTTCGGCATTTAATAAATTGGCAAAAATGGCTGCACTAAAATCACTGCCCTCTCTTCCTAAAGTGGTGCTTTCGTTTTCATCAGTGGCACCAATAAAACCTTGTGTAATGATGATGTTATTTTTTGCAAAAAGGGGCTCAATAATAGCTATTACTTTTTGTTGGGTAATCGTCCAATCTACAGTAGCATCTCTAAAATTATTATCGGTTCTTACTATATCTCTTACATCAACCCATGTAGTAGAAATTCCGGCTTCATTCAAAAAATCACTCATCATGGAAGTGCTCATTAATTCGCCGCTGCACACAATTTGGTCGTAATAGTAATCATATTCTCTAACTGGCTTATCATGCAATAACCACTCTATCTCTGTAAAAAAATCTCTTAAATGGGCTTCCGATTTTTTCCAGTTCAAGGTGCACAAGTATTTTACAATATTCAAGTGTTGGTCTTTCACTATTTGAAATAATTGAAGGGCATCCTCTTTTCGGCCTTCAAAAAATGCATCTACTACTTTTTCTAATGCGTTGGTAGTTTTGCCCATGGCAGATATAATTACCAGTATCTTTTCGCCCTGATAGCCTTGTAATATAGTGGCCACATTTTTTATTCTGTCTACACTGTTAATACTGGCTCCTCCAAATTTAAAAACCTTCATTTATATCAGTTGATTGAGTTAATTCTGTAATTTAGCTACGGATTTTGATTTGCAAAAATCGGTATTCCATTCCAATAAAAACAGTACTATTTAATCAATTGTAGATTTATGAGCATCAATCGTAGAGTTCAGACACTGGATGAGTTTACTATTCAGCAATTACGCGACTTTCCACTTGCTACCGGCGAACTTTCAAGCTTATTAAGAGACATTGGTTTAGCGGCCAAAAGAGTGAATGTTGAGGTAAACAAAGCTGGCTTGGTTGATATTTTGGGAGATGCTGGAGAAATGAATGTTCAGGGCGAAGAAGTTAAAAAATTAGATGTTTTTGCCAATAATCAGTTTGTTGGGGTGCTTCGTCACGGAATAAGTTGTGCTGGCATAGGAAGTGAGGAATTGGATGATATTGTGATATTTGATGACGAAGTGAGTAATAACAGTAAATATGTTTGCTTATTTGATCCGCTTGATGGTAGTAGCAATATAGATGTAAATGTTTCAATTGGAACCATTTTTAGTGTATACCGACGCATTAGTGAATTAGGAAAACCTGCAACAGAAGCAGATTTTTTACAACAAGGGATTAAACAAATAGCCGCAGGTTATATCATTTATGGGTCATCTACCATGATGGTATATGCTACTAGAAGGGGAGTAAATGGTTTTACATTAGATCAATCTATTGGAGAATTTACTTTAAGCCATCCAAATATAAAATGTCCTGATACGGGAAAATTTTATTCTGTTAACCATGGCAATTTTTTCCAGTATGAAGAATCTGTAAAAAAATATATTACAGAATGTCAGAAAAAAAATATTTCTAATGGAGGTCCATATACGCAACGTTATATTGGAAGTATGGTAGCAGATGTTCATCGTAATTTAATTAAGGGCGGCATTTTTATGTATCCAGCTATTTTAGATAAACCTAAAGGAAAATTACGGTTGTTGTACGAATGTAATCCTTGCGCATTTATTGTTGAAGTAGCGGGTGGAAAAGCTACCAATGGTAAACAAAGAATTTTAGAAGTACAACCGCATGCATTACACCAACGCACTCCATTTTTTGCAGGAAGTAAGTTGATGATGGAAGAGTTGGAAGACTTTATGACGGAAAAATAACAACCCTATTATTTAAGTAATACCATTTACTAATGAAGCATACGATTATATCTGTAAAAGACCTGAAAAAAAATTATGGCACATTTGAAGCAGTAAAAGGAATTTCATTTGATGTGTATGAAGGCGAAATATTTGGGTTGCTTGGTCCTAATGGTGCTGGAAAATCTACTACACTTGAAATAATAGAAACCCTTCGTAATAAAACTAGCGGACAAATATTTGTGGATGGGATGAATCTTGATACCGATGCAGGAGCTATAAAAAAAATAATTGGGGTGCAACTGCAAACTTCAGGCTTTTATCCTGGACTCAATTTAATTCAACTGATAGAATTGTTTGCTGGTTTATACAACGAAACGGTTGACCCCATGGCATTTTTAAAACTGGTTAACCTAGAAGACAAAGCAAAGAATAAATTCAAAGACATGAGTGGTGGCCAAAAACAACGTTTCTCTATAGCCACAACGCTTGTCAATAAACCCAAAATAATTTTTTTGGATGAACCTACTACAGGTTTAGATCCTCAAGCTAGGCGCAATTTATGGGACTTGATAAAAGAAATTCGTTCAAAAGGGACCACTGTAATTATCACCACACACTATATGGATGAAGCAGAACAACTCTGCGACCGTATTGCTATTATGGATGAGGGTAAGATTATTGCATTAGATTCTCCGGATAAAATGATCGACGATTTGGTGGCAACAGGATTTGAAAGACCAAAGCAGGTTAAGTCGGCTAATCTGGAAGATGTATTCATTCATCTAACAGGTAAAGATATCAGGGAAGATTAAAAGCAGTAATTATTTTTAATACTAAATAAAAAGAATGAAGCGATTAATAATTATAATAATAGCATTGGCTGGATTTGTAATGGTACAGGCGCAAAATAAAAAATCGGTTAAAACAAGAGCCGTTGTAGAAAAACCTTTGCTTAAAAATCTATTAGATAGTTTTAGTTATGCCATTGGTTATAATGTTGCCATGAGTATGAAAGGACAAAATATGACAAAAGTGAATGCGGCAATAATGCAACATGCTGTTGAAGATGCATTTAAAGGCAAGCAGCCTTTACTTACCTCACAAGAAATTGGCAACTGTTTACAAAAACAAGTTGATGTTTTTACTCAGGATGTAGCTGGGCCTGAGTTAGCAAAAGGGCGCGAATATCTTGCACTAAATAAAAAACGTAAGGAAGTAATTACGTTGCCAGATGGGTTGCAATATGAGATTTTAAAAAATAGCGATCATCCAACCATTAGTCCCAAAATTAATGATACGGTTGCAGTCAACTATATTGGTACATTAGTAGACGGAAAAGAATTTGATAATTCATATAAAGTGGGTCAGCCAGTCATTTTCCCCGTAAATGGGGTCATCTTTGGATGGATGGAGATATTACAATTAATGACACCTGGAGATAAATGGCGCGTATTTATTCCAACAGAAATGGCCTATAATTTAAAACCCAGAGATCCTAAATTGATACCTCCTGGCGCGGCATTAATTTTTGAAATAACATTAGAAGGCATTAAACCAACAGAATAATTATGAACGAAGATTTGAAATATCCCATTGGCAAATATCAAGTACAACCTTATTCCGAAAAGCAATTTCAAGACTGGTTAATTGATATAAAAAATTTACCTCAACATTTAGAAAATGCCGTTTTAAATTTAGATGCAGCACAATTGGATGTGCCGTACCGCGAAGGTGGCTGGATGATAAAACAGGTAGTACACCATGTGGCCGACAGTCATATGAATGCCTACATAAGGTTTAAATTAGGCCTCACCGAAGAAAATCCATCTATCAGGCCTTATGATGAAGTGGCATGGGCAGAACTTAAGGATTCGTTGGAACAGCCCATCAATGTATCGATTACTTTACTGCATGCATTGCATAGCCGTTGGAATTTTATTTTAAAAGACCTTACTGAAGAACAACTCACAAAACGTACCGTATTCCATCCCGAACATAAAAGAGAAATGACCTTGTGGTTTCTATTTGGATTATATGCTTGGCATGGACGCCACCATGTAGCACATATTATCAGTTTAAGAGATAGAATGAAATGGGGGTAAGCCTATTATTGATTATTCATTGATCTCTACAAATGGATTAATCATGTTACTTTTTAAATAATTGAGTTTTTTATGAAATGGAAAACACTGTTAACCTCTTATATCAGCCAACACCAGTATTTTACTGCAAGACAAGACAGGTGTGAAATGCCCGATGGTCAAATAGTAGACCCATATTTTGTGGTAGAATTACCCGAAAGCGTATGCGCTATGGCTATAACTGAAAATAATGAAGTATTATTAGCAAAACAATACCGTCATCCAATAAAAGAAACGCTTTTAGAAATTCCAGGAGGCTTTATTGATGAAGGCGAAAATGTGGAAACCGCTATTGAGCGTGAATTGTTGGAAGAAACGGGATATGCTTTTACAAAATTTGAGTATTTAGGAAAAGTTGCTGCAAATCCTGGCGCATTAAATAATTATACCCATTTGTTTTTGGCAAGAGGAGGTAAAAAAGTAAGTACTCAATCACTAGATTATAACGAAGAGATTGAAGTATTAAAAGTACCTCTTGCAGAAATGAGGCGTATGTTACAACAAAACGAAATTATTCAGGCATTACACTTAGCATGTGTATTTTATGCGTTTCAGAAATTAGATGCTGAAATTTGATGGCAATAGTGAATAGTCAATACTGCATAGAGTTGTAAACCATATTCATTGTTACTTCATATTTGTTCATTGTATCTCTACTTCTCCTACCAAAAATACACTTCCACATACAATAATCAGGTCTGTAGCAGCGGCATTTGATTTTGCAGCTGCAATGGCAGCATTTACATTTTCAAAATGATTGCCTTGTAAATTATATAGCGCTGCTTTTTCTTTTAATTGAGCCGCATCCATAGCACGAGGAATATGGGCATTTGTAAAATAATATTGTGCATCTTTTGGTAACAACGATAATACTTTGCTTACTTCTTTATCCATTACCATTCCAATTACAAAATGTATTTTTCTGTCTTCAATTTTCTGTATTCTATCTTCTATCTGCTCTCTTCTACCTTCTGCTTCCTTACTAACCTGCTTCATCACCTGCTTTATCCCATCCTCATTATGAGCCACATCTAAAACAATCGTAGGATTTTCTGCAATCACATCCCAGCGGCCATACAATCCTGTTAGTTTTTTGGTATTAGCCAGAGCAAATTTTTCATTTTCATTAGTAATAGTAAACCCTTTTTGTTTTAGGATACTTTCGGCATTTAAAACGGTACAAAGATTTTTTATTTGATAAAGCCCATTTAGATCAAGAGTGAAATTTTCAATAATATTATTGGGGGTGTTGGTCACATTACATTGTAATGCTTTTGTTGAATAAATAATGTCATTTACTGAATATGCTTCAGTTGCAAAATAAATAGGGGCGCCAACTAGATTGGCCTTATCCATAAATACTTGTTTTGTTTCGGTTAAATATTCTCCAATAACTACTGGTATACCGGGTTTAATTATTCCTGCTTTTTCTGCTGCAATTTCAGGTAGGGTATTACCTAGTAAATTCATATGGTCGTAACCAATATTAGTAATTACAGATAGTATTGGTGTAATAATGTTGGTGCTGTCTAATCTTCCACCAAGTCCTGTTTCAATTATTGCCACATCAACCTCATGCATGGAAAAATATTCAAATGCCATTGCCACAGTAAGTTCAAAAAATGAAGGTTGAATGTTTTCTGATAATGCTTTTGTTCTTGCAACAAATTCAATTACAAAATTTTGGTCAATCCATTGGCCATTTATTTTGATACGTTCTCTAAAATCTTTTAAATGCGGGGAAGTGTATAATCCTGTTTTATAACCAGCTTGTTGCAATATTGCCGCCAACATATGACTAGTGCTGCCCTTGCCATTGGTTCCAGCAATATGTATACTTTTAAAATTATTTTGTGGATTGCCTAATGCGGTGCATAGTTCTATAGTATTGTGAAGATCCTTTTTATATGCTGCCGCACCTATACGACTAAACATTGGCAGATGCAGATAAAGATAATCTATCGTTTCTTGGTAGTTCATGTATATAGTTATTACTATGCAATTGCAAAGGT
>Ga0194056_10000815_pt1 | contig 17148 bp, 15 predicted proteins | sample SepL4413m_MetaG_FD_155458 | JGI IMG/M metagenome (GOLD analysis project Ga0194056, IMG submission 155458) | Anoxic zone freshwater microbial communities from boreal shield lake in IISD Experimental Lakes Area, Ontario, Canada - Sep2016-L442-13m | ecosystem: Environmental > Aquatic > Freshwater... | reverse complement strand
GGTGCGTGGAGCGAACCGGCCGGGAAATGGTGGGTTGCGCACGAAGTCGAGACGCTGAAAGCACTTACCGCTGTTCCAGATCCGTTCGCGTAACGCACCATTCGATGCTTCACCCACCCTACGTCGAGCTAGCAGTGACAGCAGTTGGCAAAGTTATGATCAAGGCCGGCCTGAGAGCGGCCCTACGTAGAGCGGAATTCATTCCGTTTACCTGAAGAGACAGGGTAACGGAATAAGTTCCGTTCTACGAAGGACTTTTCAACTCCGATTTGCCCACTTTCTTCCTCTTGACCCGTTGCCGCACTTTTGTTATTTTCCAACCCTCCTCGAACACAAAGGAGTGGTATATGAAATTTTTGACAATTACCGTAGTGATGGCTGGTGTTCTTATTGCAAGCGGCTGTCGGCATGCTTATGAACCGCCGCCACCGGCATATTACTGCCAGCCGGCCTGCGCGCCGTCGTGCAATCCGTGCGCTCCCAGCACAACCCCCTATTTGCAGCCAACTCCGGGGATCATCCCCAGAACCCCCTATACGGGCAATCCCGCCGCTGGCACCTACACACCTCCAGGTGCCACCTATGCAAATCCTGGCGCCAATCCCCAGCCATCTCTGCCGGCGGTTCGCTGAGCCAAGCAAATTCGTGGGTGACCACAATAAACAAAAAAGCCCTTCGCGGGTCTGGCCTGCGAAGGGCTCGGACGGTTTTCCCTTGATAGCGCACCCCCTGACGTGCGGGGCGCAGGACTCCGTTCACTTGCGGAAAGTCTTAGTCTTAGAGCGGGTCGTCACCTACTACGCCCCACTTGTTATAGCGGCTACGCATGCGAGAAATTTAGGAAACTTTCGCCATAAAGCTGGCATGCTTTCTCGAGCGTGAGGGCCACTTCAGCCCAAAGACTCCCTTCGCCAACGTCATTATTCGTTGCGCGGATCGTCAGTAATCTCTATCGGCGATTTCTGTCTGAAATTTCTCTGTTTCACGGCAAAGCGTCTGTTTCACCCTCGGATCTTGCCTTGCCCCATCCATCTTTAGGGAAAACTGGTATCATGCATGAGTATCAACTTCCCAGGAAATGGTACGGATCATGGCTGCTGTCGATGCCAAGAGCGAAACGAAACGCGAGCCAATGCCCGGCTACCATCCGCTGGTTATCGTGGTGGTCGCCGTGGCTGCGGGTGTGGTCGTTGATCGCTATCGGCCCCTGCCGGTCGCAGTTTGGTGGACGATTGCCGCAACATGCCTGGGCGGTTGGTTCATGTTATGGCACAAACAGCGGAACATGGCCGCATCGGTCGTGCTTCTTGTGGCCGGATTGGCTGTGGCCGCGTCCTGGCACCATTGCCGCTGGAATCTGTTCGACGGCGACGATTTAGGCCTCTTTGCCGGCAGCCGGAAAGAGCCGGTTTGCATCGAAGCTGTCGCCTTGCAGACGCCACGGGTAATTCCCCCGCCGGAGTTCAATCCCCTGCGGTCGCCGCGAGAGGGTGATGAGATCCGCTTTGAGGTGGAACTGCGGGCCATTCGCGACGGTGATCAGTGGCGCACCGCTTCCGGTCGCGCGGCCATGGTCGTCGAGGGTCTGGTTCCGGATCTGGCCGCAGGCGATCGATTCCGGGTCTTTGCCCATCTACTACCGCCTGAACATGCCATGAACCCCGGCGAGGCCGATCGCGCGGCTCGTGATCGCGGCCGCCGGATCACCGGTCGCCTGCGGGTGAATCATCCGGAAGCGATTTCCATGGTTTCGACGGGTTTTGCCTATGGCCCCGCGCGACTCCTGGAATCGTTGCGGTTGCGTGGTCTGCGAGTCTTCGCGGATTATCTCCGTCCGCAACAAGCAAGTCTGGCGGCGGCCGTCTTGCTGGGGCTTCGCGAGCAGCTCGATCCGGAAGAAACCGGGGCCTTTCAACTCACGGGCACGATTCACCTGCTGGTGATCGCGGGGCTGCACCTTGGTATTCTCGCCGGTTTTGCCAGCGTGATCCTGCGTCGGCTGCTGCCGTGGCGATGGGGTTTGCCTGCCGTGGCTGGTTTTACGATCTTCTATATGCTGCTGGTCGACGCCGAGCCGCCAGTCGTCCGGGCAACCGTGCTCATTGTAGCAACTTGCGGGGCGATATACTTCGGCCGTCGCCGCGTCGGTTTCAATGTTTTGGCACTGGCCGGCCTGATCGTGCTGACCATGAATCCGGTCGATCTATTCAATATTGGACCGCAGCTTTCCTTCTTGTGCGTCGCCGGACTGATGGCGATGGCATCGTCGTGGTTTGGGACGATGCCCAGCCCGGACATTCTCAACACGACGCAGCCGCCGACCAAATTGCCATCCGCAATCGAGAAGCTCTCCGTAGGGCGGACTTTAGTCCGCCTCGCGCGTTGGCTGCCGCGCTGGATGTTCTCCGAACCGCAGCCGGCCGCAATCGAGAAGCTGCTGGAACAAGAACGTCCCTGGCCTCTTCGCTTGCTCAGGTTTGTGGGGCGCGGCGTACGACACTTGACGCTGGTTAGCGGAACGATCTGGCTCTTGACCATGCCGCTGGTGATGGCGCGATTCAACATCTTCAATCCCATCGCCGTGGTCATCAACTCCGCCGTTTGGCTTCCGATGGCCGGGGCGTTGGTCAGCGGCTTGGCCTTGTTGCTATGCAGCATGATCCCCGGTCCGCTGGCGGCGGTGTGTGCCCTGTTCTGCAATTGGCAACTCGCTACCGTCGAGTGGCTGGTGCGGTTTGGCCAGCACATACCCTATGGGCATAGTTGGGTGCCTGGGCCAGCCGATTGGTGGCTGATTGGCTTTTATATTGGGCTGGCGGTTTTCACCGCGTTTCCGCGAGTTCGTCCGCCGTTGCGCTGGCGGCTGGTGTTGTTGGGAACATGGACGGCCGCCGGCATCATCGTCCCTTGGTGGACCACCGACCGTCACGGGCTGCGGTGTACTTTCCTGAGTGTCGGTCACGGCGAGGCGATCGTGTTGGAACTGCCTGATGGTCGCACGATCCTTTACGACGCCGGCCGTTTGTCGGCACCAACATCTTGCTGCCGCATCGTCTCGGGCTACCTATGGTCGCGGGGCCTCACGCACATTGACGCAGTTGTGCTCTCGCACGCCGACGCCGACCACTACAACGCCTTACCGGAACTACTGGAACGGTTTTCCGTGGGAATGATATACGTTTCGCCGGTGATGTTCGACCAACAGAACGAGTCGATCCAATTCCTGCACGACGCGATCAACCAGGCAAAGGTGCCGATTCGCGTGATTGCCTCCGGCGATCGGTTGTCTGGTGGCCCGGACTGCTTGCTCGATATTCTCCATCCGCCGCCACACGGCTTGCCGTCGACGTCCAACGCCAACAGCATTGTGCTTTCCGTGGAATATGGCGGCAAGCGGGTGCTGTTGCCGGCCGATCTGCAGTCGCCGGGCTTGGACGACGTGCTGGCGAAGCGTCCGCTGCATTGCGACATACTGTTGGTGCCGCACCATGGCAGCAAGTCGAGCATGCCCGAGGAGCTTTCTGCGTGGAGCACGCCCGACTGGTCCGTCTTCAGTGCCGGCAATCGCTACGACACGAGCACGGTCGAGGCAATTTATGCGAAGTACGGCCGCGTGTTGCACACGGCTGACAGCGGGGCCGTAATGGCACGCGTGGATGAGAATGGGCTGAGGGTAGAGACGTTTGTGGGATCCGATTCAGGGCACCCGCGCAGCGGGTCGGCGAGGACCGGCCCACCCTACAGCTACAATAACGCGTTTTCCCGAAGTGATCGGTGACTCTGGCAGGTGCAGGGGCATTTATGCCCCTTTTCCGCGAAGCGGTATTCGGCCCGTGCTTTAGCACGGGTAACACGACCAAAACCTCCCATTCCCCCCCGCGTCCCGACCGCCGTAGGCGGTCGGGACGCGGGGGCGGTCGATCGCGGTCATTCCAAAACCCGTGCTAAAGCACGGGCCGAATACCGGCTGCGCCGGGAATGACCATAAATGGCCATGAAGACACTCGACTGGCCGAAAGATGGGGGTAAGGACAAGGCGTCGATGGCAGCAGCCCATCGGGCTTTGTGATCGCTTAGGATCGGCGCATCAGTAAAAAGTAGCAGGCACACTCCGTGTGCCGTCCGCCCCCGCTCGGCGAGTGGGCAAAACACGACAGTTATTTATGCGCCGATCGCTTACCGGCAATCGATCCGGACTTGGCGGAAGTGGCAAGGGCTTGGCCAGCGTTGCCAAAGTCGCTTTGAATGGCTATCCTTGTAATGATCCCTGGTTCCGATGGTGCATCATCCATTTATGAAGATGGGTAAGGTTTCCGGTTTTGCGGACACGGTGTCCGCAAGAGAAGGGCGGTACGACGGATGGCGGACTTGGTTAATACGAGTACCTAGCCCGTCAGATCTTTCAGTGCCCTGCGCAACTCGGGAAACTCATAGGCAAATCCTTGCTGCATCAGCCTCCGCGGGGCGCAGCGTTGGCCGGTTAGTGCTAGGTTGGCATTGATGCCGGTTAGCCAGCCGCCGAGGCGAACGGCGAAGGCGGGGACGGGTGGACTCCAGGGGCGGTGGAGTGCGGCACGCAGCTCGCGCATGAATTGGGCGTTGGTCGCCGGTTGCGGCGAGGTAGCCACATAGACACCGTGAAAATCCTCGCGGTCGATGGCATCGCGGTAGATCCGCACGGCGTCGGCAAGGTGCAACCAACTGAGATACTGCCGCCCATTGCCGACGGACCCGCCGAGAAACCAGCGGGCTAGGCTCGCCAGCGGCGGGAATGCGCCACCCTCACGGCCGAGTATGACACCCAGACGCAACACCACGCGGCGGACGCTCGGCATGGGACTCTCGTCAAATGCCTTTTCCCACTGCTGGCAGGTCTCGCCGAGGAAATCACCGCCCGGTGGGGTCGATTCGTCGCAAACTCTTTCGCCCGTGTCGCCGTAGATTCCAACCGCAGCCGTTTGCACAAAGACCCGCGGCGGCCGGCGGCAGCGACGAATGGCCTCGCCAATCACCTCGACGGACGCCACGCGGGAGCGGACGATCTTGCGGCGATTGGATTGCGTCAGCCGGCAGTTGATGTTCTTGCCGGTCAGGTTGACGACGGCCAAGGCGTCTTCCAGCGATTTTGCCCAATCGCCAAGCGTCGAACCGTCCCATGGGACGATCGTTCCGAGAGCGTTTCGTGGTTTACCCCGGGAAAGAACGATCACTTCATAACCGTCGGCAAGCAGGCGGCCGGCAAGGGCTTGGCCCACGAACCCGCTGCCGCCAGCCAGAACGATCCGTTTGGGAGCCATGTGGTTTGCCCCTTCCTAAGGACTTGGTGCAGAATAACTTGGTAGGATGGACCTCCGAGTCCGTCCCTATTCTTCGTGGACGGACCTGGAGGTCCATCCTACTTATGCCGCACCAAGTCCCGAGCGACTGCGCAAGGGAAAACCGCGGCCATAAGACCGCGGTTTTTTGAAATACATTTACGAAGCCGTCAAGCGGCTCCAATGATTACCGCTTGGAGAACTGCGTTCCACGGCGAGCACCGCGGAGACCATACTTCTTGCGTTCCTTCATGCGGCTGTCGCGAGTCAAGAGGGCATTCTCGCGGAGCTTTTCCATATCCTCGCCCGACTTCTTCAGTGCCCGGGCGATCCCCAGTTTGCAGGCATCGGCCTGACCGGTGATACCGCCACCGTCGACGCGGATCATAACATCAACCTGATCGCGTTTGCCGGTCTGAAGCAGCGCGGCAAGCACCGCGTTCTGGTGCGAGATGTTGCGGAAATACTCGTCGAAGGGACGGCTATTGATGATGATTGTTCCCTGTCCCGGACGCAGACGAACGCGCGCACAGGAGGTCTTCCGCCGTCCCGTTCCCAAAATGTCGTCTGCTCGTCCTTTGAGTGTGGTCACTGCCTCTGCCATTTTTAACCTATTTCCTGGGCAACCTGTGTTTTGTGCAATTCAATTCCACAAATTTGCGTGTGCGATAAAACTACTTGAACGAAACTATTTGATGGCAACCTCGAGCGGTTCAGGCTGCTGTGCCTGATGAGGATGCTCGCTGCCGACATAAATCTTCAACTTCAAGATCATTTTGAAGGCGAGCTTGTTCTTGGGCAACATTCGCCGCACGGCCTCGGAGAGGATCTTCTCCGGCTTGCGCTTGCGGCGCGTGGCGGCCGTCTCGCGGTGCTGGCCCGGATAGCCGGTGTACCAAGAGTACTCTTTCTCTTCCCACTTGTTGGGATCGCTAAAGATGATCTTCTCGGCGTTGATCACGACCACAAAGTCGCCCGTATCAATATGGGGCGTGTACGTGGGACGATGCTTGCCCATGAGAATCATCGCGATATCGCTAGCCGCTCGGCCAACCACTTTGTCCGTAGCGTCCACCAACCACCATTTGGCCTTAAGCTCGCCCGGCTTGGCCATGTACGTCTTCGCTATCTTAAGCATTGTTACAATCCTGACAAAATGGCCACAAACACGACAATATCGGTTGTGATCCGGATAATAAAATTCCTTCCACTCAGCCTGAAGCCGGGAAACATGCATTCTAGCTATATATCGGCCGCATGACAAGGGTGTCCGCCACTCGGAAATAGAGAAATTTTGTCCGCCACCAGCAATTCACCCAGTCGAGGGGATTCCCAAGCACCTATATAACCATCATAATACTTTTTGTAAGCTAGACTGTAGTTTGTGGTATCACCGTATCCATGCCCCACCGATTGGGTAGAATTATGATCGTTGGCATTCCTCGAGAAACATTTCCTGGCGAAACCCGTGTTGCCCTCAACCCGGCGAGTATTCCAGTTTTGGCAAAAGCGGGAATCGAAGTCCGCGTGCAATCAGGGGCGGGTGTGGCCGCCGGATTTCCGGATTCCCAATACGTCGAAAAGGGGGCCAAGGTGGTTCCCACGCGCGATGAGGTCTTCACCGCCGACGTGATTTTACAGGTCCGCGCTGCGGGAGCCAATCCCCAGGCGGGCAAGGCCGACCTACCCAAGCTCTCCCCAGGCAAGATTGTCATCGGATTATGCGATCCCTTGGGGCAGCCAAAGGCGAACCAGGAGTTTGCCGCCACCGGAGCGATGCTCTTTGGTCTGGAGCTTTTGCCCCGCATTACGCGGGCGCAGAGCATGGATGTACTCTCGTCGCAAGCGACGATTGCCGGCTATCGGGCTGTGCTCCTGGCCGCACAAGAGTTGCCCAGGATCTTCCCAATGCTCATTACGGCGGCAGGAACTCTGAACTCCGCGAAGGTGTTCATCGTCGGTGCCGGTGTGGCCGGTTTGCAGGCGATTGCCACCGCCCGGCGACTTGGTGCGGCCGTGTCGGCCTATGATGTCCGCCCTGCGGCCAAGGAGCAGATCACCAGCCTGGGTGGCAAAGTGGTCGAAATGCCGCTGGACACTGCGGCCAGCGAAGGTAAGGGCGGCTACGCCCAGGCGCAGGACGAGGCCGCGAACAAAAAACAGCAGGAGTTCATGGTCAAGCCGGTGGCCGGCAGCGACGTAGTCATCACCACTGCGGCGGTTCCAGGGCAGAAATCGCCCGTGATCGTCACCAAGCAGGCAGTGGAAGGCATGGTTCCTGGTTCAGTGATCATTGACCTAGCCGCAGAGCGAGGCGGCAACTGCGAATTGACTCAGGCCGGCCAGCGGATCGTCCACAACGGGGTCACCATCCTCGGGCCGCTCAATCTGTCGGCGGAAATTCCCCAGCACGCCAGCCAGATGTATGCGAAAAACATTTCCACGTTCCTGCTCAACCTGGTGAAGGACAAGCAGGTGCAGATCAATATGGAAGACGAGATCATCCGCGACACACTGGTCGCCCGCGACGGCAAAATTGTCTGTGCGAGGATTCAGCAGTTGCTTTAGATACCGTAGGATGGACTTCCAAGTCCGTCCGTGAAAGTAAAATAAGAAATAAGGACGGACCCGGAGGTCCATCCTACCAACCCAAAAAATGGATTTCGACGTAGAAAGGACAAGCTAAACGATGTCATTTACCCCCTGGATACTCTTGGCACTGTCGGCACCGGAAACTGGCGCAAAAGGCCCTTTGACGATAGCGCACTTCCTGACCCTGTTGTTCGTGCTGATGTTGGCGACGTTCATCGGGCTGGAAGTGGTCAAAAATGTTTCGCGATTGCTCCACACGCCCCTGATGTCGCTGACCAATGCCATTTCCGCCATCGCGGTCGTGGGATCGATCCTTCTTGCTGGTAAGGCGTCGGGCGGTGAGAATCAGCCAATGATCATTACGATCATGGGGACCGTCGCTCTGGCCGCTTCAATGACCAATATCGTAAGTGGGTTTCTCCTCACGGATCGCATGCTCAAGATGTTCAAGAAGCGGGAGCCAAGCAAGTCATGAATAAAGAGTACGTGGATATCATCACGCAACTGATTTACCTGGTTTCGACCGGGTTGTTTATCTTTTCGTTGAAGTGGATGAGCCACCCCGGCACGGCCCGCCGGGGCATCGTTTCCGGCGTGGTGGCGATGGTGGCTGCGATCGGCGGAACGATGCTGGATCCGGGCATTCTCACCTACAACTGGATCGCGGCTGCCGTCGTGATCGGCTGCTTGGTCGGTGTGCCGTTGTCGTGGGTTCCGTTGACGGCCGTTCCCCAGCGAACCGCGCTATCGCACGCATTCGGCGGTCTGGCCGCAGGGCTGGTAGGCGTCGCGGAATTTTACTTGAGATACAAGCATGACTTGGTTCTTGTCGATCTCAACCAATCTCGCGAACTTACCGGCTTCACCACCGGTGCCCTGGTCGCCGAAGTGATCCTTGGCTTCTTAACCTTTACTGGCAGCCTCATGGCGGCAGGCAAACTCCAGGAGTTAATCCCAACGCGGCCCATCACCTACAAGGGACAGAATGCGATCAACTTCACGCTCATGGGGGTCGCATTGCTCTCCGGCGCGTTGCTGGTCTATAACCCGACGTGGTGGTTCTTATTCCCCGTCATCGTCCTGCTCTCGCTCGCCTTCGGCGTCTTGCTCATCATCCCCATCGGTGGTGCCGACATGCCGACCGTGATTGCATTGCTGAACTCCTATGCGGGCCTGTCGGCCGTGGCCATGGGATTTGTGCTGGATAACAAACTATTGATTGCGGCGGGTGCGCTCGATGGTTCATCGGGCCTGATCCTCTCGATCATCATGTGCAAGGCGATGAATCGCTCGTTTACCAACGTGTTGTTTGGGGCTTTCGGCCAAGTTCAAGCCGCCAGCGGCGCGATCGAGCAGCGGACGGCCAAGAGCGCCACGGCCGAAGATGCGGCCCAAATTTTGGATGCTGCGCGGACTGTCGTCATCGTACCAGGCTATGGCATGGCCGTGGCCCAGGCCCAGCACCGCGTCCGTGAGTTGTATGATGCCCTGACCAAGCGCGGCGTGACCGTGAAGTTTGCCGTGCATCCGGTTGCCGGCCGCATGCCGGGCCACATGAACGTCTTGCTGGCCGAGGCCGAGATTCCCTACGACCGCCTCATCGAAATGGAGGAGATCAACCCCGAAATGCCGGAGGCCGATGTCACCCTGGTGGTGGGGGCAAACGATGTAGTGAATCCGGCCGCTCGGCACGACAAGTCAAGCCCAATCTACGGCATGCCAATCATCGACGCCGACAAGGCCAAGACGGTGTTCGTCATCAAACGGAGCATGAACCCTGGGTTTGCCGGCATTGAAAACGAGCTTTTCTTTGCCGACAACACGCTCATGCTTTTCGGTGATGCCAAGGCAGTGCTCACAAACCTGGTTCATGCGTTGAAGGAGTGAGTGCGGAAAATAATTGACAGCGAGGGAAAAGGTCGATTATAATTCGGTGTCGGAACAGAGGTCTCAATCGTGGCCGCCGGTCTGCGGTGGCTGGTCTTTTTCAGTGGAGGCACCAAGCCATGGCGGTTTCTCGTGAAAAAAATGCGGCATTTACGCTGGTAGAACTGCTCGTCGTGATCGCCATTCTCGGCATCTTAATGGGCCTGCTCATTCCGGCAGTCGGCGCAGTTCGCGAGTCGATGCGACGGACCCAGTGCAAAAACAACCTCTCGCAAATCGGGAAGGCGGCTCAAATGCACCTGGCAAAGTTTGGCCACTTTCCGTCCAGCGGTTGGGGTTATTTGTGGGTCGGAGATCCAGATCGGGGTGTCGGTGCCAGGCAACCGGGCGGTTGGATCTATAATCTACTCCCTTTTATGGGCTTGGATATGATTCACGATATTGGCAAGGGCAGTGGTACGGGTAAGGCATCGGCAGAGTTGCAATCCGCGGTCATCCCATCCCTGATCTGTCCGACGCGTCGCAGACCGGTTGCCTACCCTGCGAGTGGGGTCGCAACCAATGCAGCCCAACCCCAACCCTTGAAGCTCAGCAAGACCGATTACGCGGCTAACGGCGGCAGTGTGGTTTTGGTCACCGCCAATGGCGGCCCGCCTATAAGTGTCCTCGCAAATTCCTCCACTTACTCTTGGCCGACCAATCAATCGACCTTCAACGGTATCTCGGGAGAGCGGAGCGAAGTCCAATCAGGGCACGTCACTGATGGCCTGAGTAACGTCTTTCTGGCAGGCGAGAAGTTTCTTGATCCCAACTTCTATTACACGTCTTCCGCGGGTTCCGCAGGAACACCTGGTGCCGAGAACTATTGTGCGCTGCAAGGCAATGGCTATGACACCAACCGCTGGGTTCCCACGCTGTCAACGCCGCTGCCGTCTCCGCTGCCGACGCAGACGCTCGCGCCACTGCGAGACTACTCGCCCCTCAGCTACTCGGATTCGACGTGTCCAATCACGAATCCCAGCAAGATTTTCGGTAGCGCGCACTCCCAAGGCTTCCAGATGGTCTTTTGCGATGGTTCGGTGAAGCTGTTGAATTTCAAGATCGATCTTCTTACCTACCAGAGCCTCGGGGTTCGCAACGACGGCACGGTCTCCGAGAACTACTAAACGGACATCATGAAGGCTGCATACATTGAAAAAACCGGGACGATCGATCAGATCCGGTATGGCGATTTGCCCAAGCCAAAAGCGACGGGTATTCAGGTGCTTGTGCGGGTAAAGGCTGTCTCGGTTAATCCCGTCGACACGTATATTCGTGCGGGCACCCTTTCGATGGAATTGCCCAAGCCGTTCATTCTTGGATGTGATTTGGCGGGCATTGTCGATGCAGTTGGTCCCGAAGTCAAGCGGCTCAAGATAGGGGACCGCGTTTGGGGAAGCAATCAGGGCCTCCTGGGCCGCCAGGGTACTTTTGCCCAGTTCGCAGCCGTTGAAGAACAATGGCTCTATCCCATTCCCGAAGAAGTCTCCTTCCAGGATGCCGCGGCAATTGCCCTGGTGGGAATCACGGCCCACCTCGGTCTTTTCCGCGATGCCCAACTGAAGGCGGACGAGAAGGTTTTCATCCATGGCGGCTCGGGCGGGGTCGCATCGTGCGTGGTACAAATGGCGAAAACCATCGGTGCCGGCGTAATGACGACCGCCGGGAATGATGATAAAGTCCAGATTTGCCGCACGTTGGGTGCCAGCGTGGTGGTGAACTACAAGACGGGCAATGTCGAAGACGCGCTGAACCGTTTCGGCGCGGTCGATGTGTGGTGGGAAAACCTCCGTGAACCGAATCTCGAACGTGCCATTAGCCACCTGGCTCTCCGCGGACGGATCATCGTCATGGCCGGTCGCGAGGCCAAGTCCGCGTTGCCGATCGGACCATTTTACGCCCGCGATGCCAAGCTGTATGGATTTGCCATGTTCAACTCCCCCGCCACGGAGCAGCGCAAGGCGGCCGCCGAAATCAATCGCTGGCTGGCCCGTGGCAAGTTGCGCCCGCGGATCGATCGCGTCATGAAGCTTTCCGAAACGGCCGAGGCCCACAAGCTTCAGGAAGCGAGCACTTTGCTGAAGAAGGGTACTCTGGCTGGAAAAATAGTGTTGGTGCCGTAAGGCAGAGCGAAGAAATAACTCTTACAATTTTTCTGTAGGACGGGCCTTGGAAACTATCTCAAAGGGTCTTTTTCACCGCGGAGGACTCGAAGGTACGCAGAGGATGAATCCTAATTGAGGGCCTCTGCGATTCTCTGCGTCCTCTGCGGTGAATTCTGAGATAGATTCTTAGCCCGCCTGTCGAGATTTGGCGTGGAAGGGCTAAAGCCCGCCTTTGCAGGCTTTTGTAGGATGGACTTCCAAGTCCGTCCTTGGTTTTTCGTGGACGGACTTGGAAGTCCATCCTACGGGGGCGCGTCGTGCCCTGTTAAAAGAGATTGAACTACAGTTTGGCCCTGGTTCAGTGCGAATTGATATTTGTAGGGTAGGCTTTAGCCCGCCTTTGCAGGCTTTTTTGGCGTGGGCGGGCTAAAGCCCATCCTACGACTTGTCAAGGTTATTTTTTCGCTCGGCCGAGGCGTTCAGGTGCGAAGGCCGAGGCGGCTCTTCCTCGGCGATCATCATGAGATAGGCATCGCGGATGTTCTCCTCCAATTCGACAAGCGATTCACCCTGGCTAAAGACGCCCGGTACACCTTTCAGCCGGCCCACGTACCAACCTTCGTCGACCCAATATTCCAGTGTACAGGACATAATTATCTACTCCACGGGTTCATTCACTAAGAGCTAAATGGGTTTTGCTCCATTTGCTTCTTCGCCTTGCTCAGTCGAGCCAAATGCCGTCCTTGAGCCGTTGCGGCGTGTACTCTTCGGTCACGTAGCTGATGTCCTTGCTGATCAGGGCTTCGACTTCCAGTTTGAAACCGTTATCGAGAAGCTTCTGGATTTCCTTTTGCCACGGCTTCTTGTTGGCGAACCAGGGATAGTTGGCGATCTGCTTGGCCCGCTTGCGGTCGATATCGTTCAGGGCGATTTGGACGCTTTCCGACAGGGCGCAACGTTCGTAATCGATTGATCGCAGGCCAAGAAAGCGGGCGTCGGGAATGGCCATTCGCTGCGACTCGTAGGCCAGGTTGATCGAGCCTTGCTTGATCACACTGTAGATATAGTACCCCCAAGGATCGTTATCCAGGAGACAATAGACCGGCAGCTTGAGTTCGTTGTGCAGGCGGTAGAGCATCCGCCGCACGCCGCGGGGTGGCTGCCCACCGCCGTGGGTCAGAATGCAATCGTTGTTGCGCCAAAATCTGTCTTCGTTGAACCGCTGCCAGACCGTGTCCTTTTCGACATGCAGGATGAATTTGGCCGAGGTCTTCTTGAACTGGATCACCTCGGGTTCCACGATCGACGGGATGCCGTAGCCCCCGGAACCCATACGCGCGCAATTGATTTCGTCGCCGCTATCGACGAGTGTGATGTCGCCGACCATTTCCCCGGCCTTCTTGGCGTAGAGGTGCAGTTCCTCGCGAAGGCTATTGAGCAATACTTCAACGTCCTCAATCACCGGGTCGGATTCGCCCTGGTTGTCGAACGTCTCTTCCTTGGTGCCGTGGATGGTGTGCTTCATCAGGTAGAAGAGACCTCGGATGCTGGTCGTCTTGCCCTGCTCGATGAGCTGCGTCACGCCGCTGGCCACGAGCATGGTCTGCATGAAGCTCTTGGCCTGGGAGAGGTTGAAGAGCTGGCGGCGATTCGTGTTGCGGCCCATCTCGATGAACCGCTTGGCCTTGTTGTAGCGAACATTCGACAAGGTTCTGGCCGGAATATCGACGTGCGGATCCTTGCAGCGATCCGCCGCGGCGACCACCACATCGGCCAGTTCAGTGAGCCGCTTGAGGGTTTTCGTGTCGCGAGGAGCGAGTGTGACTTTGGTTTTGGATGCCATAAGTGTTATCGTATCGAGGAATACTCGGCTCATGAACCTCGTCGTCCGAATCGGTAGTCGTCAAAATGTTCCGCTAGGTCTCCGAGACCGGTAGCGATGCGCATGCCCGCCAGCGGATCCTCGTTGCTGGCGGGGCGGGGCGCGGCCCCGCCGGGTGCCGTTACCTCCAAGATGACCCTCACTTGCTGGTGTTCAGCAAGATCGAGACCGCCGAGCGGCCGAAGCACGCCGTTTTCGTAAATCGCGTCGATGATCATAGGCATAGAATTGTTCCTCATTACGCGGTCAGAACCTCGACCGAAAGCACTTCCTTCACGACATGGTCGTCTTCGATCAGATTAAATCATGGGTCAATTCAATTGTATCACAACACGAGTCTCGGTCTATGCACCGTCCGGCACGCCGGCACTTGCCGGAGTTTCCGCGTCCGGATCGACAATAATCACATTTTTGCCGAAATCGATTTCTTCCTCACCAATGGGCCGGCCGCGATCATCCAGCCGGACGTCGGCGTCAAGGGTTCGCTTCTTTGCCACTTCCAGTAATTGCTCGTAAAGCTTCTTTTCGTCGGTGCTATTGATACGGCTGACGGCCCTGGCGACCTCGCCCAGGTAGCGAAGGAATATCTGCCGCCGCTGGCCTTCATGCTTGACGCGCAGCCGCTTTCTCAGGAACATTGCCAGCTTGCGGCCGACGGACTGCAAGGCCAGTCGCAGCTCCTTCTGGATCTCCGGGTAGCTGGCCACGGCCTCCTTGGATTCGCTCGTGAACGGCACCCACACGCTGGCCATGTGAACCATGAGCGTGACCGGGCCGCTGGGCAGCGAGCCACGCGACTGACTCAGCCCATAGGACCGCCAGTTCGTACTCAGCACGGTTTGCGTGATCGCGCAAGCCGCGGCTTGAAATTGCAGCGGCACGCGATTGGCATAGCGAAGGACGCTCATCGACTGGCCGTCGTTGAGATTCACGTTCCGCATTGCCTCGTGCAGTTTAGTGATCTCCTCGGGTTCGAGCTTTCCGGGTGAAACCCGCGGCCGCATGCCGGCTTCGGCGATGATCTTGTCAGCCGCATTGGCCCCGATGCCGTCGAACGACGACGAGAGGAACTGCCGCAAGGTACGGGCGTCGCTGGTGTCGAGCATTTCCTGCAAGCCCTCGCACGAGATCCGCTGGGCCGCTGAAGTGCCGCCGAAGGCAAGCCCAACCTCGATGACGAACGGGTTGCCGCGATAGACGGCCGGCGGTCGCGTGGCTGCGGCATAGAACTCGCCCGGCAACAACTGGTGCAGGCCCTTGAGGATTAGGTCTTCTCCGATGGGCACCAGGCAATCGGTCGCCGGGGCAGGAATCTTTGCCTGTTGGATCGCTTGGTAAATGGCGTCGGCCTCCTGCCGTCCGCACTTCTCGGGACTGCTCCGCTCGACAATTTTGGCCGCTTCGCAGATTTTGCGGGCAACCGTCGGGCTAACTCGCGAGAAGGACTGAATGAGGAACTGGCCAACCGTTGGTGCCTTGGTTTCCCTGAGCATGCCGACTAGGCGGCCCAACTCGACACCGTAGGGATGCGGCTTGATCTCGCGCGGTTCCGGCGGCAGTGTGTCGGTCACGTGCGGCCGGTCCCAGGGACCGGCGTCGGGATCAATATAGTGCAACGTGACGTGGGGATTGGCCATGGCCGTCTGTTCCAGGTAGTCGTCGACGCTACCGCGGCCACGCTGGTAACGGGCTTCCAGTTCAATCGTCACCCGGGTGCCGTGATCGATTTCGATCCATTCGATGCCATGTTTTTCAATATCGCGGCGGCCCTTGTCGTTAGGCTCAATGACGACGCCTTCGCCCTTGCCGTTGAGGATTTCCGGGCGGTTGCGTTTGGTGTCGATCTGCAACTCGTAGTAGTGTGCGTCCGATCGTTTGGAGACCTTGGACATGATCTTCACCGGCTTGCCGGTTGTCAGCAGGCCATACATACCGGCTGCGCTGATGCCGATGCCCTGCTGGCCGCGGCTCATCCGCATGCGATGGAACTTTGAACCGTACAGGAGCTTGCCGAAAATCAAGGGAATTTGCTGACGGAGGATGCCGGGGCCGTTGTCCTGCACGCCGACCTTGAAGCGATCGTTGCCGACACGCTGGATATGCACCCAGATCTCCGGCAGGATGCCGGCCTCTTCGCAGGCGTCCAGGGCATTGTCGACGGCCTCTTTGACGGTCGTCAGGAGGGCCTTGCGAGGATTATCGAACCCCAATAAATGGCGGTTCTTGGCAAAAAACTCACTTACCGAGATTTCTTTCTGACTGGCAGCCATCGACTGCGCGGTCGCCCGACGGCGGTTGGTGCGGACCTCGCCGTTACTGTCGGCGGCCGCCTCGCCGTTGGACTGGATCAATTCATCGCCCTCAGGGGGCGAAGTCGTGTCGGACATTTCAGACCTGTTGCTGATCGCGGATAAATAGGAAAGCGAGTCCAATTATACCGAATCTACAGGCGGTCTCTAGGGCGATTTTGGCCTAATTTTCTACGGAATTTGCCAACCTGTTTCGTTTGGCAAACAAAGATTCACCCCCGCAACGGCCCACGGCCGAGACTTAATCTATACGACCGAACCCCCCAGTACCCTTGAGGAGTCGATCATGGCTCATGGATTTTCACAGGCGGCGATTACTGCGGTCCTGGTAGCGGCCACGTGGTTTGCCGCGGCCGGGGATGTACGCGCCCAGGGCTACGGCACCCCAGGTTGGGCCAGCCCCGAACCGAACTACTATGCGATGCCGACAGGCTCCGAGGGCCTAGCTGCGGCACCCTATTATCCAAGCCCCCGGCCGACACCGCCGCTTGTCGGACAGACCTATATTACCTACGAACCGCTGGCACCGCACGAATTTCTCAATGTTCATCATCGCGGTTACAAAACCTATAGCGGCGATTGCCAGGGTACGGTCACACGAACTTCGGTCACCTGGAGGCATCGCCCTTCGCTCCACCCGTCGCTGACCCGCAGCGTCCCCGGCCTGCACACGCCGGCAAGTACATGCAAGTTTTAATTAGAGTAGGCGGATCGCGACTGAATCGCGTGGGTGCCCAATATCAGACGGAAGTCCCCGGGCCAGAGTCGGCCTATAACCGCCGCAACTATCTGCCCGCTCCGCCGCAACCGAGCGACACGTAACAATTTGGCGACAACTATACCGCTCTCGGTTGAGACTGACACTAACCCAAAGCGCGAGCGAGGTTGCTAAGCGACCGCGCAAAAATAACTTGAACAAATTCCTATTGGTCGTTTTGATGGATTGTGTCATAACAGATGCATGTGGGATGCACAAGTTATTGCACGGATTCAAACGAAGTACCGGTCGTTGGAGCCGG
>Ga0194056_10000814_pt1 | contig 17167 bp, 16 predicted proteins | sample SepL4413m_MetaG_FD_155458 | JGI IMG/M metagenome (GOLD analysis project Ga0194056, IMG submission 155458) | Anoxic zone freshwater microbial communities from boreal shield lake in IISD Experimental Lakes Area, Ontario, Canada - Sep2016-L442-13m | ecosystem: Environmental > Aquatic > Freshwater... | reverse complement strand
GGTCCGAAATCCGAGGTAATAACGGGCAGGCCACAGGCCATGGCTTCTGGCACTACGGCGGGGCAAGACTCGTGGCTTACCGAGGGAAGAACAAAGCAATCAGCCTCTCTCAGCACCTCCTCTGGATGTTCAACATATCCACGCAAAAACACCTGTCCCTCAAGTCCCAAATCACGGATCAACCGCTCAAGCCCATTTTGCTCCTCGCCTTCCCCGTAAATTTCTACACTCAATCGAGGATCACCGATCATTTTTACAGCCTCAATTAAATACTGGTACCCCTTCATCGGATGCAACCTGCCAAGCGAAACCACCTTGAAAGGATCTTCCGCTTTTCGAAGTCGCTGACTCCCCAACATAAAACGGGACAGGTCTACGCCATTCCAGACAAACGAACAACGTTTCGGCTGCAGATCCGCAAACCGGATCCATGCCTCTGTGCAATTCCGCGATTGACTGGAGATATGGTCATACCCGCGCAATGTATTCTTCATCAGCCAACGGCGGACCCGATTGGGTTCCGGGGGCGGAGTGATCATATTCATTACCAACGAGGGTATGTTGCACAACTTGCAGGCGATGCCGGCCACTTCATATCCACTGTTGCTCACATGCATTACATCCACCCGGTGCTGTGCAAAGACCCTCCGCAACATCAGCACCTCCCGTGCATTACCAACCAACAACTTCAACCAGTCAGGGCCCAGAAAAAGAATGGCTTTTTTCAGTTCTCCTAAAATCCTTCCGGTTTGCCCCCCCTTCCTCTCCCCTTGTGGGAGAGGATTGAGGTGAGGGGTATCTCCCGTCCCCACAGAAGCCACTTCTTCGCCCTGGCTTATCCTTTTCCACGCCACACATTCAATCTCCACATCCCGGGCATCCCGAAACAGTCGCGTACCCTCAATCCCAAACAAAACCGGCACATGTCCGGCCTTCCGAATCCCCTTCATTAGAGTTAACAGATATGTCTCTGACCCACCCCAGCCTTCTATAGATGTGAAGAATCCTATTTTCATCCCATTCCCTTCATATCCAAACCCATGAAATAGGACTCATACCTGCAAATCATCCGCTCGACTGTAAAATGGTCTTCCCATCGTTTCCGGGCATTCGAACCCAGTCGCTGACGTTCAGTTGCTGACGCAGCCAATGCACACACACAATCAGCCACTTTTTCGTCATCATGGGGACTTACAAGCAGTCCTGTCTCACCATCCACAACAATCTCAGGAATCCCACCCATACGGCTCGCCAAAACCGGTTTACCACGACTCATGGCTTCAAGCAGCGTCAGCCCAAAGGCCTCGGGCTCAGAGGAAAACAACACCGCCACATCAGCAGCATTGAAATAGCGATCCGCATTGGGTCGCCCGCCCATAATCACCACACAGGATCCGAGGCCAGCCTCGTCCGCATCCCGTCGCACAGCATCAAGGCATGGCCCGTCGCCGATGAAGATCAAGCGGGCGCCTCTGTCAGTTGTTAAGTTGTCAGGTTGCTGGGTTGTTAAGTTATTGTGCAATGGCGCTTTAATCGAGGACTGCCTCTGCACGTCACTCCACACTCTCACCAAATTGCCTTGCCCCTTCCAGCTCACGAATCGGGCGACACATAGAAAATCAACAACCCCGATCGATCGTGCAGGATAGTCGTCAGGAACACTCAAATCCGGAGATTCGGTGCCGAGATGAATCACTTGCCCCTTGGATGAGGGTATCCCCAACTTGCCTGCCCATTGACGCCGGGAAGAGTCGGAATTATAGAGGATGTCGTTAAGACTCCAATAACAGGCATGCTCAACCCAGCGCCGCACCCAATGAGTCGCCTCAGCCCCATGCCCCGGATGCGTATGGCTGATCGCCACAATGCGAGCGAAGGGGAAAACCACGCGGAGAGCAATTGGAAGCGTCTCGCATCCGAATTGGTTGGTTAGAATTATACGATGCCGGCATTGCCCGCGAACTGCCCATACCCGGCGGATGTCGATCCAAAGGAGTTTTAAGTAGCCAATAAATATGGACAAAGTAACTCTAGCGGCACTCTTCTCACCTTTGCCGGTGAGGACACAGGCGCTACATTGTGCTTCGCTCACTTCTGGCGCATAATCCCCATGCGGAATTTCGACAATCCGGAATCGCTTCCCATACCTCTTGAACCCAGCGGCCATTTGCCGCACAAATGTCGTCACCCCGCTGGGCGACATGTCCACTAGTGAAGGCATAATGAAAGCAATGTTTGGGAATTGTTGAAATGATTTCATTTATTTCGCAATAGCGACTTTTTCCCAATTAGCTTTTTGCTTCCAGGACCAATGAATCAGCGTGTTTTCCTGAAACCTGCGCGTTCAGTTGAACCAGGAAGAACAGGATTACATAGAGCATCTCCTGATCGCCGCTCTTCACGTACAATTTCACCGCCATCCACGTCAATAACGCAAAAACACAAGCAGACAGCGACGGCACTGATAATCAGAATAAATTTCAAGGATATCGCAGCGAAGACAGCCATTAACACGGTTTCTGTGAATCCGCGCAGTACAAAACCATGTTCCCATGTCACCGCCCAGTTATTGGCGTTCCATGGTGAGACCCAATTCACCCCGAACCAATATGAAAAATCACTGGCGCATGCAAAACAGATAATCCGAGGACGGAAAGCGCAATCGTTATCAAGCCCTGACTGATCGTCTTGAGGCGTGGGTCCCCAGGGTACTCTTGCGAACATCTTCCGTTCCAAGCTGCTGATTTAAAGACGTCAGGCATCCTCGAAATACCCCCATACTGTCTTCAGATATTTCGACTTCGTTCCCTCTCGAGCCTGAACCGCTCGACACTGTATTGCTCAGCCTGCAGATACAAATACTTCAACTCGTTTCGTCTCTCGTGCAAAACCCGTACTACGCCAACTGGGGTAAAAGCTTCCTCATACAAAACATTTACATTCTTATGCATCTCCGCAATCTTTTGATGCTTCCAAGTAAGCACATCCCGCAATTTCACATACAAATCCGGAAGATCAGTAAAGGTTACACAGTTGTGACCTCTCGATAAACCCGGATGCAAAGCACGAGCATACCCTTCATGAAGGATAGGAATGCAACCGGCAGATAGGGCTTCCACCACATTATGACACAGAGGCATGACGACACCCGGATGAGCAAGAAAGAATGCAAACTTCGACAATACGCAACGAATCTTTTCCTGCGGAACGCTGAAGTATTTTCGATCCACGTAAATGATATGATTTCCTCCCTGACATTGCTCCAATTCTTTTTCAGTTCTGGGATATTGGCACAAACCCGAGAGGTTTTGACGTACGCCGTCCAACATTTGAACTCGGGAGGGACATCCAAACAAGTTGTTCAACAATGAGTTGCAATATTCAGATTCATCAAAATTACCTGCGAAAAATACGCCTGATCGTAAGTTGCATGCGTCAAGGGGCGCATTCCATAGCCCTGAATGATACAGCAGGGGATGCATAGTCATCGGGATCCTGAATGAATGAGGTGACGGGGATTCAGTAAAGTAATCTGGAGAAAGAGGAATAGAACCGCTCGCCCCCTCAACACCTTCATGAAAACTCAACATTCTCCAAAAGGGTCGAGTCGATGTGAGCCGAATATTGGGCTCGTCCAACCAAAGCGTTGAATAGGGATCTGTGCTCTTCAGCCATCCATCGCGCCGGCGCACGAAAACACGCCAGTCGCAGAGGCAAAAGAATTCAACCAAAAGGTCAGCATAACGCATAAAAACATCAGTTCGAATGTCAAAATAGACTGCGGGAGTCTTCTGAAAACAGTAATGAGGCGCTTGCTTAGCACACTGCCACAACTTACTTCCGTAATGTGTTATGGTATTAAGAGTCATTGCATCACACCTGATTCCCTTATCTGTCTTTACTTGAGGCCGTTCTTATTGCTTCAGGGCACACCGTCTCAGGAGGCCAAAGAATACGCCAATCTTGTATCAATTGTCGCAAATATCCCTCTTCATTGCCAAAATCGCTCTGTTCCCACGCCAGTCCCGTTGCAATCCGCCGCATCAGAAAGCCTGCCTCATAAAGACTCGCATACGCCATTCCATGCAAAAACTCCCACGGCTTGGTTTGTAATGTCACCCGATCCAAACCAATGCGTTTGAAATATTGACCACGGACATTCCTCAAAATCCGTTCACGCCACCCAGACTCCTGTTTCCACTCCTTCGGCAATCGCTCCTCGCAGGCCGCCAATGTTTGCGCCGAGAGCATCCAATTGCGCCTCATAGCCTTGATGGATGGGCGAAGTCGTGACGCCTGCATAAGGTGCTGGCGCCAGGTGGCCAAACTGTCAGGGATGGAGATCGTATCCGTACCGAGTGCCGCTTTCATGGCCCACAGGCGGTCCGCACAAGTCCCGCAATCCGTCCGAAAGAAACCAATCTTTTCAATCAGACGCCGCCGGAACACTACCGAAGTAATTGAGGTCCAGGAGGGGCAATCCAACCCCACATGTACGAGGAATTCCAGCAAACCACTCCGCCGATGCACCTTTTCCCGCCATGGATCATAAAAGGTGCCCACTTGCTGGAATGGCGGAGGTGACATTGCCCGCCCGGTTTCATCAATGAACTCGAACTTGCACACCACCAAATCCACTTCAGGATGACGTTCCAGCATCCCGACCATTCGCTCCAAGAGTTCCGGCTCCGCCGTGTCATCACTCGTTGCAACATAGATATATTCGCCCTGTGCCCGGCGCAGGCATTCATTCCATCCAGCATACACACCTTCCCGCGGAATCTGGGACAGTTGCACGCGTGGATCATTACGAAATTGTTGAAAAAATTCCCATGCCCCATCACTCGAATAACTGTCACATACAACCAGTTCCCAATCCCGTAACGTCTGCGAGAATATCGAATCCATCCGCGCCTGCAAATAAGGCCGGGTATTCAGATTGGGGAGACATATGGAAACGAGAGGCATTAAACATTTATTTCGTGATGACTGCCGCAACTACTAGCTGATAGTTGGGATCATGATACTGCAAATCCTCGTTCGACAACTCTTCAGAGGCCAACCCATAAAGGAAACACGATGCCGTTTTAACATTGCCATAGGTTGACGTTGTTATGTTTTTCTTGGGGACATGCTCTTCGCATAAACGCCGGATAGTTTTATCCGTAAACGACCAATACTGCCCCCAGCGATCATAGTCGTATCGACTGATTTGCGTAATACCGGGATTGGTAATCAATAAGCACCCTCCCTTTTTCAACATTTGCAGGGAATGTTTTACTGCTGATTTTACGTCAAAGATAAAGCTCAATGTTTGGGTCATGATTATGCAGTCTGCAAGTTCAAACGGCACCCCTTCTCCTGTTTCAAGATTCCCAATGATATCAGCGCTTTTATCGGATACATGCAAAATCAGGGACCTTGATACATTTTCGCCAAATTGTTTTGTATAGGCATTATCCGCAATTTCTATGGTCGTCCCTTTAATATGCATTCTATTTTCGGACAAGAAGGCTTCAATATAATACCGGTCAATGGGAGTCCCCCGATCAAATCCAAATACTGATGAAATTGGATTTTTTAAAAATAATCGTGTAATAAATTTTAAATTCATAAAGCGAGCACCTTCTCAATCAAGGCGAGATGTTGTCCTCCAATTTTGCGAACGTCAAAGTTGTCCACCGCATAAGTTCTGCAGTTTCGCCCCAGCTGGTTATCGTCGCCCGCTTTAACGGCCCGTTCCAAGGCATCGGTCAAACTATTGACGTCACACAACGTTGCCAGGTATCCAGTTATTCCTTCCTGGACAAGCTCACCGCTTGCCGTCGAATCAAAGGCCACACAGGGCGTGCCTGCGGCCATCGCCTCTGCATATACCAGGCCGAATGACTCCGCCAGACTCGGAAGAACAAAAGTAGTGGCCGCGTTATAATACAGGTTTAGCAGACGTTCATCCCTGACCGTGCCCAGACTTACCACATCCGGAATAATGCCATTAGCGACTCCCGTCCCAAACACCGCCACAGTGACGGGGAAATCCAGACGTTGTCGCAATCGATCCAATGCGCCTTTTAAATAACTGAAGCCCTTGCGTTGATCCTTCATCGTTACAGCACCACACAGGATCAGCGGCCTATCCCCATCGAATCCCAACATCTGCCTGATTTGCCGCTTATCGCCGACCGGCCTGAATAACGACGTATCCACGGGGTTTGCTATTCGCTCAACGACAATACTTCCCTTGAACCGTTGTTCAGCACATCGAGCCATCCATTGTGACGGGGCAATTAAATGGATCCTATGGGCATTTTTAGAATAGAAGGACTCCCTTCGTTTCCATTCTACATCTGCTCCTCTTGTTGGCACCTCCCATTTTCCCCATTGCGGGCAAATCCCCTGACACCCAGTCACATACTTTTCACAGTCCATGCTAAAACAGCAATATCCCGTGAGATTCCACATGTCGTGCAGATAGATTAAAATGGGGGTGTCTTGCGGAAAAGCTGTTAACACGTCAAACGACATCTTTTGGTGGATATTGTTGAAGAAAAGCACTCTTGGATTTAGCCGTTGCCCCATGTTCGCTATATTGGCTCCATAAAATGCGCGCGAGGCACGCACCAAAGCGCATTCATCCTTGAGCAGACGGCGTTTCAACTCATATGTCATCAGCGAACCGAATGAGGGCCACGTGTTTGCGTTTTTTTTAGCAACAAGCCAGCCACATTTATTGTTCGTTTGCCGATTCAGTTCATCATGAACTCGTTGGCACGCAATTCCAGCGCCGCCATCATCAACATCACTTATGAAGAGTGACAGCATCTGTGAATCATTTTTCTTATGCACAGCCAAGTCTCCTTACCCCATAACGGAATGGCGCTTACTTAAGGTCATTTTCCTCACAACCCACCCCTAACCCCTCCGAGGAGGGGATCCATCATAAGAGATTGAAAACCAACAGGTTCCCCTCCTTGGAGGGGTTAGGGGTGGGTTCTTGGTTTTGACGATACCAGACCTTAATTAAGAGCCATTTAACCCCATACTTGAATTCATCTATTTCTCCTGCCCAACAATCTCACGATACCACGCAAGGTAGTCATTGACCTGCTGTTTCAAATCAAATCGGAGCCGCGCATACGTCTCGGCATTTCGCCCCAATATCCTGCGCAGCGCATCATTATCAAGTATCTCAATAATGCGCGCCGCCATCATAAGCGAATCCCCCGACGGCACTAAAAATCCTGTTTCACCCTCAACAACCTGTTCTGGTATGCCACCAACAGCGGTGGCAACTACTGGGGTGCCACAGGCAAGTGCCTCGAGGACGGCAAGGGGAAAAGTGTCCACTTTAGCGGCATGGACATATACGTCTGCCGCTTGATAGTAAAGAGCCACATGCCGTGCGTCCTTCTGGTGAGGGACAAACTGCATTACCGACCGACCTATATTCTCAGGAGGCGCCTCCTCGCCCAACGCAATAAAAAGCAGGTCCTGTTCTTTATAGCGCATTTCAACCTGTTCCAACACCGCCCTCAACATCTGATAATTTTTCCAGGGATTATTCCGTATTTTATTCGCCGTAAAGAGAAGCACGCGGGAACTGGCAGAAATCCCCAACTGTTCCCGGGCATCGGCCCGGTCGCGGGAATTAAAGACCTCAAGATCAACCCCATTTGGGATGACGCGGCATTCCACGATCCCGGGCATCAATATGGATTGCTGGACTTTTTTCATAAGCCAGCGCGAGGGAGTTGCCACATACAACCGACAACCCTCATATAGCTTCTGTTTACGCCACCAATTGCAGGCAGAAGCATCCCGCTCAATCTCGGGATAAATGGTGAGGTCCGGGCAGTGCCCGCATCCTGATTTCCACCGTTCGCACTCGAACGAGTGTGCACAATGACCGCTCAGCAGCCACATGTCGTGCAACGTCAGCACGACCGGAATGTCATGACTCAATGACGGCAGTACGTGCAGATCAAAATATCCGCCATGCAAATTATGCCCGTGGATGATATCAGGCTTTACAGGCATCTGCTTTAGCAAATGACAAAACCCCGGATGGCGGAAATCTTCAATGCCCCAGAATTTTTCCCATGCTTTGAGGGGATTTGCAAGCCACGCCATCAGACGACTGCCACGCCAAAAACCAACCCCTCGCACATTGGGGCTCATGTCCATTAAGCGTTCTTGCATGCCATGCCAGAAATGCACCCAATGGCTTAAACTTTCCACAGATGGAATTTCTAAAACATCGTGATCGCCTGACACTTTTTTAGAGACAGCCATCCGCGAAACCTGTTGCTGAATACGAAACTGCTGGAACAAATCCCAAGCCACACGTTCCGCTCCGCCGGAAACATCAGCCTTACTTACCTGCAGAATATTTAAGGGGGCGGATCTCATGCAAAATGCTCAGACAATCGCTTCTCAAACTCCTCACCACTCCAGTCTCTTACCATAAATCGCGGCAACTGATACCGATCAATCCATGGATAGAGGTGGTCTTCATAATTCGAGCAGGCACACTTGAAACCCGCCTCGCGCACAAGCTTCACCGTTTCACGGGTGTAGTCAGTTTTGTCACCATATGGATAGGCAAAGGTATTGACATGCCTCCCCAGCCATTCTTCCAACTGATGTTTGCCCTGCATAATTTCCAATTTCTGAGCATCCGCCGGAAGGGCCGACAACATAGAATGGTTCATCGTGTGGGCGCCTACCTCAACGATCCCGCCCCGATCCAATCTTACCACTTCATCCGGCGTCAAGGCTCGACGGACGGAGCGACTTGCCGGTCCCACACCAGCCCATTTTTGTAATGTGCCGAGAACGCGCTGTTGCTGTTCCCAGGCCATACCTTTCAAGGCCTTGCAAAGGAAGCGGTAAATCTCATGTCGCATGGTTGGTGTCCCGGGGCTCAACACGGTCCACCCGGAATGTTTCTGAGTCGTCGCGGTATTGTAGTTGGCACTATCACCCAGGGACCATTGGCATATAGCGCCATTGATACGGATGTGTAAATCATCCGGCAGGGAGCCTTCGGTCAGAAATAGTCGATCCAATTCATCCCACCAGAACTCTGCCGAATGCCCAACATTGCCGCTCGCCACAAAAACGGTGGCGGGAAAGTCATTTCGCTCAAGGATCGGCGTGGCTCCGATCAGATTGTCTGCATATCCGTCGTCAAACGTCACTACTGCCGCGCGATCCGGAGCCAGGCCAAACCTATACCGTGACGCCAGCGACCCGAGACGCATAGGCCGACAGCATCTCCGCAAAACCTGAAGGTGTTCATTAAAATGTGCCGGACTTACACAAAGCAGTTGTGGATCCAAGGATTCATCGGCAACACGATGATACAATAAAATAGCGCCTTGGGGCATCACGCGATTAATCATTCGCTTGGCACGCCATACGCCTCTCATTGTTTTTTTCTCCAAGCCCGCCATCGAGTCCACATTGGTCCGACAATCGGTAACGACCTTACTAGAGCCCCATACCAGTGCTTGTTGCACAGTTTCTCCTTAAGGGGAGAAGGTTTAGGCTTATACACATGTTCATATGTATAACGATCTGCGTCGCGATGACATAAAACAAACTCGGGATGAGTTAACTCCCGGATCGTGACCAAGGGAATGTTGGACAAATTCGTAACCTCCTTGGTGTGAACAGCATCAGGATGTCCAAATCCGATGTTGGTTACAAGATTGACGTTTGGATTCACCGATAGCCCACCTTGGCTCATCATGGCGTACACCCATTGAAAGTCCCAAGTATCCGGATTATCATACGTTCTATCAAAAACCCGTCTCCAATACTTCACTTCCTCCGGATCCTCAGATAGCGAGGAAAGCAGGCCGGCAGATTTGAAAGCAGGCCAACTTCGCATTTTGTAGTCATAGAGATTCCAGGCCCGGCGCCATAATGCCCACCCCCAACATTGTGGGTAACGCGAAAAGTAATAACTATAGGGGGTGCGACTTTGGCCAAACTGGAAGTTGTTGCCGCTGATCTGCATAATCCTCGTGTCATGCCGATAACGTTCCAACAAACTTTGACAAAAACCAAAGAACGAGGGATCCGGCAAAGTATCGTCCTCCAGAAATATCGCCTCCTCAACCTGTGAAAACACCCAATTATAGCCACTTGATACACGTCGCCCACATCCCAGGTTTTCGCTGGCGAAATCCGTATGCACATCACACTTCCAATCCACCTTGCCGACAATCTCTCTCACTCTCCGGCATTTCAACTCTTCTTCGGAACTTCGGGCCCCGTCAGCAATGATGAACAACTGTTCCGGCTCCATGCGGGCAATTGCCTTAAAGACAATCTCCGTCAACTCCGGGCGATTGAAAACAAATAATCCAATTGGTGTGGGAAAGCCCATATCATGCCCCCTGTGGGTCTCTAAACTTAATTGCGGGACCAACTCCCCCTACGAAAGTCTTGCTGAAACATAAAACGTATGCCCACGAATAAACTGTCGCGGGTAATTAAAACTGAGCAGTCTTGTCAGCAATCTCTTTACTCGCCAATGCTGAAACAACTTTCCGATAACTGATCCTTGAGTTCGCAAGGTCCACGACCGCACATAATCGTCCACATGATAAATCGCCAACGGCTCATAATGAACGTGGATATTGCAGAAGCCACATGTGGCAAGCAACTTTGTCATTGCTCTCACGGACCACCGCGTCACATGGTGGGGAGGCATATCCAACACATTTTCAAACCACTTAGTAAAAGAGTCCCTATTCGGCACTGTCAAAACCAATTTTCCGCCAGACTTCAGCAGCGCCCCTCCTGACTTTACAAAACCAAGAGGGTCGGCAACGTGCTCCAGAACTTGAAAACTGCACACGAAGTCATACATTTTCTGATTTTTTTCAGCGTATTCTTCCAGTCGAACACAGGCTACGGGAACTGAGCGCATCCTTGCCAAAGCGGCCGCTTCACTATTCAATTCCAGACCCACAGCATCTCCACGCCCGGCACGATTCACACGTTCAACAAAAGCGCCTGTTCCGCTCCCAATTTCACAAACTTTCTGTCCTGGCAGTATCTCTGAGAAGGCATTTCGATGCTCCCATTTATCCACCATATAGTACCAATCATGTTTCTGAAGCTCATGATACAGAGACTCGCTCCCGGTAACACACGGCAAGAAATACTGAACTTCACAAACTCGACATTCCCTCAACTCAAGTTCATCCGTGCTACGCCACTCCGCACTGATGTCCATTCCAAGATGTTGTTTCCACATTATGACAAGATCGGCAGAAGTCTTTGCCCATAAAACATCATTACGCAGACTGCCGCAGACCGGACACGCTACTGGTTTTCGTTCTTCTCGTTCCATGATAGCCCACCCTTGATTTTGCGATCCCTTGCACACAATCTCCATTTGGCCCACCACTGGCCTAGAATTGGGATTTTCCGAATAAGCACGCCATACGTCCAAGGCGACGCAACAACAAGCCACGCTAACCGGCACCGTGATTTTTTTTTCACCCGAAACAAATCCCTGTACGTTATATCGTCAGCCTTTTCATCCTGAGCGATAATATTGGGATGCATAATCCCAGCGATACTGGTCGTTGGCAACCCGATATACCATGCACCGGCGGACGTGTTCGTGGCATCAATACCTACCCCAATATTGGTTACGAGATTGACCGACGGCAATATTGATAACCCCTTCTGCGCCCAACACGTATAAAGCCAGGCATAATCCCACGTATCAACCTTCCCGTTGTGCATACGGTCGAAGCAATCGGTCCAATAGAGGCACTCATCAGGATCAGGGCATACCGTTTTAAGTTTTCCGCTGTCATGGTATTCCGGCCATGTTCGCATGGCCACATCGTAGTGATTCCATGCCCGCCGCCAAGTCGCCCACCCCCAAATATGGGCGTACTTTGAAAAATAGTAGCTTGCCTGGACTTCGATCTTTCCGCGCAAAAAATTATTCCCTCCGATATGCATGATGCGCTTATCCTCACGATACCGTTCGAGCATTGTCTGACAGAAGGGAAAGAATGACTGATCTGGCAAACAATCATCCTCAAGGATAATAGCCTCCTCAACTTCCTCGAAAACCCAATTCAGGCCGGAGGCCATCCGCTCACGACACCCCATGTTCACTGGGGAATAGTTCCGGCGGACGTCACAAGGCCAATCCACCTGATCCACTATAGCCCGTGTCGCATCGCACTTTACCCGGTCTTGCTCATCACGAGGCCCGTCGGCAACAATCAATAATACAGGCGGCTTGGCTTTTCGGATTTCTTCCCAGACCCGTCGCGTGTAATCGGGTCGTACAAATATAAAGAATGCAATTGATGTTATCACATTCGCTTACTTTGCTTGAAGTTTAAAGCCAGCGGCTATATCCACGGGAACCCGTAATTCAAGCCGGGGATTAAACCAATCCGTAGCCGGGAGTGGACTGTCCCACGGAAGCCCCCCCTCCTCAGACGGCGCAACAAAGACATGCAATCCGGAATTAGTAGTCCGCTCGATAACATGCACCGTTTTAGCTGGTCCACTATCCCGTGTCCCAGGCCACATAAATTCGATCACCACAATCTGGTGTGCAAACAAAAGAGTATTGATGAATATCACACTCATAACGGAGCCCCTTCTATCCAATCCCACTACCGCCCATACCACGGCACCCATGCCAAGCAGCCAGAATGCAGACCCGGCAAATCGGGGATCAGGAGCCATAATGAAACAATAAACCAAACCGGCAAGAGGCATAATGAAATAGGAACTCTTAAAACAACTGACCGGTTTCTTCTGGCTCGATCGAATCCATGCGCCACACACGATTCCAGCCACCGACAGCGCCAAGGGGACAATGACGGTATCCTGCAGGCGGCGCCCCACATACATTATCATCCGCCAATACCCTTTGATTGTATTAACGTATTCCGCCGGAATACCCCCCCCCATTTTCCAAGGCCACATACGGATCAATTCCGAGTCACGATGGGCATACTCGATTGGCACCCTCCAATCTACCGGGAATGCACCGATCGTGGATGGGTACGCGGGATAGCCACTAAGCACCACACCCCGGATTATCCAAGGCACCAGCACGAGAACCCCGCACGCCATTACCGCCATACCTAATCCAACACTTCCACGAACTCCCGATTTCTTTACTCCGCCATAAAGGAAGAGTGATATTGTTGTCAGTGCCACAGCAGCAAAGCTCAGTTTCACCGTAATTCCCACAATCGCAATTAATACAAGAGGGATTATCTGTGAAAAATGGTCATTCCCCTTATTCTTACCACCCTCCTCCTTACCGAGAAAACGCATGAGTTCTGACGCGACCAGAATTCCCAGGACGAAAACCCCCGTATCAGGAGTTGGACTCGATGCATTTTCGCTATATACAACATATTGAATGACGGGCACAACCATTAGGGCATCAAATAGGTGCCATGGGGCAAACGCCTTATTCTTTGATGCCAGCAAAGACAGAGCTCGAAAACTCCTTAGTAGCGTCCACAAGATTAATAGACCCGAGGCCAACTGATGTGATTTATGCGAAAATGGCCCAATATCCAGTAGTGCGACATAAAGAAAATAACTTTGATTAAAAGCTAATCGCCCATGCAAATTGCCGAGCCCGGGAACTATGGCGTATTCTTTGGCCCATCTGACACTATTCAAGTGATACAGGCCGCTATCAGGGTTTACAATCTGATTACCCGTATGAATGGCAAGCCAACATGCACATAACAAGACAGTTAGTGACCATCCAATAAGATTTACACCCCTAACAATAGAAATCACTTCTTTTCGGGTAATTATTAACCCCACCCCTCCAATCACACCAAGACAGGCAAAGGCACACCAATCAACAGGGAGAAAGATATTCCAGATTTGGAGCACCACAATTCCAATAGCCCACCCCAGCCAAACATCGTTCAGGATGTCCCTCATCGGCCATCTACATAAATATCTAGCCGCAGCACCAAGCCCAAAGAACACCGTTGATAGAATCAACCAAAAAACGACTATTTCAAAAATCATATTTTCGCTTAACCCAATCTATCGTCAGACGCCAAACCGGACCAATCCCAGGAATCGTTCTGATCCACTTTCCATACCAATGCCTGTTGCCAATTGTGTTTCGTAAGGGCGGCCTAGGCCGCCAGCCCTTCCACGCTGTACGATCCACCCATCCAAAATACACCCCCTTAGCTGGATGACTCGCCCACCAGGTCCAAGGCTTGATGCCCGATGCAAAATGGATACACCCTCCAACGCGCCGACAGTCGTCCCAATCCCGCTCATCCATCTTACTCAATTGATCCACATGCCTGTTCCATTTTTCTTCAAGAGCCCCCCACTCTTTAATTAGAAGGCAATTCAAGATATCCTGATCCCATGACCTAAGCAGATTGCCATACAGTCGCACAAACCCACATGCGCGCTCTAGCAGGTTGGCCCGGCGCCATTTCACCAGATCAATCATCATGACGCCGGCATTGAAATACGCGGAACTGGGGGCCAGACCAACCCCTTTCATGATACCTGGATCCAGCATGTCGCAGGCCTGCCGGTGTGGCTCTGGAACCGCACATACCACATAGCCATTCATTGGAACCCGCCAAAGTTCACTGATATCGCTCAATACAATGATATCCACATCCAGATAAATAACCTTTTCAATACTTTTCGGAAGTGTACTCCCCAGCAACATTCTGTAATAGGTGGCCAGCGACACATGCCCGGAAACAGGCATATCGGCCAAAAGGGTTGTATCCACCTCAGCCCAATGGATTTCGATATTTCGCAACGGCAATGACTTGATGATTTTGCGTTTATTCCGCCTGCTTATCCCCCCATCCAACACCCACACCGTCGCCATGCGACCGATTGCGAGATGCTCCGCCAAGGATCGCAACATAACCGCCAAGGGGATGGCGTAACGATTGTCGGACGAACACACAACCACTGGATCAAGACTGGACATCATTAGCGCAAAATTCTTAACCGGATATTTTTCCAAAGACGCCCTGCAAGATATCGAGCTAGTTTGCCATATCCCCACCCATCCATCATTTTAGCTACTTCAACTGGAGTTAGCTCTCCAAGAGTGACTTTGGCAAACCCCTCCATCCTCCACTTCAACCACCGTTCAGCCACCTTAGTCATGCCAAGATTAAACTCGGAGGCAATCAATTCGACCATTCCGGCAATCTCCCCTTTGACAGTCTTAGCCTCCGAATGATGCCGATACCGGTAAGTCGGAGTATTTGTCACCGCAAATGAACCATGATCAGCAAGACGGAGAATGAGTTCAATATCCATCACATAATGCAGCGCCTCATTCATTCCGCCAATGTCTTTGCAAAGCTGACAAGGGAAAAGGGCTGATGGTTGCGGAAGAAAAGCCGACAATCCCCACTCACCAATTTCCTCCTTGCTCCCCGGATTCGGTTGCCAAGTTTTCCGGTAGCCCCCTTCATCAAAGACCTCCATTGCCCCGAAAACTCCTACACAATTCATTTGGCGGGAATAGAGGGCAACCAGTGTATGGAATGCATTCGGGCACATAATGTCGTCCGCATTTGCCCAGTTAAACAGTGCTCCTGTCGCCCGGGCCAAGCCCTTGTTGATTGCATGAGACTGCCCGCGATCTTTGGCGCTCTCCCAATAGGTCACCCATTGCTCATAGCGCTTGATAACCTCAATTGTGCCGTCCGTGCTGCCCCCGTCATATACAAACAACTCCAGGCTGGGATAAGATTGCAACAGGACGGAGCGCAGCGCCTCTTCTATATAGCGCCCGGCATTCAGGCAGGGCATCACAATGCTGATGCGGGGGAATTCAGAGTTATTGGTTATTTGATATTGGTTATTGGGTGTGGGAGATACCTGTGCCTCGGCGCTTGGCGCTCCAGCCTCGGCACTACTATTCGTCCAAGGCCAACCGGTTTTTCCGGAAGGTGCAGGGGGCAATTCAGATAGAGATGGACATTGCATTTCCTGACCTACAACACCCACAAAGACCCTACGCACTCTTTGGGGCCACCAAACTCATCAACCGCCTGAACGACTCCGGGCCAATCGGTCTTATTATAATCGTGGCCGCAGATGACTCGAGCGTGTACACGTTTGGCGAACTCTAGGTCGCGGCGTGTCTCCTCGTAATCGTGTCCGGCATCTAAAAACATAAGCGCAGGCGCGGGCCCCTTATATTCCTCATAAAACTTGTTTTTATCCATAACCACCTGCCGAACATGGAGTTTGCTGGCAGCATCTGCCAAAATTTTACCTGTCAACCATTGATGTTCTTCGCTACTGAGGTCCCAGGGATTCCACACAAACATATCGACTGTGATAAGCTCCTTCTCCACAGGCTTGGCCAATGCCATTATGCGAGTTGACCAACCGAACAACGTCCCAATTTCAATGATGGGACCATCTGACGACACACATCTGACGAGGTCTCCAAGAAATCGCGCCTCCTCAATGGTGATCTCGCCAAATTCCAAGGAAGCAAGTTGTCCGAGGGTAATTTGCCGTTCAGCAGGAGGGACTTTGTCTCTAAACTTTCTGACCTCATACCCAGCACATCGGAAAAGCCTCTGAATAAGTTTTTTTGTCACTTTGCACATTTTTTATTCTCCATTAGGGTTATTCAATGCGAATCATGTTTTTCCCCGCCGCACCCATTGCTTGGCGGCGAGAACACCTTGCGTAACCCCGACAGGCACCCAACATTTAATCAAAGCCCTTACAAATCGCGCCGTTAAATCGGCGTCAACCGGAAGCAAGGATAGACCATGTCGCCTCATCAGAACCCGCATCTTGATATCCCCAGGGGAGGCCAGGACGGCATCCACAAACCCTTCGCAAATCATCGCCCATGTTTCTTGCATGACGTGAAACCGTTTATTCACTAGATGCACTTCCCACACCCTCCGGTGGTCCACATTGGCATTCATTCCCGCACTGCTTCGGTTCCACTGATACAGGAGTTGATTCACATAGACACCCCGCCCCCCTTGGGCGGTCACCCTCATCCAGAAGTCCACATCCTGACAATCATAGGAGAACTCCTGACTGTACCCTCCTACCCGCTCCCACATGGCACGCTTACAGGGACTAGAGCCGTGGAGAATCACATTAC
>Ga0194056_10000812_pt1 | contig 17206 bp, 22 predicted proteins | sample SepL4413m_MetaG_FD_155458 | JGI IMG/M metagenome (GOLD analysis project Ga0194056, IMG submission 155458) | Anoxic zone freshwater microbial communities from boreal shield lake in IISD Experimental Lakes Area, Ontario, Canada - Sep2016-L442-13m | ecosystem: Environmental > Aquatic > Freshwater... | reverse complement strand
TTGCTGTTCCAAGGCCACCCTCGACCTTGGGGATGTGATCGCTATCAACGTAGCTGCGACGGCCTGGGCGCGATACGCGACGAATCCCAGTGATGACTGGTTCACGCTGATCGGTGTAGCGCAACACGATACGAAGTCGTTCGCCGGGCTCTCCATCAGGAGCGGCCTCGGTTGTGTAGCTCTCGATGTAGCCCTGCTCACTGAGAATCCTCGCCACCTCACTCTTGAACTGCGAGTTGGGTACGAGAACATCCTGGTGCTGGGCACGAGCAGCATTACGCACACGCGTAAGCAGGTCGGCAATTGGATCGGTCATTGACATTCGTCTTCTCCTACCAGCTCGACTTGGTCATGCCGGGGATGTAACCGTTGTGTGCGAGCTCGCGCAGGCAGATACGGCAGATACCGAACTTGCGATACACCGATCGCGGGCGACCGCAGCGGCGGCAGCGCGAGTACTCACGTGTCTTGTACTTTGCGGGGCGCTGTTGGCGAACCCGCTGGGAAGTCTTGGCCATGCTCTCTGTTACTCCTCAGTCTTCTCGGTTGCGTCGGTTTCAGTCTGTTCGGTTGATTCTGCTTCAGGCTCAGCTGCGGCCTCGGCCTCTGCAGCTGGAGCTTCAGCTGACTCTGCTGCGTCAGGCTCCGACTCCTCTGCCGACTCAACAACTGGAGCGGGCTTTGGAGCTTCAGTCTTCTTCGCCGGCTTGGCGAACGGCATACCGAATGCCTTCAGAAGTGCCAGTGCTTCCTCGTCGGTCTTTGCCGAAGTCGCTACGACGATATCCAATCCACGAACTGCGTCGACTGTGTCGTAGTCAATTTCGGGGAAGATGATCTGTTCACGAATGCCGAGTGCATAGTTACCGCGGCCGTCGAATGACTTCGGGGTGAGACCGCGGAAGTCGCGGATCCGAGGGATCGCAACCGACATCAGCCGGTCGAGAAACTCATAAAGCCGGTCTCCACGAAGCGTAACTGCGATTCCGACTGCCATTCCCTCACGAAGCTTGAACTGGGCGATCGACTTCTTCGAGCGACGAACATTTGGGTGCTGGCCGGTAATCGTTGCGAGCTGCTCAGAGGCAGCCTCAAGCGCCTTCGAGTCGGTCTTTGCCTCGCCAACGCCCATGTTGACAACGATCTTCTCGATCTTCGGAGCCTGCATCGGTGAGCTGTAGCCGAACTCCTTGATCAGGCTTGGACGGATTTCCTTCTCGTAACGCTCTTTAAGTCGTGCGGCCATTTCAGTCAAGCCTCTCGCCACTGCGCTTGGCAACCCTGATCCTGCGGCCATCCTCACGGACAATGCCGACACGGGTCGGCTTTCCGTCCTTGGGATCAATCAGGGAAACGTTGGATACATGGATTGGGCCTTCTGAGGCAATTACGCCGCCAGCAGTCTGTTCAGCCGAGGCACCTGGAACCGGAGAAGGGCGGATATGACGCTTGATGATGCCGAGACCTTCGACATAAACGCGTGACTTAGCGGCGTCAACACGGAGAACCGTGCCGCTCTTGCCGCGGTCCTTGCCGGAAACAACCTGGACGGTGTCGCCCTTACGGATCTTCATTGCAGCCATTAGAGAACCTCCGGAGCAAGCGAGACGATCTTCATGAAGTTGCGATCGCGTAGCTCGCGGGCAACTGGTCCGAAAATACGGGTTCCGCGGGGGTTGTTCTGATCGTCAATGATCACAGCAGCGTTTTCGTCAAAGCCAATTGATGTTCCGTCATCGCGGCCAAATGGCTTACGGGTGCGGACGACAACTGCTGTGACGACTTCACCCTTCTTGACCGTTCCCTGAGGAACAGCCTGCTTGACGGTGGCAACGATTACATCGCCAACCCGCGCATAGCGCTGGTGGGATCCACCGCGCACACGGATGCAGAGGATCTCCCTCGCGCCGCTGTTATCAGCAACTCTGAGTCGTGACTCGGTCTGGATCACTTGGCACGCTCCAGAACTTCAGCTAGACGCCAGCGCTTTGAGCGCGACATTGGCCGACACTCGATCACCTTGACGGTGTCGCCGAGGTGAGCGTCGTTGCTCTCATCGTGAACGCGAAGTGTTGAGGAACTGCGGACGATCTTCTCGTAACGCGGGTGACGTCGTGCGACATCAACGCGGATCGTGATCGTCTTTTCGCCCTTGTCGGAAACGACAATTCCCTGGCGGAACTTCTGTGCTCCAGCCGATTGAGCCTTTGGCTCAGTTGCAGCCTTGGCAGCGGTTGGATTGGCAGCACGCTTGGCCTTCTGCTTGCCACGCCAGCGACGACGGGCAGCAGCCTTCTCGGCACGAAGCTTGGTGCGAGCAGCGGTGCGTTCCTCGGTCGTCTGCTGTGGCTTGGCCTCAACAGGCTGACGTGAGCGCTCAAGGCGTAGCCCAGCCTTGAAGGGCAGCTTCTCGCCTTCCTCTTCAGGCTCATCAGCTGGGGCGGCAGCAGCCGGCTTGTCTTCCGCCGGTTCATCTGCAGGCGCAGCATCAGCCTCATCAGCGGCAGGAGCCTCAGCTTCAGGCTCTTCGGCCGCAGGGGCCTCAGCTTCAGGCTCTTCGGCCGCAGGGGCCTCAGCTTCAGGAGCCTCAGCCGCTGGGGCTTCAGCTTCAGGAGTCGCCTCGACAGGAGCTTCCTCCACGGGGGTCGTCTCCTCGTTTTCAGTTTCGTCGCTCAACTGCTTGGCTCCTCAGAAATTGTCAGGCCGCGTTCGCGGCAGATCGTGATTGTGCGCGCAACGTGACGTCGCGCGGCAGAAATTCCGGCGGTGTTCTCAAGCTCGCCGGTTGCGTTCCTGAATCGCATATCGAACAGGTCGCGGCGTGCCTTGAGGGCAACCTCGATCAGGTGGTCAGGCTCCATCTCGCGGAGATCAGATGCTTTGTTTGTCATCGCTACGAATCCTCACGCTCTACGAATTTTGTACGAATCGGAAGCTTGTGACCGGCAAGGCGAAGCGCCTCGCGAGCAAGTGGTTCCGGCACACCAGCGAGCTCAAACATTACGCGTCCTGGCTTAACAACGGCTACCCAACCCTCGGGTGAACCCTTACCTGAACCCATTCGCGTTTCAGCAGGCTTCTTTGTGTACGGCTTGTCTGGGAAGACATTGATCCAAACCTTGCCGCCTCGCTTGATCTTGCGGGTCATAGCAATACGGGCAGCTTCAATCTGTCGGTTGGTAAGCCAGCCGGCATCGAGAGCCTTGAGGCCGTACTCACCGAACTGAACGCTGACCTGGCCGCGCGAAAGACCTGCACGACGACCACGGTGAACCTTGCGGAACTTAACTCGCTTTGGAGAGAGCATCTAGCGTCCACCACCCTGCTGGCCGCCACGACCGCCGCCACCTTGGCCACCTTGACCGCCACGACCGCCGCCGAAGCCGCCGCCCTGACCACCTTGGCCGCCGCCTTGGCCACCACGTCCGCCGCCGCCCTGTCCGCCGCCGCCGCTGCGACGGTCACGCCGTCCACGACTGTCCGGTGGTGGTGGTGGCGGTGGTGAGTCATCCATGATCGTAAGGTCGCTGCCGCTGTAACCCTCAGGCATGATTTCGCCCTTGTTTACCCATACCTTGACGCCGATGCGGCCGAATGTTGTGCGCGCCTCGTAGGCTCCGTAGTCAATGTCTGCTCGCAGCGTGTGGAGTGGCACCCGACCATCGGAATAAGACTCAGTGCGACCCATTTCAGCACCGCCAAGGCGGCCTGAGACCTGGATCTTCACGCCCTTGGCGCCGGATCGCATTGCAGAGGTAATCGCCCGCTTCATCGCTCGACGGAACGCCACACGGTTCTGAAGCTGCTCAGCGACAGACTGAGCGACAAGATTTGCGTCGAGCTCTGGACGCTTGATCTCAAGGATGTTGACCTTGACCTGCTTGTTTGTCAGGTCATGAAGGTCGCGACGGAGCGCGTCAACCTCCGTACCGGACTTACCAATCACAATCCCTGGACGGGCGGTCGAAATATTTACCTCTACCTGCGTTGGTGTCTTCTTGATCGTGATCTTGGAGAGGCCAGCATGCGCCAGGCGCTTCGTGATGTGCTCACGGATCTCATTGTCCTCAGCCAGATAGTCGGCAAAGTTCTTCTCGTTGAACCAGGTCGCCTTCCAATCATGGATGTAGCCGACCCGCATTGCCTCTGGATGAACTTTCTGTCCCACGGTTACTCCCCTGTTCCCAAGCTGATCGAAAGATGGCTGGTGCGCTTGAGGATCTTTGTTGCTCGCCCCATTGCGCGCGGCCGGAAACGCTTGAGAGTCGGTCCCTCATCGGCGAATACCGAAACGATTACGAGGTCCTCGCCAACGAGACCATTGTTGTGCTCAGCATTAGCTACTGCTGATTCAAGAAGCTTGCTCCAAGCAACCGAAACGTCGCGTGGAGAGTGCAGCAGCAGCGCACGGGCCTCCGGTACCGACTTGCCGAATGTGATCGCAGACGAGACGCGCCTTGCGGGCCGAGCTGCGCACATAACGGGCGCGGGCGCGGACGATTACAGGTGCGTTAGTCACCTCTGGTGCTGCTGTTTCAGTTGTTTCGGTGTCAGCCATTTATCTAGCGCTGCCTTGCTGAGTCGACGTGACCGCGGAAGGTACGAGTCGGGGCAAACTCACCGAGTTTGTGACCAACCATTGATTCGCTGACGAACACAGGAACATGCTTGCGTCCATCGTGAACGGCGATCGTATGACCGACCATTTCCGGGAAGATTGTTGAGGTACGCGACCAGGTCTTCAGCATCCGCTTATCGCCAGCTGCGTTCATCGCTTCAACTCGCGCCATCAGGCGCTCGTCTACGTAAGGTCCCTTTTTGCTGGATCTACTCATCTGCTGATCACCTAACGCTTCTTGCCGCGCTTGCGGCCTCTGACGATGTAACGGTCGGACTGCTTGTTCTTCGCGCGGGTTCTATACCCGAGCGTCGGCACGCCCCATGGAGTTACCGGGTGACGGCCTGCAGTTGTTGAACCTTCTCCACCACCGTGCGGGTGATCAACTGGGTTCATTGCTACACCGCGGGTCTGTGGGCGAACGCCCATGTGACGCTTGCGGCCAGCCTTGCCAATTGTGACGTTCTGATGCTCGCTGTTCCCGATCGAGCCGACTGTTGCGCGGCACTCTTCGCGTACGAGACGCATTTCGCCTGAGGGCAGACGGAGAGTGATCATGCCGTTGTCCTTGGCGAGCAACTGAACCGATGCGCCGGCCGAACGGGCCATCTGGCCGCCGCGTCCCGGCTGAAGCTCAACATTGTGGATGACGGTACCTGTGGGCATGTCGGCAAGTGCGAGCGAGTTGCCAGCTGCGATCTCCGAGCCAGGACCGGATGAAACAGTTGCGTCGACCTTAAGACCCTGTGGGGCTAGGATGTAGCGCTTCTCACCATCTGCGTAGTGAAGAAGTGCGATGTAAGCAGAGCGATTCGGGTCGTACTCAATGTGCGCAACACGAGCCGGCACACCATCCTTGCGACGCTTGAAGTCGATCTTGCGATAGAGCCGCTTGGCTCCTCCGCCACGATGGCGTGCAGTCTTGCGACCGTTGGCATTGCGGCCACCGGACTTCTTAAGTCCCTCAACGAGTGACTTTTCAGGCTCGGAGCGGGTGACTTCAGCGAAATCGGGGTAGCTGACGAACCGCATTCCGGGGCTGGTTGGCTTCGGCTTACGTACCGCCATCAGGAAGTCTCCAATGCTTGGAAGATCGGGATCTTCTGACCGGGGCCAACCTGAACGATTGCCTTCTTCCATGAACGACGGTTGCCTGAGTAGAGACCGCGACGCTTCGGCTTGCCACGGACATTGGCCGTGTGAACCGAGACAACATCAACCTCAAAGAGAGTCTTGATTGCCTGGCGGATCTCAGTCTTGTGAGCATCGGGATGCACACGGAATGTGTAGCGGCCAGTTTCAGCGAGCACAAAGCTCTTCTCTGAGACAACCGGGCGAAGAATGATTTGCGTTGCGTCCATTAGGCAGCCACCGCTTCGGACCGTACGGGACGAGTAGCGCGCTCAGAGAGCAGCTCAAGTGCAGCGTCGGAGACGATAAGTCCGCCTGCGCGCATGATGTCAGCGACGCCTGCAGTACCGACCGACTTGACGACTACCGACTGAAGATTGCGGAATGAGAGCGCTGCGTTGGTCTCTTCGACGCCAACGAGCAGCAGGTACGGCCCCTTTACATCCCAGGCAGCAAGCTCTGCTGCGGCGCGCTTGGTAGCGGGTTCGCTCCAGCTGCTGCCGTCAAGCACTGCTACTGAGCCACGCTGACCATGGACTGAAAGTGCTGACCGAAGCGCGGCACGCCGAGCCTTGCGGTTGACCTTAACCGTGTAGTGATGGGGTTGAGGACCAAAGACGGTACCTCCGCCCTTCCAGATCGGCGAACGGCTAGAACCTGCGCGAGCCCGTCCGGTGCCCTTCTGGCGCCATGGCTTGGCGCCACCACCGGAGACCATTCCGCGCGTCTTAGTTGCGTGCGTTCCTTGACGGAGCGCAGCAAGCTCTGCGAGAACTGTCTCGTGAACGAGTGGCATGTTGAAGCGCTGGTCAAAGGCCTCAGGATCAAGTTTTACGGCGGCACCGCCACCGAGGCGAATTGCGTCAGGCATCGGTACGAACCTCAACGGTCGAGCCGCGTGGCCCTGGTACTGAGCCGCGAACAAGCAGCAGGTTGTCGGCAGCGATTACCTCGACCACCGTCAGCCCCTTCTGAGTTACTCGCTTGGAGCCCATCTGTCCTGGTCCGCGAATGCCCTTCATTGTGCGGGCGGGAGTTGCTGATGCACCAACGGATCCCGGTGCCCTGACGTTGTGCGAGCCGTGGCTCTTTGGTCCACTTGCGAAGTTGTGACGCTTAATTGTTCCGGCAAAACCCTTGCCCTTAGAAATCCCCGACACCTTGATTTTTGCTCCGGGCTCAAATGCTTCAGCGGTAACGGTGTCGCCAACCTGCAGCTCGCCGCTCTCACCGCGGAACTCAGTGACTGTCCGGTGTGCTCCGACGCCAGCCTTCTTAAGGTGTCCGATCTCAGGCTTGCTGATGACCTTCTCGCGGCACTCGTCAAAGGCAAGTTGAACTGCCACGTAGCCGTCGTTTTCCTCGGTCCGCAGTGCGGTAACCGGGCAGGGACCAGCCTCGAGGACGGTTACGCGTTCAACGCGTCCATCTTCAAGGAAGCGCTGGGTCATGCCAAGTTTGCGGGCGAGAATTGCGGTCATCGTCAGTCAGCCAACCTGATCTCAATGTCAACGCCGGCCGGGAGGTCGAGACGCTGGAGCGAATCAACAGTCTTTGGCGTGCTCTGACGGATGTCGATTAGACGCTTGTGGGTGCGGATTTCAAAGTGCTCGCGCGAATCCTTGTCCTTGAACGGGGACTTGATCACGCAGTAGACGTTCTTCTCAGTTGGCAATGGCACCGGTCCAGTGACTGAAGCACCGGTGCGCTCAGCGGTTTCCACGATCTCGCGTGCAGCAGTTTCGATCGTCCCATGGTCATAGGACTTGAGTCGAATGCGGATTTTGTTTTGTGTCGCTGTGGCCATTTTTCTGTCTATTCCGTTGGTATTAGTGAGCCTGTAAACAGCGCGCCGCGGGGCGGGGGCCGGAATTACTCCGACGAACCCGCCCCAGTTTTGGCGAACTGCTGCGGCCCGGACGCAGATGCGCGCGGGCCGTTTGGTCTCAATTACTCAGTGATCTTTGTTACGACTCCTGAACCTACAGTGCGGCCACCTTCGCGGATTGCGAAGCGAAGCTGCTCGTCCATGGCGATTGGCTGAATCAGTTCAATCTCCATTGTGATGTTGTCTCCTGGCATGACCATTTCGACACCCTCGGGCAGTGTTGCCACGCCGGTGACGTCAGTCGTGCGGAAGTAGAACTGCGGGCGGTAGCCGGAGAAGAATGGCGTGTGACGGCCACCCTCTTCCTTCTTGAGGATGTAGACCTCAGCCGTGAACTTGGTGTGGGGAGTAATTGATCCCGGAGCGGCAAGTACCTGGCCGCGCTGAATCTCCTCACGCTTTGTTCCACGCAACAGGCATCCGACGTTGTCGCCGGCCTGCGCGTCGTCAAGAATCTTGCGGAACATCTCGACGCCGGTGATGACGGTCTTCTCCGTTGGCGTGATGCCGACGATTTCAACTTCGTCACCGGTGCTGATCTTGCCCTGCTCGATGCGACCTGTGGCAACCGTTCCGCGGCCTGTGATTGAGAAAACATCCTCAACCGGCATAAGGAATGGCTTGTCGATCTCGCGCTTGGGGATATCGATGTACTCGTCAAGTGCAGCAGCCAGTTCGAGAATCTTCGCCTCAGCGTCAGCGTCGCCTTCAAGCGCCTTAAGTGCTGAGCCCTTGATGAATGGGATCTCCTCACCTGGGAAGTCGTACTCAATGAGCATTTCCTTGAGCTCTTCCTCGACGAGCTCAAGAAGCTCCTCGTCGTCGACCATGTCGACCTTGTTGAGGAAGACAACCATCTTCGGAACGCCAACCTGACGGGCGAGCAGGATGTGCTCACGGGTCTGTGGCATTGCTCCGTCGGGAGCTGAAACTACGAGGATCGCGCCATCCATCTGTGCAGCGCCGGTGATCATGTTCTTCACATAGTCGGCGTGGCCTGGACAGTCAACGTGAGCGTAGTGACGGTTCTCCGTCTCGTACTCAACGTGAGAGGTTGCGATCGTAATGCCGCGTTCCTTCTCTTCAGGGGCGTTGTCGATTTCAGCGAAGGACTTAGCCTCGCCACCGCTTGCCTTTGAAAGGACAGTCGTGATGGCGGCGGTAAGCGTGGTCTTGCCGTGGTCGACGTGACCGATGGTTCCGACATTGAGGTGCGGCTTGCCGCGTTCGAACTTCTCCTTCGCCACTTTCGTTCAGCTCCTTGTTCTAAAGATTGGTCACCCTGATGGGTAACCTCTAGCAATCTAGCGAACGACAGGGGTCGCGCGCCGTCCGGCAATACTGCTACCCGGTACTTGCCCCGCCAGAACGGGCTTCTACGACCTGTTCGGCGATGGTCCCGGGGACCTCCTCATAACTTTCAAACTGCATTGTGTAATTTGCCCTTCCCTGCGTCGCCGACCTGAGGTCAGTCGCATAACCGAACATTTCGGACAGCGGAACTGACGCATTTACGATCTGCGCATTACCGCGGGCCTCCATGCCGTGGACACGACCACGACGACGGTTGAGGTCACCGATCACATCACCCATGAACTCTTCAGGGACGACAACCTCGACAGCAAAGATTGGTTCAAGCAGTACCGGCTTCGCGAGCTTGGCGGCTTCCTTGAGTGCCAGCGAGCCCGCAACCTTGAAGGCAAGCTCCGAGGAATCTGTCTCGTGGTACTTGCCGTCGGTAAGGGTCACCTTGACATCGACGACCGGGTAGCCGGCCTTAACACCGGTCTCAAGCGCTTCAACGACGCCCTTCTGGACGGCAGGGATGTACTCGGTTGGGACCGAGCCGCCCTTGATCTTGTTCTCAAAGATAAATCCATCACCCGGAGCAGGCTCAAGGTTGATGTAGATGATCGCGAATTGGCCGGAACCACCAGTCTGACGAACGAAGCGGCCCTGGACCTTGATTGCCTCACCACGAACAGTTTCGCGATACGAAACCTGCGGACGACCGACATTTGCGTCGACCTTGAACTCGCGAAGCATGCGATCAACAAGAACTTCAAGGTGCAGCTCGCCCATTCCTGAGATCTCGGTCTGACCGGTCTCCTCATTGGTGCGAACCTGGAAGGTTGGGTCTTCCTCGGCAAGCTTGCCGAGCGCTACACCCATCTTCTCCTGATCAACCTTCGTGCGTGGCTCAATGGCAACCTTAATAACCGGCTCAGGGAAGACGATCCGCTCAAGCAAAATCGGCTTGTCAGGCGCACAGAGCGTGTCACCGGTTGAAACCTGCTTGATACCTACACCGGCAGCGATGTCGCCTGAGTAAACCTGCTCGAGCTCCTCGCGGTCATTGGCGTGCATCATCAGCAGACGGCCAATGCGTTCAGTCTTGCCGGAGTTGGCATTGAGAATCCGTGATCCGGAGGCAAGCGAGCCTGAATAGACGCGGAAGTAGGTCAGCTTGCCGACAAATGGGTCAGTCATGATCTTGAATGCGAGCGCACTGAACGGCTGTGAATCATCTGCGGAGCGCTCAACCTCGGGGCCTTCGCCATCCTTGACAGGCTCGTGGCCGACTACTGGTGGCTTGTCGAGCGGCGACGGAAGGTAATCAATCACAGCGTCGAGCAGCGGCTGTACACCCTTGTTCTTGAAGGATGAGCCGCAAAGCACCGGCGTCATACCAAGCCCGAGCGTTGCCGTGCGAACGGCAAGCTTGAGGCGATCGGTTGGAATGTCAGCCTCTTCGAGGATCATTTCCATCAGTTCATCGTCGTACTTCGAAACTTCGTCAAGCATCACTTCGCGAGCCTCAGCTGCCTGATCGGCGAGCTCGGCAGGGATCTCGCCATGCTCAAATTCCTCACCAAGGTCGTCCTTGTAGAGAATTGCTTCGTAAGCTACGAGGTCGATGATTCCGCGGAAGTCGCCTTCAGCGCCAATTGGAATCTGGATCGGCACCGCGTTGGCACCAAGCCTGTCAATCATCGTCTCAACTCCACGGGTGAAGTCGGCGCCGATTCGATCCATCTTGTTGATGTAGGCAATCCTCGGGACTGCGTACTTGTCGGCCTGGCGCCAAACAGTCTCAGACTGCGGCTCAACGCCGGCAACTGAGTCGAACAGGGCGATCGCGCCGTCGAGCACGCGAAGCGAACGCTCAACTTCGACCGTGAAGTCAACGTGGCCAGGCGTATCGATGATGTTGATGCGGTGGTCAGCCCACTCGCAGGTTGTTGCAGCAGATGTGATCGTGATCCCACGCTCCTGCTCCTGCTCCATCCAGTCCATTACGGCAGCGCCTTCGTGCACCTCGCCGAGCTTGTGGGTGCGACCGGTGTAGAAAAGCACGCGCTCAGTTGTCGTCGTCTTGCCCGCATCAATGTGGGCCATGATTCCGATGTTGCGTGTCTTTTCGAGTGTGAACTTACGTGCCATCTGATTTCCCAACCTGTTTTCGACTTTTGCTTGCTGACCTTGCGGGCGCAGTGTCAGGCGTCGGACCGAATTGGTCCTCTACCACCGTAGAGCGAACTGCTTACCAGCGGTAGTGGGCGAAGGCCTTGTTGGCCTGTGCCATGCGGAAGATGTCGTCCTTGCGCTTGAACGCACCACCTTGCTGCTGCTGTGCTTCGAGAAGTTCATTTGCGAGCCGTTGAGCCATCGTGCGCTCGCGACGATCGCGTGCAAACTGCACGAGCCAACGGATCGCGAGTGTGCGTGCACGACGCTGAGATACCTCAACTGGGACCTGGTAGGTAGCTCCACCGACACGGCGGGAGCGAACCTCAAGAACTGGAGTGAGGATCTTGATTGACTCTTCAAGCTGTTCGACTGGGTCGGAACCAGTCTTTTCGGCAACGATCGCAAGCGCGTCGTAGACAATCCGCTCAGCAGTTGACTTCTTACCGTCAAGCATCAAGCGGTTGATTACCTGCGTAACAAGCTTCGACTTATGGACGGAGTCCGGTTCAACCGGGCGGATTGAGGCTGCTGCGCGACGTGGCACTGTTAACGCGCCTTTACGCCGTAGCTTGAGCGGCTCTGCTTGCGATCACTCACGCCTGAGGCGTCGAGAGTTCCGCGAACAACCTTGTAACGAACACCTGGAAGGTCCTTAACACGACCACCGCGAACGAGCACAACAGAGTGCTCCTGAAGGTTGTGGCCTTCGCCTGGGATGTAAACGGTTACTTCCATGCCATTTGTCAACCGCACACGGGCAACCTTACGAAGCGCAGAGTTGGGCTTCTTCGGAGTTGTTGTGTAGACACGAGTGCAGACTCCGCGGCGCTGTGGCGCAGCGACCTTCTTCTTACGACCATGGCCGCTCTTCAAGCCAGGCGTGGCGAGTTTTTTCTTAGGAGACTTTCGCCCCTTGCGGATCAGCTGACTTGTCGTAGGCATGCGGCGGCGGAGAATAGCAGTGCTGCGGCTACCGGCACCCGTTCGTGCAAGCGAGTTGGCCGCTTTTAGACGCGCGGGATGTTCGCGAGCGTCTCAATAACCGGCACCGATTGCTCGCCGAGAGCCTCGGCCACCGGCAGCGATGTGATCGCTCCGCCAACGACATTTACACCAAGTGCAAGGCCAGGATCATGCTCAAGTGCAGCATGAACGCCTCCACCAGCCATTCTCAGGATGTAAGGCATCGTCGCGTTGGTCAGCGCATAAGTCGAGGTGATTGGTACCGCGCCGGGCATGTTCGCAACGCAGTAATGAGTCACGCCATCAACTTTGTAAGTTGGGTCGGAATGTGTCGTCGCATGTGAAGTTTCAAAACATCCACCCTGGTCAATCGAGACATCAACGAGTACCGCGCCCGGCTTCATAATCTTCAGCTGCTCACGAGTAATGACTCGTGGCGCCTTGGCGCCACGGACCAGAACGGCACCAATCACAAGGTCTACTTCGGGAAGCCGCTGTTCGATTTCAAGCGTTGAAGCGAAACAGGTTGAGGCGTGACCGCCAAGCTCGATCTCAAGCTCACGAAGCCGATCAATTGAGCGGTCATAAACATAGGTTTCGCCCTGCATTCCAATTGAAATGATCGCTGCGTTGGTACCAACAACTCCGCCGCCGATCACCATTACCTTGGCTGCTGCAACACCTGGTACGCCACCGATCAATGCTCCGCGACCACCGAGTGGCTTCTCCATCATGAATGCACCCGCCTGCGTCGCCAACTTGCCGGCCACTTCGCTCATTGGCGCCAGTAGAGGCAGGTGCCCATGCTGGTCTTCGACTGTCTCATATGCGATGCATGTCGCCCCCGACTCGACCAGCCCGCGAGTTAACTCGGGGTCTGGGGCGAGGTGCAGATAGGTGAAGAGAACATGGCGAGGCTCAAGTCTTGCGACCTCTTCAGGCTGTGGCTCCTTGACCTTGACGATCATGTCCGAACCTTCAAAAACTGCGTCGGCGTCAGGCACGATCTTGGCGCCCTGTGCGACATAGTCGGCGTCGTTAATGGCTGAGCCTTCACCGGCCCCCGCTTGGATCAGAACCTGATTACCGGAGTCGGTCAGCTCCCGCACACCGGCGGGAGTGATCGCGACGCGATACTCATCGACCTTGACCTCGGTTGGAACTCCAACGCGCATCGTCAAACCTCCCCGTCGAGCGCGCTAGGCGCCGACAACCTTCATCCGCAAAGAGGCCTCTTCGAGAATTGGCCTGAGGATCGCGTGAATCTCGGCGAAGTGGTCGGGACCAGCAATAAGTGGCGGCGACAGCTGAATGACCGGGTCGCCTCGATCATCAGCCCGGCAGATCAGGCCATTGCGGTAAAGCTCTGGCGAGAGGAACCCGCGCAACAGGTCCTCACAATCCGCACCCGTGAAGGTTTCCTTCGTTTCCTGGTTCTTGACCAGCTCAAGCGCCATGAAATAACCGGCGCCGCGAACATCGCCAACAATTGGAATGTCCATCATCGACTCAAGCATTCCGCGCATGACCGACTCGTTGGTGCGGACATTGTCGAGAATATTTTCGTCCTCAAATACATCGAGATTGGCCAGCGCAACCGCTGCAGCCATTGGATGCCCACCGAACGTCAGGCCGTGCATGAAGGAGGTGTTCCCCTCCATGAACGGTTCGAATACGCGGTCGGAGGCGATCACGGCACCCATTGGTGCATAAGCCGAGGTGATCCCCTTCGCAGTCGTGATGATGTCGGGCTGGTATCCGAAGCGTTCGGCTCCGAAGTACTCGCCGAGTCGGCCCCAAGAGCAGATCACCTCATCAGAGATCATCAGGACGTCGTAGTGGTCACAGATCTCGCGAACGCGCTGGAAGTAGCCATCCGGAGGCGTAAAGCAGCCGCCGGCGTTCTGTACAGGCTCCAAGATCACTGCCGAAACTGTGTCTGGTCCCTCGAATTCAATCCGATGAGCAATTGTTTCAGCCAGATCACTGGGATTCATGTGCTCGGGAAGCCTGTAGAGGTTGGTGTTAGGGACATGGCACCCACCTGGCGTCAGTGGCTCATACGGCTGGCGAAGGTTGGGAATCCCAGTAGCTGAAAGGGCGCCAAGCGTCGTGCCGTGATAGGCGATCTCGCGAGCAATTACCTTTGTCTTGTTCGGATGGCCGGTCAGCTTGTGGTACTGACGGCAGAGCTTCAGCGCCGTTTCGACTGACTCTGAGCCACCGGATGTGAAGAAGACGCGGTTTAGATCACCTGGCGCGAGGCTGGCAATCCTCGCCGCGAGTTCGATTGAAGGCGGATGTGCGTAAGTCCAGTTGGTGAAGAAGCCAAGCTCGCGAGCCTGGTCGGCGCCCGCCTGTGCAACATCCGCTCTACCGTGACCAATGTTGACGCAGAACAGGGCTGAAAGTCCATCGAAATAGCGATTGCCCTTCTCATCCCAGACATGGCAGCCTTCGCCACGAACGATGATTGGCATGTCGACGTCGCGGTAGGCACCCATGCGCGCAAAATGCAGCCAAAGGTGCCGCTTTGCCAACGCCTGAAGCTCTTCACCTTTTGTAACGGTCGGCTCAGTAGTCGCCATCTCTATCGCTCGTTTCGCTTGCTCGGGTCTAGTTAAAGAAACAACTCTCCTAACAGGGTATCTCCAGATCCCGGCGGCCGCCACCGATGCCAGCCTCTGCCGCTGGTGCGAGGATGCGCGGATGGGCAAACAACTGCCAGTTCTCTATGTGGATGTCGACGGAGTTCTGTCGCTTTTCGATACGCCAAAGGCACCACCACCGATCAGGCCTGATACCCACTTCCTTGGCGTTGGCGGAGTTGGTCATCTGATCGCGCTCGACAACTGCGCCCGGCTGCTTTCACTGGTTGACGACTTTGAGCTGGTCTGGGCAACCGGCTGGGAGGAGCGAGCAAACGATGAGCTGCTGTCAGTCATTGGCCTGAGCGAGCCACTTGATGTCGTCAGCTTTGACACGGCAAAGTACGACCACCAGGCGCATTGGAAGCTAGGCGCACTTGACGCCCACGCTGGCGATCGTCCACTTGCATGGATTGATGATGCACTTGATGATGCCTGCAGAAAATGGGCCACTTCGCGCAGCGCGCCAACGCTGCTCGTCGAAACTGAATCAAACGAGGGTCTAACTGATGCGCACGCCGAGCAACTCGCCAACTGGGCGAAGCAGCTAAAAGAGCAAGCAGCATGATCAAACAACCAGATTCAAAGCCGACGACGAACCGTTGGCAGCTAACGGGCGAAGCTGTCGTCATCGCCCTCGCCTGCGTGATCGGCGTATTTCCACTGATCCTGATTACCCGCGGCGCGATCACCGATGATCAGGTGTGGAGCGGCTCAATCGGTTGGATTCAGGACTCGCAGCAGTACTTAGCTTGGATTGCAGACTCCGCTCACCATCTGCTCGTCGGAAACCTGTACTCGCTCGCCGAACCGAATCGTGTCTACCTGAATCCAGGAATCCTGATCTCAGGGCTGCTGCACAGAGCCGGACTTACCGCCGCAGTTGCCTACGCGGTCTGGATACCAATCGGTTTGATCTCGATCTGCCTCGGTGCAGTCCTATATGTACGGAACCGGATAGCGAGCCCCGCACAACGTGTCGTAGCTCTAACGCTGGGGCTGCTCTACGCCTTTCCGCTCTACTTGATTTTTTCCGAACTTCCGCGCGGCGGATTGGCTGGCTTTGGGCTCGCCGCGGTCAGCGAGGAGTCGCGCACGCTCTCGGCACTCTGGGGCTACCAGTATTCGGCTGTACCGATTGGGCTTGTCTGCTTTGCCATGCTTGCCTACGCTCGCGCGAGCCGCGCTGGCAGGCGCTTCTCACCGGCAGTTGCTCTCCTGACCCTTGCAGCGTGCTGGTTGCAACCGTGGCAGGGCATCATCATTGCTGCTGCAGCGATCGGATCAGAGTTGGTGATCCGCACGGCGATTGTGCCGACAGAACTGCGCAAGTCGTTGCGCTCAAACGGGTGGCAGCTTGCGGCAACAACCGCTCTTGCCGCGTTGCTGCCAGTCATCTATTACTGGGCACTCGGAAGGTTTGATCTGTCATTCGCCACCACCGACACAAACCAAGAGTTCTCCTCACTCTCCCAGTCGTGGTGGATTTTGCTGCTAATCGCTGCACCGCTTTTGCTTCCCGCCGTCGCCGCTGTGCGATTGCCACGCGACGCTGAGATCGGCGACGTCCTGCTTCGCGCTTGGCCGATCTCAGCCATCGGGTTCGCCTTGCTTCTGTCAGTCACGGGCATAGCTTCCGAACCCGCTCATGCCTACCGGGGGATCGCAATCCCGCTGGCAATCCTCGCCGTTATAGGAGCCTCCCGTCTAGTGCAAAACCGCCCAAGGCCGCTTGCAGCGATCCTCGCCGCGGTTTCGATCATTTTGCTCTGCGGACTAGGCAGCTTCCATGCTCTCCAAACCCAAGTTACGAATATTGACCACAAGCCGAACGGCGACGGCGCGTTTGTGCAGCCAAACGAACAGCAGGCCCTCGATTGGATCGCCTCCCAAGACCGACGGATTGGAGTACTTGCCTCCAACCGGATAGCCCCGATTGTTCCTGGCGCAACCGCCCATCAGGTTTGGAGTGGTAACTGGACTTGGACTCCTAACTATGCGGCGCGCTTTGCCGCTGTCGGTCTTGTAACGAGTGGCGCCCCGTGCTGTCAGGTTGGGCTGCTGTCAATGCCGAGCCCGCGTTTTGCGCAGGCGACAGGAGCTGGGCTACTACTGATCGACTGCGATGTAAACGCGACAGAGGCGCTGAAGGCACTCGCCCCCGCAATCAGCAGAACCCAGAGGTTTGGTTGCGCAGCGGTCGCCGAACTGCTCCCCGGTAGCAAAGCCGACCGGGATGCAGTTACAGCGACCTTCGGCTGAGTTGTTACTCAGGCAGCTCGGATGCGAGCTCGTCGGCGCGACCGTCGCTGCCAGGTCCAAGATCCTCAAGGGCCTCGATGTCCTGAACATCAACTGTCTCGCCTAGACCCGACTCAAAGTCAACGCCTGGCTCGATTCCGAGTTCAGCCATCTCCTCTGCCGTCAGGCCACCAGCTCCGTAGCCCATTGGCAACGGATCGGTTGGCTCAATCTGAATCTTGCGGT
>Ga0194056_10000808_pt1 | contig 17241 bp, 15 predicted proteins | sample SepL4413m_MetaG_FD_155458 | JGI IMG/M metagenome (GOLD analysis project Ga0194056, IMG submission 155458) | Anoxic zone freshwater microbial communities from boreal shield lake in IISD Experimental Lakes Area, Ontario, Canada - Sep2016-L442-13m | ecosystem: Environmental > Aquatic > Freshwater... | reverse complement strand
AGTTATCAGATTATGTATACCCTCAGCTAAAGGAGAATCCTTACTTCGGATTGAATGTAAAAAAACTTAAGGGTGAGTACGAAGGTGTTTATCGTTATAGGGTTGGTTCAACAAGGGTTTTCTATTTAATAGATGCTTCATCAAGAACTGTTTTTCTGCTTGATATCCAAAAGAGAAAAGACTCATACAAATAAATCATGTAAAATTAATCCTCGTCGTCTTCATCAATTGTATTATTAAATCCTTCTATTTGTTCTTCAATCCATTCACAATATCTCTTTTCCTTAAACTCAAACCATTTATCTCTGTATTCTCCAGCGTTATCTATTACAAACTTAAAGTTATGAAAAGGCCTAGGTCTGCCAAGACCGTCTGCAAGAAGGTCTTGTATCTTTTCATCCTTAACTTCATCTACAAAATCTTCCATCATTCTAAAACTATCTCGACTTGACATTTTTTCGAACTCAAGGTACTTTTCAGAATTAGATTCTATTTCCTTAATTTCTTCTTCCCACATCTCTTCTTCTGCGTATGGGTTGGAATCGAAATCAGGTAACGATTTTATCTCACCTGTTTCAGGATTAAAAAAGCACAATAACCCGCAGTCTAATTCCTGATAAATTTCGTTAATTTGTTCTTTTGTTAATTTAAGCATTTGTGTAATATTAATTATAAGTAAGATTGTTTCTAAGTTCCGTCATTTCTCATTACTAATCTTAATAAAAAACGCCTCCGTCCTTTTCTCTGCATTCTCTCTTATATTATAATAGTAAAACGGATAGTCGTAACCGTGGTAAACACCTTTCGGAAATATCTGATTGGCAGGTGCCAGTTTTTCTGCATCTGCCGTACTGCAGATTACTACGCCCCTTGTCTTATCAACCCTTGCATCAGCAAAATTCTTTACGTTTCGTTCCAATACATTCCATACATTGTCTATAATAATTGAACCAAGATTTTCTTCTGCGCTTGCAGGAATTTCTTCCCTGCTCCAGTTTATAGGATTTATTGAAATTGCACCTGATAATAATACTATATTATTTCCCGTCACACCGGGCGCCTCTGTGTTGTATGATATTATCACTCCAGTATCATCAGGCCCTGCGGCAAATTTTAAGTGTGGATTCTTTGCAAGATAATCTTTGGTTACCGAGTATCCGATTACGTATGCCGCTATCATTCTTTCATAAACCTTAGGATTATCTTTCATATACTTCGACAATAAAAACAGCAATACATTCGAACCCTGCGAATGCCCGGCAAGTATGAAAGGCCGACCTTTATTATAGTTCTTTACGTAGTAATCAAATGCTGTTATTACATCTGTTGCAGGAATTCCGCCAATAACACTGTCACGTCCTTCTATTGATAAATCTGTAAAGCATGAAATGTCTGCCTGTCTGTAGTATGGAGAATAAATATTTCCTGCATTTTCAAATGCAGTGGCCTGTGCATTAAAAGTCATCTTCGAACCTTCAAGCATAGATAGATTATCGATGTTGCAGATATTGGGGTCGCTTTTCTTTACCTTCGACCATGCAGTAGGATAGACATAAAATACATCAACCTTCTTATGCGTTGTTGACGGTAACGATAACCAGTACTTCGTTTTGGAATAATCAGGTATCTCGGATTTCTTTCCGCAAGATGTAAATATAAATACCATTATAAGCGAAAGTATTATGTTTATATATTTCATGTCAGTAATAACTTTTATTCCAAAAAGGGGCTTTCGCCCCCTTGGTTTAAATAAAATATGTGTTAAGTTATTTTATCAACAACATTCTCTTTGTCTCTGTAAAATCTTTAGATTCGAGTTTATAGAAATAAACTCCGCTTGGATATACAGAAGCGTTCCAGTCAATGCTGTATGAACCTGCGTTTCGGACTTCGTTAAGAAGTATTGCAACTTCTTTGCCGAGTACATCATACACTTTTAAAGTCACAAAAGTATTTTTCGGTAAATCAAATTTAATACTTGTTGATGGATTAAACGGATTTGGATAGTTCTGATATACTGCATACTTTGTTGGCGCGATACCTGATTCATTGTTTATTCCTACTGATAATGTTGCGCTCTTAATTACTATATCATTGTTCGGGTCGAATACTATTGCAGTAGGTTGTCTGTTGAAAATAAACGAGAATAACTGACTGTTGACATCATTCATTACTCTTACAGTCGTATCGGCTCCCGTAGCAAATGAGAATTTAAGCACGATTGGCATTTTATGGAAAACTGTGTTTGCCAGAGTCTGGTACGCGAGGAAGTTAATGCGCCAGTTTCCACCTCCTAAGTTTGTAAAATTATAACCGTTCTGGTATGCAGGATGGTTTGGTTGTTTAACCCACTCGTCTATGAACCATGTTAAATCCTGACCTGCAACTGAACTCATCTTTGCTGTGAAATCATCTGTCAGCGCATTCTTAAGCCTGAAATTTACTGTGTCTGTTGCGTATGCTTTGAAGCCCGCAAAGAACAACGAGTCTCCGATAGTGTACCTTAACATATGCAGAACACATGAACCTTTATAATAAGTTATCGGACCATTGAACAATGTTCCCGTTGGCGGAGTTGTGATTGCCCATGCAGGATTGTAAATAGCCCATCCTGGATTTCCTGACATATAAGATGAGGCGTTTGAAGTAATGTTTGATTTATATGTAGTATATCCTGTTGTCTGTTCTTTATAAATTGCCTCCATATATGTAGCAAACCCTTCATTAAGCCATAGGTCTGCCCACGTGCCGCAGGTAATCATATCCCCGAACCATTGATGAGCGTATTCGTGCGAAATTAGACTGGTCACAGAACTCCACGATGGAGAAATTGTGGTTAATGTCTGGTTTTCCATACCTCCACCATAAGTCGATACTGCTGCAAAGCCATTTTTCTCAAACGGGTGTTCTCCGAATAACTGCGAAAATATTGTTGTCATTCCCGGCAGTGCTGTTTTTGTCGGAGCTATGTTTTCACCTGTGCTGTAATATAAACGAAGTGGAATGCTGTCGTTAGGATTTGAAAGTTTATGCCACCAGACTATGTCGCAGTTGTATCCTGTTTTTCCTGTTAGCACGGCAAGATATGTCGGAAGCGGGTCACGGCTTACCCAGTGGTACCAGATTGTATCTGCGCTTGCTATTGAGTCTGCAAGTCTGCCGTTAGAACCTATTTGTACATTCGAAGGCACTTTTACTGTAATATCAAACGTTGCCTTGTCAGATGGCTTGTCCCAGCAAGGGAACCATTCTCTTGCTCCCTCAGGTTCGCAGTCTGTATATACATAACCAGAACTAACATTGAATGAACCATCCGCTATATTCTTGTGATTGTATTTTACTACTAAGTTAACTGTCTCACCGGGATTATATGTCCTGTCAAGGTTCACTGTAAGCAGGTTAGTAGTTGAACTGTGAGCGAATACAAGGCTTGCTCCACCAAATAGTTTTACTGAGTCAATCCCAAGAGAAGCGTACACCGTATTTAATTGAATTGAGTTTAGTGTTGAATCCACACGAAAAGTAATCTGCTCTGTTCCTGTGAATGTTCTGACAGACGTTTTAAAGCAATTGTATATGTCTAAATTTAATTTGTAATTCAGAACATCGTATGTATGCCGTGGCGTGTTTGGTGATGCATCAAGCGGATTTATGAATGCAGTTCTTTTCATTTTGTTCTGCGAACAGATTTCTGCTCCTGTCATTCCGCTGTAATCCTGTGCCGTAGTAATTGTACCAAGAATCAGTATTATGCAAAGTGTTATTATTTTTTTCATGATTGAAATTAATTTGTCAATAGTATAAAATACTTATTATAATATTAATTAATAATCTAATTGGTTTCTTTAAGAATTGAAAAACTGTTATGATTAAAGACATTTTTGAAGGTTTGTCATCCCGGGTTTAAACCCGGGATGAAGATACTTATAATCTGATTAATTAATATTATCTATTTCAGGACTATCATTCTCCTCGTTTCGGCAAACGAACCAGATTCAAGCTTGTAGAAATATACGCCTGATGACAGGTATGACGCATCGAAATCTACTATATATTTTCCTGCTGATTTCTCTTCACTGACTAAAGTTTTGATTTCTTTTCCGAGTATGTCATAAATTTTCAAAGAGACGAATGATTTTTTTGGTATGTCAAAACTGATTTTTGTAACAGGGTTGAACGGATTAGGATAATTCTGTTTCATCGAATATTTGCTTGGAATTTCTGTGCCGACTTGCTTTACATCAATTATTGAATTCAATATAAATGCAAGGTTCGGTCTGTTTGCCTGTAACCCGCCTCCTGTTAAATCCGTGCAGCCACTACCACTCGGTAAATCCTGATACTGGTGCCATGTAAGCCCGGGTTTCAGAGTTGCTGTTACTGCCGAGTTTGAATTTATTGATGCATTATTAAAGCATACCTCAATCAGTATGTTGCTGGTTCCGTCCCAGATAAAAGGAGAGAAGTTGAAGAATATCCATCCGGTGTTCGTAATCGTGTAATTGTTTGAATAAACTGATGTCCACCCTGTGTTGGTAAATCCTGTTAATGAAGTCAGAGTTGTGTTCTGAATTTTCATAGTAAGTCCGTTCATCATCTGCGGAGAGGCATTCAATACATTAAACCCGATACCGTTGATGCGTGCCTGTTCCACTCCCCATACTGGTGTAAGTTCACTCGCCAGATAAAGCATGTCAGTCTTTGCATCCATGTAAAATGTCTTAAAAGGATGGGATGCGGTAACTGTTCCGTTTCCCGCAAACACTAATGCGGCAGAATTTACTGTGTAATGATACAATGTTGTTGAATCAGAATTATGATTCGTTGAATTGTCCTGTGCATACACTCTGTAGAATATAGAATCGTTCGGATATATCTGTGTTTTGTTTGAATTAAAAACTCCTTTAAATATATCTCCCGTTATATTGCTTAACTTAAAATGTTTTATTCCTGTAGATGGATTGTTTCTGTACCATCTTACCCACACTGAGTCGATTCCGCGGTTGTCTGAAACATAAGCGTTTATTGTGTCCGGCCAGAATGTCCAGTTTGAATATGTAATAGGTGTATGATTTATTACCGGTTTTGTTCCGTCGCTTCCTGTTTTAAATGTAAATGTGTTCGCAGGAGCATTAATTGGCAGAAATGAGACTCCGCTGTTAAGGTCAGCCGCCTTAATGTAATATAGATAAGTAGATGCCGACCCATTTCCCGGGATGGAAGCTGTATATGTGTTTCCGCTTGAATTGGTCATTGTAACACTATCCGTAATAGAACCAACCCCATAAAAAACCTTTTGTTCTCCTGTAGCAAGAGTGGTTCCGAATGAATAAATATTTGCAGATACTGCATAGGGCCCCGTTAGGTTTTCAGTATCCTTTAAAGGTGTATGCGTTATGTACGGTTTTAGTTCTATCTTTGCTGTATAAATCTGTACAACCCCGTTTCTGTTGTCTGCCCATGTCGGATAGATGGTGTTATTGTCTGCGGCTATTCCAATGTAATCAGAATAATATCCGTCTGCATACCCGCTTAATGGAGTCGGTTTGTGTGTTCTGTCACTTACCTTTATGTTTGTGAATGTTGTTCCGCCATTGGTTGATACAGCAGTAAAGATATCACACGAGTCAGAAGAATACGCGTCACGGTTATCGTAAAAAGCTATAGCGATATTATTGTTTACGTTATCCACTGCAATCCACGGCAGGAATTGATTCTTGCCGTTGTTCAGTGCGTCATCATTAACCCTGACAGGTGCCGAAAATGAGGTGCCGCCGTTTGAAGAATAACTGAAACATACATCGGCGTCAGTGCCGGCTGGGGCAAGGTTTCTCTGTGCCCATGTTACAAATATTTTATCTGTGTTGTCTATTGCGACAGACGGAAATGAATTTACACGTATTCCGTTCGGCAATAAGAATCCCCTTATTCCGTTAATCGTTATCGGATAAGTTGGTGCAGACCATGTTCCGCCGCCGTCTGTTGATTTTGTAAAAGCTATTTTATCTTCTATGTTATTGTTGGCAATGTTTGGAACAGCCCATAAACAGTATACAGTTCCGTTTTGTCCTACCACGAGTTTTGCACCCTGTTCGTAATGGTTGGCCTGTGGCAAACCTATTGGATGTGATGTGCCGAATGTTAATCCGTTGTCAGTTGAGTATGATAAATAAATTCGCGGCAGAGTAAGATTGAAATTACTCCATGCAGCATAAACTCTTCCGAAATATGGACTTGCAGGAGCATTGTCAACTGCAACAGTGTTCATGTCGTAAAGCGTCGAAGAAGGCACCACCATTCTTCCGCCCCAGTTTACACCGTTATTGAAAGAGCGGTCAGTTACTATATAATCGTCTAAATAATTATAGTATAGCTCACCTGAATTGTTGTATGCAACGTATGGATTGGTTGAATAGTATAAAGAACCCGGAATTATATCTCCACCGCTGAAATTTGAACCTGCATTAAAAGACGAGTAGTAACCCATTCCGTAATCAGTATTCGCACCTATAAATAAATTGTTTGAACTTGCTGGTGAAACAGCGATTGAAGGTTCTGTTTGGTCGAAGGGACTGCTGAAAACACGTATGTTTGGATATTGGGTAACGACATTCAACCCCGAAACCGTATAACCCGAGGTGTTTGTGGTGTTCCCCGTATTATAATAGTTGATTAATCTACCGGGATTAAAATCTTTTGGCTTCACTATCATCTGCTCTTGAGAAAACAACTTTGAACTCATAGTGATAACCACGGCTATCGTAAGGGCGTATTTTAAAAAACTCATCTTATTTGTAAGAAATTTATATAAATCTAAAGAAAAAATCCCTATTTATCAATCAATTAATAAAACTCACATTATTTGGAAAACGTAATAATTTCTTCAATAACTTCCTCAAGATGCGGAGTCGTGCCCGCAAAAGGATGTACCGCATCGAATGTGTGCCCGGTCTTTTCCAGTATTACTAATTTTGTTATGTCTTTATTGCATAAATTATAAAGCGTTTCTGCCTCGCTTTTTTCTACAGCTAAATCTTCAGTCCCGTGCATTATCAACGTTGGAACGGTTGCTTTTTTCATGGCATCTTTTATGTTTAAGCGTGAATAGTTGTTCTCAAGGTCTTCCAGTAGCGACACATCCATTCTCATTTTTTGTCTTGTTCGTGTATTCAAAGCCTCGATGAACCCTCTTTCCTTCCACATCCTTTTTGTTTTGTCCCCGTAGCGGTTGAATTCGTCTACCGATGCAAGTGTTATCAGTTTCTTTATTCTTTTATCCTCTGCCGTCTTCAGTATTGCTATTCCGCCGCCGCGGGAATGCCCTGCCAGTATAAGTGAATCAAAATTATAATTGTATTTATCCTTTACTTCTTCGAGATAATCTATCACACAACCTAAATCGTCCAGTTCTTCCGAAAAAGTATTCCTGGCAAAATCATCAAGCCGTTCAAAGTCTACCGGATTGTTCTTTTCGTTGTCAACTCCATTCAGTGAGAAATTGAAAGATACCGTGAATATGTTGGCATTCGCAAATTTATCAAACATGTACGGAAAGCATCCCCAGTCTTTAAACCCTTTGAATCCGTGACAGAAAACAAGCAACGGCAATTTGCTGCCGGTGTTTTCCGGATAACGAAAATCTATGTTTATGATATTCCCGTTTTTATTTTTGATTTTAATGTTATACATTTAATTATTATTTTAAATATTATGCTTTAATTTAAAAATTATACAGGTGTAAGAAAAGTTAATAAGTATAATGAGAAATGAAAGCCTTAAATAATATTAATCTATGATATGTGTTGTAATTCCCTGTTTTAAAGTAAGAAAATCAATATTGGGTGTAATCAATAAGATTCCTGAAATAGTTGGGAAAATAATTGTTGTTGATGATTTTTGTCCCGAGGGGACGGGTAAATATGTAGAGGACAACTGCTCGGATAAAAGAGTAGAAATAATATCTCATGTCCGTAATCAGGGGGTTGGCGGGGCAATGATATCCGGCTATATGAGAGCTATTGAACTGGAAGTTTCTGTTGTTGTTAAAATCGATGGAGACGGACAGATGGATCCTACTCATATTGAGGAATTGTTGTTTCTCATTAACTCCAAAGAGGCGGATTATGTTAAAGGCAGTAGGTTTTATTTTGTTAACGATTTGAAAAATATGCCTTTTGTAAGGCTGATTGGTAATTCAATTCTTTCTTTCTACAATAAATTAATTAGCGGTTACTGGGATATAATGGACCCTACTAATGGGTATACTGCGATTCATACTGATATACTGAAAATGTTACCGCTGCAGAAAATCAGCAAAGATTTTTTCTTTGAAAGCGATATGCTGTTCCGTTTAAACACAATACGGGCTGTTGTAAAAGAAGTTCCGGTACCGGTCTCGTATGAAAACAATAAAAGTAACCTGAGTGTGTTTAAGGTATTGTTTACTTTCCCTTTTAAATATTCTTCACGGTTAGTAAAAAGAATAATGTATAACTATTTTATAAGAGATTTTAATATCGGGACATTAGAATTGATAATTAGCCTTGTGTTTACTTTGGTCGGAGCTTCTTTCGGCTTATACCATTGGTGGAAAAGTATCTTGTCTGGTGTGCCTGCAACCGCTGGAACGGTAATCATTTCAGCGTTATTGCTGATTCTCGGATTTCAATCGTTTCTTGCTTACGTACATTTTGATTTATTAAACATCCCCAGAAAAGTATTAATTAAAAGCAGATTAATTCATGAGTAAGAGCTTTCAGTCAGCCCAAAAATTATTTAAGTCTGCTATTTCAGACACTCTAAAGGAAAAGGGCAACACATACGTATTAAGTGAATCCGCTTTTCCTGCTTATGCAAATAAAAATTTCTTTATCGACAGATTATTCTGGGGAAGAGTATATCATTCATATAATTATATTCTGGATAATTTTAGAGATGCAAACATAATGGACTTTGGTTGTGGAAGCGGCATCCTTTCTTATCTGCTGGGAAGCAAAAACCACAAAGTACTGGCTTATGACATTATAATTGACCCTTTAAACATGGTAAGAGAACAGATTGACTTTGGAGAGAATATTTCGGTTTCAGATTCTCCTCTTGAACAAATTGTCGAATCTAATAAAAACAAATTTGATTGTATTGTGGCACTGGATGTTTTAGAACACATCGAAGACCTTGTTCCATACGTGAAAAAGTTTAAACTTCTTTTAAAAGAAAACGGACAGATTATATTCTCGGGACCTACTGAAAACATTTTATATAAATTTGGAAGAAAAGTAGCAGGTAACGATTACTCCGGTGATTATCACGTCTCAAACATAAAAACAATAAGTAACTTTTTCAGAAATTATGGCAAAGTTGAAAAGATTAAAACTCTTTATCCCTTATTCCCGCTTTTTGAAATTTACAGCTTTAAATTTTAATCATGTTTCTGAGAATAAATGACTTTATATCAGGAAACAAACTGTCTGTTCTTATTATTCTTGTTGTAGCACTTTACACAATATTAAACGTTTTATATTTTCTGACATTGGGTATTCATAATCCTGTTGACGGTGACGCACATTTTTATTTCTACTCTGCTGTTAGTATGGTTAATGGCCAGGGGTTCACTTACCAGGGAAATCCGGTTGCCACATTCCCGATAGGCTATCCCTTATTTCTGTCTGCAATATTTTATCTTTTTGGAAATAGCGCAGCATACGTTTCAATAATCCAGATAATTGAAGGATACATTATTATTCTGCTTCTGACGAAGATTATAATGACCTACACAAAAAACATCTGGGTAATTATTCTTCCTTCCCTGTTTTATGTCTTGAATTATAAAATGATGTCGTTTAATTCGATGACTATGAGTGAATCATTTGCCGTCTTTCTTCAGGTATTAATAATTTATTTGCTGCTCAAGTACCTCGGTAATTTTAACAGCCTGGTATTTTATTTGTTGTCGGCATTATTCGGATTGTTGATAATTACGAAACCAACATACCTGTACCTTGTATTCCCGTTTGAGGCTTTTATATTGTTTCATTCCTTAAAACTGAAGAAACGGAAGTATCTTATCGATATTCCTGTCTCAATAATTTTACTTTTCCTTGTAATTTATCCTGTAATGAAAAGAGGTCATGACCTGTTTGGCGGTTATAAGATTGTGTACCAGGGGGGAGGTGTTCTGTTCTGTGCCACTAACCTTGAAACCGACGGAATGAAAGCTGTAAGAATTGATGACTTTGTCGTTACAGAAAGAGACGAAGATCATTCGTTCTTAACGGAAGAAGTTTTTCAGAGAATTAAGGGTAAGAGAATAAACGAGAAAGATGATATTTTAAAAGAAGAAGCGTTTAACAACATAAAGAGAAACGGCTTTTCTGCCGTACCTTTGTACCTTAAGAATTTTTCCAGGATTATGTTTGGTTATCCGTACGAAAGGGGCTTTTTAAAACGTCAGCCCGTATTAATATACTATTATTTCTACGGAGTCTTCTGTCTGATCTCTTTTCTGGTTTCTTTATTCTATTTGTTTAAGATTAAAGGTTATAAAGACACATTTATCCTGATGCTGGTTTTATTTGCTTTGTTTAACCTGATGTTTCACTTCCTGGTTGGATTTGATCCGAGGTATGGATTTACTTCGTATATTATTATTTATACAATAATACCAATCGGATTCAGCAGGATTAAGCTTCTTCAGGTCGCATAGTTTTTATAAAACTAATTAATAATCTTTACCTGGCCCTCTTTTTCCCTTCTTCGTAAACACGCTGATGGGCAGGGTCGAGCAAACTTAGTTTGTCGTATATTCCTTTGTCACCGTAGTTCAGGAATGCATCAGCTATTTCCTGTGCTTTCGTTTCGAGGAAATAATCTATGTTGAAAGTTTTGACTTCTTTCTTTCTGACCTTAGTCATTTTCTCGATTGCATTGTATATGTACGCATAAGCGTTTCTTGTTAAGCCAAGCGAGTCAAGGCCCATCCAGTGGTATTCGTAAAACGCATTCCTGAAATCATCGAAACGCGGGTTCATTAATTCCTGTACCATCTGTATTCTCGATGGTTTTGAGCCGCCCCCTGTTTCTGTCCAGCCCGTTCTGTCGGACATCGGCTTATTGCATATATCAAGTGCCTTTTGAAAATATATGCTTCTGTTCATCGGGTGGTCTTTTGGGAAAAACGAATCCTGGTCAAACCCAAGCATAAGATATATGTAGTAGTCAAAGAAACTTAACAGCGGGTCAAACCGGAATTCATTCTTGATAAACTGAAGCGCCCTGTTGTACGAAAAGCTGCATCTTTCATCTATGTACTTAAAAAGAACTGTGTATTTGGGGTTCTGTCTTTTGTCTTCCCTGTCAATAATTCTCTGGCTCAGGATTAAAACCTGCGCAGTATACTGGTCTATGCCGCCGACTCCTTTAAAGGTTATTTGTATGTTTGATTTAATCTTGTAAGCATCTGCTCCCGGTCTGTTTGTTTCGTTAAACAGGGCATTTTCATAAAACTTATTCTTGTTGATGTAATCTTCGAGTTGCTGTTTTAAATCTTTTACCTTGTCCTTTGAATCAGGGGCAAGTGCGTCGGTATTTAATGTTACTGTACAATCAAAATCCTGCGCCTTTAGCGCATCAAAACTTCCACAAACCAATATTATTAAAAAGAAATATACTAATAAGTTTCTAAACATTTATTGTTTTATTAATTTCTAATTAAACTTTGAATTCTTATTTTAATAATCAATACAAATGAAACGCTTATTTTTAGTCATATTAATCCTATGGGCAGTAAATTTATCGGCCCAGTTTGAAAATACTGACGTAGGTGCGCGCCCTACGGCCTTAGGCGGTGCGTTTACGTCGCTTTCGGATAATTCCCTTGCAATATTTTACAATCCCGCAGGCCTGGGTCAGGTAAAATATCGTGAATTTTCTGCTTACTACAGCCCCGCACCTTTCGGGCTGACGGACCTTTCGACTGCCTCTCTTTCATATTCTGAACCTTTTAGTTTTGGAACTGTCGGAGCCGCATTCAAAACTTATGGGTTTGATTTGTACAGGGAAAATAATTTTATTGTCTCTTATGGAAACAGTTATAAAAAGAAAATCTATTACGGTGCAAATATAAATTTGTACAACCTTCACATTGAAAACTACAATAACGCCACCGCTTTCGGTCTGGATATTGGTGCAATGGTCTACCTCGCAAAGTTTTTACAGTGGGGATTCTTTGGAAAAAATATAACGGGTACAAAGATAGGTGAATCGAAAGAAAAAATTGCCCAGGTATACAGGTCAGGTTTTACTTTTCAGCCGGAAGATAAAATAAGGGTAATCGGAGAAATTGAAAAAGATGTTAAGTATCCGATATCAGTTAGGGGAGGTCTTGAATACAGCGTTATTGATTTTCTTGATTTAAGGTTTGGGGTCGGAAGCCAGCCGTCAATATTTTCTGCAGGTATCGGCTTAAACTATAACTTGTTTTCTTTTGACTATGCTTTTACAAAGTCAGAAGATTTAGGATTTACTCATCTTGGAACCATTTCTGTTAACTTTGGAGGACTTAAGGCTAAAAAAGAGTCCAGGGAAAGATTAAGTAAGTCTTTCGATTAATTCGGGATTTTAAAATTTATCTTATATGAACTATTTAGTTGTTGGTGAACCTTGTGTCGATTTAATACATAAAGAAAACGGTGAAGTTATTCACAGTTATGGCGGTGTATTGTATTCCATCATATCCCTTGCTGTCCTTGCGGGAAATAACGATTCAGTATTTCCGTTAATGAACCTTGGTGAGGATGAATATGATAACATTACAAACATATTAAAGTCTTACCCCAAAATAAAACTTGACGGCGTTAATAAAGTTGAACACCCTACTAAGAAAGTCCATTTATATATTTCCAATTACCGTTCCGGAAAAAAAGCAAAGATTGAACATTCGGACGCAGTAACTTATACTTTATCCTATGACCACATCGAAAAGTTTCTTCCTTTAGCAGACGCTATGCTTATTAATATGATTTCAGGTGTCGACATTTCTCTTGACACACTTAAAAAGATAAGGGCAAACTTCAAAGGTCTTATTCATATGGATATTCATAACCTTGTTATGAAGACTAACGACGAAGGATTCAGAGAACATACTAACCTTGAAGGATGGCGCGAATGGTGTACGAACACAGACACTATTCAGATGAATGAATATGAAATAGGAGTACTGTCCCGTGAAAAAAGAAATGATTATGAAATAGCAGAAGAAATCCTGATAAACCTAAACCGCTCTATGACAGGTGTTATTGTCACAAAGGGAAAACTTGGTGTAAGCGGATTTACGAGAAAAGAAAAATCATTTGGTGAAGTAAGGTTTTTTGACCTCGACAGGCTCGATGTTCAGGCAATTGAGAACCCTCATTTTGTTGACACAACAGGGTGCGGTGATGTTTTTGCCGCGTCTTTTACTGTTGATTTCTCAAAAACAAGGGACATTAAAAAAGCACTTCATTACGCAACCCGTATTGCCTCCTTTAAAACTTCCGTGTCCGGAATATATGAATTACACAAGCTTAAATAATTTTGTTCTATGAAAAAAGGAAAAGTATTAATAACAGGTTCTAACGGATTACTTGGTCAGGCAGTTACTGCAATCTTTACACGGGAATCAGATTTTGAACTTATTCTTACATCGGTTGAAGACAAATCTTTTATGGGTTTTGAATCAAATTATCATCAGCTTGATATCACTTCAAAAGACCAGGTTAAATCTGCTGTCTTAAAATATCAGCCAGATGTGGTTTTAAACTGTGCGGCTTTTACTGATGTTGATAAGTGTGAAACCGAGCGTGAGCTCTGCTGGAAATTAAACGTTGATGCAATAAAGAATTTAATAATCGCAACCCGCCCGCATAACATTAAACTCGTTCATATATCCACGGATTATATTTTTGACGGCAAAAATGGTCCGTACGATGAAGAGGCAATCCCAAACCCTATTTCTTTTTACGGCCGTTCTAAACTTGCTGCGGAAAATGCAATATTCGCAAGCGGTATAAACGCTGCAATTATCAGAACGATGGTTCTCTTCGGTGTCGGACAGAAGGTTAAACCAAATTTTGCCATCTGGCTGATAAATAAATTATCCGCAAAAGAAAAGATTAACATCGTCGACGATCAGATTGGTAACAGCACTATAGTCGACAATCTTGCTTTCGGAATATTAAAGGTAATCGAGTCAGAAAGATCAGGCATTTTTAACATTGCTGGAAAAGATATTGAGTCAAGACTTGAGTTTACCAATAAACTCTGCGAAGTGTTTGGCTACGATAAAGGATTAATAAACACAATCAAAACGGCCTCACTTAATCAGCCTGCTCCGCGCCCTTTGAATTCAGGGCTTGTAACACTTAAGGTTCAGTCAGAATTACAGTTTAAACCGTTTGATACAATGGAAGCATTACAACTTTTGAAATTTCAATTAGGACATTAAAACATACTACTATGCTTGATATAAAACTTATTAGAGAAAACCCTGACTATGTAAAAGAAAAACTTCAGCTGAGAAATGAAGATACCGCTGTTATACTGAAGATTCAGGAAACCGATTCCAAAAGACTTGAGATTATTAAGAAAGCTGAAACGCTTAAAGAAATCAGGAATAAAGTTTCTGATGAAATCGGTCTGATGAAGAAGAATAAGGAAGACGCATCAGAAAAAATTGCCGAAATGAAAAAAGTATCCGATGAAATAAAAGAACTTGATGTTGAACTTCGTAACGTAGAAACAGAAATAGAAAACCACTTATACTATATACCTGCGTTGCCCGCCGAGGGTATTCCTTATGGCAAGTCAGCCGAGGAAAATGTTGAAGTTAAAGTATGGGGCGATAAAAAGAATTTTGATTTTAAGGTTAAAGACCATATTGAACTTACAAAGAAACTTGATATCCTTGATTTTGAAAGAGGTACTAAAATATCAGGCAGCGGGTTTCCTTTGTATAAAGGTAAGGGTGCAACACTTGAGCGTTCACTCATAAACTTTATGCTAGACACACACATCACAAAAGGATACAGGGAAGTTATGCCGCCGATACTCGTTAATCGTGCATCTATGGAAGCGGCGGAGAAGGTTCCAAAGTTTGAAGAAGATATGTACCATATGAACGAAGATGACCTTTTTGCAATCCCGACAGCGGAAGTTCCTATCATCAACATTCATCGTGATGAGATTTTAAAGGAAGAAGAACTTCCCGTTAAGTATTGCGGATTCACTAATTGTTTCAGAAGAGAAGCAGGAAGTTACGGCAAGGACACTAAAGGTTTTTTAAGGGTTCATCAGTTTAACAAAGTTGAATTGATTAATTTCTGTACGCCTGAGTCTTCTTATGTGGAGATGGAGAAAATGCTTTTGGATGCCTGTGCAATCCTCGAAGCACTGAATGTACATTACAGGGTTATAGAACTTTGTACGGGTGATATGGGATTCTCTGCGAGTAAATGCTACGATATCGAGGTATGGTCTTATGCCGAAGATAAGTGGCTTGAGGCTTCCTCTGTCAGCAACTGCACAGATTTCCAGAGCAGGCGTGCAAAAATAAGGTATAAGAAAGTTCTTGAAAACGGTAAAACTAAAACTGAGTTACTTCACATACTAAACGGCTCCGGACTTGCTACTTCAAGGCTTATGGTGGCAATGCTCGAAGCGAACCAGACAAAAGAAGGTAACATTGTTGTTCCCGAAGTATTAAGAAAATACACAGGGTTCGACATTATATAATTGCGAGTATTTATAAACAGAAAAAGCTGTTGCATAATATCTGCAACAGCTTTTTTGCTTTACTAAAACCTCTTATTTTAAAAACACTTGCTGGTCAACAAGAGTTTTTGCCAAAGATTTTGAAAATGATTTTGTGAAGTCTCCTACGGAAGTCGGGTTAACCGTTTCTGACAGAAGCGAATAAACCATCTCGTTCTTCTGTAAATCGTAAATACTGCTTTCAATGTATACATCAGTATTCGTTACATAATACCCCGGTGTGTATACCATATCATAACTCATAAAGTAATAGTTGTAATAAGGAGTATAATAATTCGTAGGAATGTACGCAGGTGATCCCGGCACATATTTTTGCTCACTCTTTACATCCTTAAGTTTTAAAACTAAAACGCCGTCTGCATTAAGTTCTTTCATCTTTGCTTTAATCGATTCTTCCGCTTCTTTAGGGTTGTCTACCTTGCCGTCACTGTCTTTATCAAAATCCCCGTAAGGTAACAGGCCATACGAAACAACAGCGTTTATTCCGTTTGCCTTTAATTCTTTAACTGTTGCATCTTCTACCATTCGTCTTCCAACCATATTATCTTTTGCTATCGCTAAAACAACTAACTTGTTGAATTTTTTCCCCGTGAACCCTTGTTTTTCCCAGGTATCGGTAATGTAAGTCAGAGAGCCGCACGAATACAGAATTGAGGAAAGTACGAACGCCGCTACAAATAGTGTAATTTTTCTCATAACATTAATATTTTAATTTATAAAAACGGTTATTCAAATTTCTTTTTGGCAAGCATTACCGCACCTACTATTGCTGCCAGTAATAACATGCCCGCTGCCAGTACATGGAATGAGTAAGTAGTAAACAGTGTTCTGCCTAAACTTTCTGCGGTTCCAATCTTCTCTGCAACTTCGTTCATTTGTTTTCCCTGAAATCCGAAATAGACGGAAGTCCCTAATAATAATGCTAATAGAATGGAGATTAGTATTGCGGTGATTTTCTTAAAAGAATATTCTGAGGGCTTTTTATTCTCTTTTAAGTTCAATAACATAATGACAAAAAGGAACAGCACCATAATTGCACCCATATAAACAAGTACCTGTATGATGGCTATGAATTGTGCTTTTAATAGTAAATAGATAACCGCTACTGTGAAAAAATTAAGTATCAGAAATATTGCGCTGATAATCGGATTCTTTCTGGTTACCATTAATACCGCGGATACAACAGCCGTTATTCCAAACACAAGAAATATTATCGTTTCGATGTTCATCTATGTTATTAGTTCATTAAATATAAGATTTATAATATAAAATTGTAATTCAAAACTCTTCTGAAGGTCTTAAAACTCTTCCCTTTCTATCATTAATATCTGGTTTTGAGGTACGATGAAGTATTTTTCATCCTTGTAAACTACTTCTATCGAACCCTTTTGAAGAAATACCGCCAAGTCTCCTTCTTTCACCTGTAACGGTATGTAT
>Ga0194056_10000803_pt1 | contig 17311 bp, 14 predicted proteins | sample SepL4413m_MetaG_FD_155458 | JGI IMG/M metagenome (GOLD analysis project Ga0194056, IMG submission 155458) | Anoxic zone freshwater microbial communities from boreal shield lake in IISD Experimental Lakes Area, Ontario, Canada - Sep2016-L442-13m | ecosystem: Environmental > Aquatic > Freshwater... | reverse complement strand
TTGATCAGGGATGGGCAGACCAGAAAGAGGTTGCTCGCGCATTCGGCTGCTCGGTGAGGAGCGTGCGACGGCACCAGCGGCGCTTTGAGGACGGCGGCCTACCCGCGCTGGGCCGTAGTCGGGGATACCCGAAGGGACACCCACGGTTGGCTGCGGCTCGCACGGGCCAAGTGACCCGCATGAAGGGGCGAGGATTTACCAACTGTCAGATTGCCGCACGCATGGGGGTGACCGAGACGGCCGTACGCAAAGTTCTCAAACGGATTGGATGGACAGAGACCAAGCCAGTACAAAAACCCCTCTCAATAGAGGGCGGGAGTGCGAGCCCAAAACTGTTCGCTTCTCCGGTTGCTGGCCCTTCATCACCGTCGTCCCAGGCTCCATCAGGCTCGAACCCAAAACTGTCCGCTTTTTCATCTTCTGACCAGCCCTTGGTTCCCTCGATGGATAACGATCCGTCGGATCGTCGGCTCGACCGACTCATGGCGTATCTGGGATTGCTCGATGACGCGGTCCCGCTCTTTCGTTCAGGAACGGCGATTCCTGGCGCCGGAGTGCTCCTGGCCATGCCCGCTTTGGTCGCCAGTGGCGTCATCGACTGTGCTCATGAAGTTTACGGGAACATTGGCCCCGCGTTCTTCGGACTGCGGACAACGATTGTGTCGCTGGTGCTCATGGCGTTGTTGCGGATCAAGAGGCCTGAAGGACTCAAAGAACATCCGCCGGACACTCTGGGCCGGATCCTGGGGCTGGATCGTGCGCCCGAGGTGAAGACCCTCCGGCGAAAGTTGAAGCGCTTGGCCGGACTCGGGCGCTCCACGCGGTTCGGTCAAGCGCTGGCCCAACGCCGCGTCGCGGCACGCGGGGCCTTGATGGGGTTTCTCTATGTCGATGGACATGTGCGCGTCTTCCACGGTCAGGCGACACTGCCTAAAGCCCATGTCGCACAGATGCGCCTGCCCATGCCTGCGACCACGGACTACTGGGTCAACGACGAACTCGGAGACCCTCTTTTTGTCGTCACGGCAGAGGCCAATGCGGGTCTGGTGAAAATGTTGCCGATACTTCTGAGTGAAGCGCAGTCCCTGCTCGGAAAACGGCGTCTGACCGTGGTCTTCGACCGAGGAGGCTGGAGCCCGAAGCTTTTCGCCAAGCTTGTGGCGGAGGGCTTCGACTTGCTGACGTATCGTAAGGGTCGCTTCCGGCTTCTGCCCAGTTCTCGGTTCCGTCTGCATAAAGGCGTGATCAACGGACGCGCGATCGAGTACACGCTGGCGGATCAAGGCGTGCATTTCCTGGAGGGCAAGCTGCGGCTGCGCCAAGTCACGCGACTTTCGCCCAACGGCCACCAGACGCCCATCGTCACGAGTCGGCGCGATCTCCCCGCTGTTGAAGTCGCGTACCGCATGTTTGAGCGCTGGCGGCAGGAAAACTTCTTCAAGTATCTGCTTGAGGAATATGCGCTCGACGCCCTCGTCGAGTACGCGACGGAACCTGACGATCCCGCCCGCGAGGTCCCCAATCCACACTGGAACGTGCTGGACGGTCAGCTTCGGCAAGCCCGATCGGCCTTGAAGGTTTTGCATGCGGAGTATGGGCAGAAAGCACTGCTCAACTCAAAGAGCCGACGGCCAACGAGGCGTGGGTTCAAGATCGCCCAAGGCTCACTAGGCAAGAAGATCCTCGCCGCAGTCAAGCACTGCAGAAAGCTGGAGATCCGACGTGCCGCCGTTCCCCGCCGACTTCCTGTGGGGCAGGTCATCTCGGGGCCGGTGGTCAAACTTGCCACCGAGCGTATGCATCTCGCCAGCCTTCTGAAAATGGTCGCCTACCAAGCGGAAAGCGACCTCTACCGGCTGGTCACTCCCCACTACAAGCGTGCTGAGGATGAGGGCCGTACCCTGATCCAATCAGCGCTCGCCTCTGCGGCAGACATCGAGGTGAGCCAGACTGAACTGCGAATCCTGGTCGCACCTCTGAGTTCAGCGCACCGCACCCGTGTGCTCGCTACGCTCTGCGGGGAACTCAATGCGACCGCAACCCCGTTCCCGGGCACCAATCTGATTCTGCGATACGAGGTCGGGGAGGTCGGAAAACGGTGAAAAAGCGGACAGAATGTCATGCCCCTATGTCAGGAGGTCTGAAGTTGTGCTATTTCCACTTTTCTTCCAATAAACTGTTTCATATCGTTTCGGCCTATTAATGTGTTTGCTTGTATAATGCGCTAAAAAGTTGCTTCAGTCAATAGTCATTTTAAGCGTATTACTTAATAAAAAGTAATAATATGCTGAAAGTCGTGCATGCCTCTTTTCAGATCGCTATTTCATGAGATTTCGACAGGGAATAACCGGCCTCCCTGTAGGGATTACTCTCTTGATATCATCTTCTGCCCGTAGCATTGGAGTTCAGCATCATATTTGTCAAAGGCCGCCCGTCATGCTGCCGTATGCCCTCTGGTTGTCGAGAAAGCCAGGGCTGAATCCTTGGTCAAAACCGGGACCGTGCCGGTTGACGAAAGGAAGTCTGAACGTCAAATGAATGCCGGCGACAAGGTCAAGTACTCCACTATCGACCACCACCGCCCGGCCCGGCAGGTTAGGGAGGCGATTGACCTCCTGGTCAAGGCCGGTATCCTTTATCGAGTGACGCATTCCGATGCGTCCGGAATGCCGTTGAATGCCATGATTAATCCCAAGTTCTTCAAACTCTATTTTCTGGATGTCGGGCTTCTGAATTTTCTCTGTGGCACCAAGTATATTGCCCCCGACGCGATCAGGGCCATGGATTTCATCAACAAGGGCAACGTGGCGGAGCAATTCGTCGCCCAACACCTGTTCTTCGCCGGTCGCGTGAATTGTGCGCCTGAGTTGTTCTACTGGCTGGCGGTGCCTCAGGGTGAGGAGATGGCCCGCCGCAGCCCGGCCAATGGCGACGTCATCCGATCCCACGAAGTCGGTAAGGTCGGTCTTTTTGCCCCTTTTTGAGTACTTATGGGGATTTGCAGGTATTTTGGATAAACTTTGAAAACATTGCTCAATTCCCAGAGTTTACTGGGGTTTAAGTGGCGCACCTGGCAGGAATCGAACCTGCAACCTTCTGATTCGTAGTCAGATGCTCTGTCCAATTGAGCTACAGGTGCGTCTTGGTCAATCGGGGCGTGACTATATGCATTCTTTCATTTTTTTGCAACCCTCTATCTGCTTTTCTTGGTAGTATTCCGTTCTCGAGGAGAAAAACCATGACAACCAACAGCGATGAAATTGAAGCCATTCGTCGGGAATGGGGTGCGCGCCTGATGATTTTAGGGCATCACTATCAGAGTCCTTCCGTGCTTGCTCATGTGGATGTCATTGGGGATTCGCTTGAATTGGCCCGCAAAGCGGCCGCCAGTCAGGCGGAACGTATAGTGTTTTGTGGCGTGCATTTTATGGCGGAGTCGGCCGATATCCTGACCACCCCGGCCCAGCGGGTCTATATGCCTGAGCCGGCGGCGGGATGTCCGATGGCCGCCATGGCGGACGAAGGGCAGGTGGAAAAGGCGTGGTCCTTTCTCAAGCAGCAGGGGGATGCCTGGCTGCCGGTGGTGTATGTGAATAGCACCGCCCGCATCAAGGCCTTCTGTGGTCAGGCCGGGGGCAGCGCCTGTACTTCCAGCAATGCCGCCCAAGTATTCCAGTGGGCCTTGAATCAGGGGAAGAAAATCTTTTTCCTGCCTGATATTCATCTCGGCTTGAACAGCGCCCATGATTTGGGGATTCCTGACGAGGAAACGGCCATCTATGAATATCAGAAGCCGAATGGCGGGCTTACTGCCGAGGCGCTGCGCAACGTCAAGGTGTTGGTCTGGGGTGGGTTCTGTCCCATCCATGTGAACTTTACTGTGGCCGATGTGCAACTGATGCGGGCAAATCTTCCTGACGCAAAAATTATTGTGCATCCTGAAGCGCCGAAGGAGATTGTCCGCATGGTGGATGCGCATGGCTCAACCGCCCAGATCATCAAGTATGTGCAGGCGGCGCCGGACGGCTCCACGATTGTGATCGGGACGGAGTCGCAATTGGTCAAGCGTTTGGCGGAGGAGCACAAGGGGCGGCTTACGATCCGGATGTTGAAGGGTTCTTTTTGCCCGAACATGGCCAAGACCAATGAGCAGAATCTGTCGCGCGTCCTGAAGGAATGGCCGGATCGCAATGCGGTCCGTGTTCCCGCCAATCTGATCCCCGATGCTCGTCTCTGTCTGGAACGAATGCTGGCGTTGTGAGAACACACTTTAATCATCATAATCGTAATCTTAATCGTAATCTCCTCCAGCCTGCTTGGCATTGGGCTGAAGAAAAAGGATTACGATTAAGATTACGATTACGATTAAGACTTGGCGGATAAGTTTATGGGATCAACCTTCAAACTTCAGGCGCCGTATAAGCCCACGGGCGATCAGCCTGATGCCATTGCGGCGTTGGAGCGGGGGCTGGCTTCAGGAAGCCGGTGCCAGATCTTGGAAGGCGTGACAGGGTCCGGGAAGACCTTCACCCTGGCCAATGTGATTGCCCGCTACGGGAGGCCGGCTTTGGTGATCTCCCATAACAAAACTTTGGCGGCCCAGCTTTATTCCGAGTTGAAGGCCTTCTTCCCTGACAATGCGGTCGAGTATTTCGTCAGCTATTACGATTATTACCAGCCGGAAGCCTATATCCCGCAGACCGACACCTTTATTGAAAAGGACGCCTCAATCAATAAGGAGATCGAACGGCTGCGGTTGTCGGCCACCAATTCCATGCTGTCCCGCGAGGATGTGATTATTGTGTCTTCCGTCTCCTGTATCTACGGGCTCGGCTCGCCGGATGATTACCGGCAGATGGTGGTGGAGGCCCGGGTGGGGGATACGGTTGACCGGGATGAACTGCTCAAGCGGTTGGTGGACATTCAGTACACGCGAAATGATTACGCGCCCGAGCCGGGGACGTTCCGGGTCCGGGGCGATACCGTGGATGTGTTCCCCTCCTATTCCACGAAAGGTGTCCGGCTGGATTTCTTCGGGGATCAACTCGAGCGCGCCCAGTCGTTTGATGTGGTGAGCGGGCACGTACAGAGTGGACTGGACCATGTATTGATCTCGCCTGCCACGCATTTTGTGATGCCTTATGATAAAATTGAAGGGTCCATCGCCGCGATTGTGGCGGAGATGGAGGAGCGGATACGGTGGTTTGAAGCGCATGGTAAATTGCTGGAGGCACAGCGCATCAAGATGCGGACCATGTATGACATGGAGATGCTCAAGGAAATCGGCTTCTGTTCCGGCATTGAAAATTATTCCCGGCATTTGAGCGGGCGGCAGCCCGGTGAAAAGCCGGCCACCCTGCTTAGCTATTTCCAGGGGGACTTCCTGACAATACTGGATGAGTCGCATGTGACCGTCCCGCAGATCCGCGGCATGTTCAACGGGGATCAAGCCCGGAAATCAGTATTGGTCGAGCATGGTTTCAGACTGCCGTCGGCCAAGGATAACCGGCCCATGAACTTTGAGGAATTCATGGCGTCCACGGGCCCCCTCATTTTCACGTCGGCTACGCCGGGGCCTTATGAGCGTGAGATTTCACCCCCTGCGGTCATGCAATTGATCCGGCCGACCGGGCTTGTTGATCCCCCTGTGATCCTGCGTCCATTGGCGAACCAGATCGATGACGTCATGGAGGAAATCCGGGCTCATGCGGCCAGAGGGGAACGGGTCCTGGTGACCACCCTGACCAAGCGAACGTCGGAAGACCTGGCGGAATACCTCAAGGGGGTAGGGCTCAAGGTTCGCTATTTGCATTCGGATATTGTGACCATTGAGCGGGTTGAAATATTGCGCAGCCTGCGTAAAGGTGACTTTGACTGCCTGATCGGGGTCAATCTGCTCCGGGAAGGGTTGGATCTGCCTGAAGTCTCGCTGGTGGCCGTTTTGGATGCCGATAAAGAGGGCTTCCTCCGCTCTGAGACTTCGCTGATTCAAACGGCAGGCCGGGCGGCCCGGCACCTTGACGGGAAGGTCATTCTGTATGCCGACCAGATCACCGGGTCCATGAAACGTATGATGGAGGTCACGGAAAAACGGCGGGCGGCTCAGCTCGAATATAACCGCGCCAATAATATTACTCCGACCAGTATCCAGCGGAGCATTCAAGAGAGCCTGGTCATTGAATATCAGGGCAAAGAGATTGAGGCGCTGGTGGCCAGGGAGAGCGGGGTGGACTTCGATATCCATGCCACCTTGCGTGAAATGGAAGCGGAGATGCTTGAGGCGGCGGAAACCCTGGAGTTTGAACGGGCGGCCATGCTGCGTGATCAGATCAAGGAGCTGCGATCCGCCGCAGGCTTGAAGGAAGAGTTGCCGGCCGCGAAAAAAACTTCCGGTGCCACGCGCTATCCCACCGGGCGGAAGCGGCGATCTTCAGGAGGGGTTTAGCTCAGTGTTTTGCCAAAGCCCCGTTATCCGCCGGATTTGACCAGGTGGGGATGTCCATCTATTTTTCATAATCGACATCCACGGCGGCGGGTGACATGGCGTTGACCGTTTCGACAATGGAGGCGATGAGCGGCGCTGAAACGTGGGAGTGTTGCGCAATCCGGCGTGAATAATCCAGCGTTGTTATCTGAGTATTCAGAATATGGTTGGCCCGGGTGACGTTCAGTCCTCTCCAGCCTGCATTCAGCCAGGCAAACGTCGCGACGGCCGTCTCATTGGAGTTTAGATTGGAGTTTGAACGGCGTGGTTTTCTCGCATGTCCTTGTCCAGCAGTGCGGCAAGACGCTGATATACAGGGCCGGGCTTTCCGGTCCCGATCGGATGCCCATCGAACTCCACCCCGGCCACCACATTAAGGGTGGTACCGGCGATGATCAATTCGCGGGCGGCCAGAATATCCCGGACAGTGATATCCGCCAGGCCGGAATAAGTTAAAAGCCCTTCCCGCACCAGTTCCTGGGAAAGTGCCATCGTTCGGAGCATAGTGGTACCCGTGAGAATGCGGTCGAGATTCGGGAACAGCAGGCGGTTGTCTTGTGAGACAATGCCCATGTTCTCGGTGGCGCCTTCGGTGAGAAAGCCGCGCTCATCAAACCCCATCGAGAAATCGAATTTCCGGTCCACCGCCTCTTTTTTCATCAGCACGTTGGGCGCATAGTTGCAGTTTTTAATTTGGGCCATTTCGGCCGACTTGGCGGGAATAGCGCTTGTGCAGAGCCTGGCCCCTTCAGGATGCAGTGTCATGAAGGGGTTCCCCAACGCGGTGATCACCACATAGAGTTGGGGGGCCGGGCATTCATAGGGGTTGACCCCGAAGCCGCCCGGACCACGTGAGACATATATCCGGATCATACAGGTGGGGTGGCCGGCTACCCGGGCGGTTTCAAGGAGGATGTCCGTCAAATCGGCCAAACTGACAGGCAGATCTAATGCAATGCCACGTGCTGAGTTGACCAACCGATCCAGATGGGCGGCCAGGTTGTAGACATTCCCGTTAACAGCCTTGAGGGCCTCAAATACTCCGTCGCCGCGATGGACCATGTGGTCGTCTATGGGGAGCAACATGAGGCGGGGATCCGTCACGATGCCGCCAAAGGCACTGGAATACATGGCATAATAAGTGTTCTGGTAGGGACGATGCAGGGCTTCCAGAAGCACCGGCCAGTCAGAGTGTTCAAAACGTTTCATGGCAGGAGAATAACAGGCCGCTCAGTCCCGATGCCAGATTTTTAAACACTGTTATCTCATGCGAATGAGGTTGACCGATTTTTTACAAAATGTGAAATTGAATACATGAAAAGTGCCATTACCCAGAAGGATATCGCCAGACGCCTTGGTGTTTCACAGGCCTTGGTATCCCGGGTACTTACGGGGACTTCTGACAAGATTGGAGTCTCGCCGGCGACGGCGGAGAAGATCCGGCAGGTGGCGGCGGAGTGTCATTACCGGCCGAGTGCGGCGGCCTTGACATTAAAAGGGGGCCCCACCAGGACGCTGGGTGTGGTGGTTAAGAATTTCGATGATCCCTTTTTTGGACACATGATCGGGACGATGCAGCGGTTGGCGTTGCGTGATGGCTATGCCTTGTTGTTGTCCGGTTGGGATGCTGCGCAGGGGGAGGGCGATGGACTTATATTGCTGCGCCAATTCCGGCCGGATGGACTGATCCTGTGCGGCAGTGATTTTAAACCCGGTGCGGTCGATCTATTTCTTGCGGAAGGGCGGCCTGTGGTGCAGATCTGCACCGGTGAGGTGGCGGTGGGAGTTCAGCAGGTGGCCTTTGACCAGCGGGCCGGGTTGGAGTCCCTCGTCCTGATGCTGGTTGGGCTGGGACATCAACGGTTCGGCTTTGTGGGTGATGATTCGCCGTCCAACCGGCGGCGTGCGGCCATTGTGCGGGAACTCTTGCAGCAGGACCGCCGGATGCCCATTGAATTTATCGAGGTGGTGCGGAGTCCGGATGGTCCGCTGATGGCCGCGGTGAAAACACTCTGCCAGGATCCACTGCGCCGGCCCACGGCGCTGATCGTTGCCGATGATGTCCTGGCTCAATCTGTGTTGAGGGCGCTGCATGAATGCGGGGTGCGAGTGCCGCAGGAGATGTCGCTGGCGGGTATGGATGATATCCCGATGGCCCGGATGATGATCCCGGCGCTGACCACGATCCGCCAGCCCATGGAGGCCATGGTGGAAAGCGCGTTCCGCGCGGTTACCGCCGGGGCTCATGGCGCCGGAATTCTTAAGAAGATTGTCATGGCGCCGGAATTAATCATGAGAGAGTCCTGCGCGTCGCCTTGCTCTAATCTCTGAGGGTTACCACTTGAAGTCGAGTGCGTCGACAAACGCCTTGGCCAGGATCATATGGCCCACCTGATTAGGATGCACGCGATCCCAGGCCAGGGTGCCTGGGTAGTGGATTTTCAACGCTTTGTCGAAGGCGGTCTGGGTGTCCACCAATACCGTGCGGTTTTCCCTGGCGATCTTTTTGACGACGGCTCCATACTTATCCATCGTGACCCGCATCGCATCCCGATGGTTGGATTCGATGTAATACGGCGTTACCAGGATCAGTCCCTTCACCCGGGGCAGGGTGGAGGCAACCAATTCGCGGAGCGTCACTTCGTATTCCTTGATCGGTACATGACACTCCGGCTGGAGCGGGGAGTCGTATTGGCGCCAGACGTCGTTGATGCCGATCATGATGGAAACCCAGTCGGGTTTGAGGTCGAATACATCAGTCTGCCAGCGAGCTTTGAGATCCCGCACGTTATTCCCGCTGTTTCCCATGTTCACAACGCGGATTCCGAGCTCGGGATACGAGGCGCCCAGCAGGGCGTTGACGAGGCAGGAATAGCCGCGGCCGAGGGGATCAAACAAGCCTTCGGCGATGGGACGATTGCGGCCGGCATCCGTAATGGAATCCCCGATCATCACCAGTTTCGAACCTTTTTGCAGTTTCATGGAAAGTGCTCCTGTTAAAATTATTCGCGTGCTTCATCTCACATTGAGGAATCGTGTGTCAATCAGATTGAAGTTGACTGCCATTTTCGCCAATATGCCGGGAAGGATAAAAGACTATAAGGCGATTGGAGCTCAATGAATAAACGTAATGGAATTACGGCGGCGGGAAATTGGATTGTCGATCGAGTGAAGCGGGTGGATGGCCTGCCTTCCCGTGGCATGCTGGTCAACATCAAGGATCAGACTTTCAGTCCCGGTGGTGCTCCCGCTAATGTGCTCAATGATCTGGCCCGGCTGCAAGCGACCTTCCCTCTGGCAGGCTTGGGTGTGGTTGGTAACGATGCCGATGGGGAGTACCTGCGGCGGGTGTTTTCGGAACTCGGAGTCGATATCAAGGGACTGCAGGTGACAGACCTGGTGCCGACCTCCTTTACGGATGTGATGAATGATGAAACCACGGGGGATCGTGTTTTTTTTCATAATCGTGGTGCCAACGCCCTGTTCAGCCCCCGGCATGTGGACATCAGTCGCTTAAGTTGCCGGATTTTTCATCTGGGTTATCTTTTGCTTTTGGACACCATGGATCAGGCCGATCCCGAATACGGGACCGTGGCGGCTGGTTTACTTAAACAGGTCCAGGCGGCAGGCATCCTGACCAGTCTGGATGTGGTGAGCGAGGAAAGCGACCGGTTCGCCCGGCTTGTTCCGCCGGCTCTGAAGTATGTGGATTACCTGATTCTGAATGAGATCGAGACGGCCCGCGCGGTTGGGCTCAAGGTGCGGGATGAGCAGCGGCGGCTTGACGGAGCCGTGTTGATGGAGGCGGTAGAGCGTTTGTATCAATTTGGCAACATGCAGTTGGTGGCGGTACATATGCCCGAAGGCGTTTACATGCGTGACCGGGCTGGCCGGCGTTATTCAAGAGGCTCGTTGGTGTTGCCCGAAGGCTATATTGCCGGTGCGGTCGGGGCGGGTGACGCGTTTTGTGCGGGGATGTTGTATGGTCTGCATGAGGGCTGGGATGTTTTTGAGACCGCCGGGTTGGCGAGTTGCTGTGCGGCGGCCAGTTTATCACGCCCCGGTGCTTCGGAAGGGGTCCTGCCGCTGGCAGAGACCCTTGCCCTGGCGAAAAAATTTGGTGAACGCAATCCCCCGGTGGTCGTGTAAGGAGTACTAATGAATCAAGGGCGTACATTTGTTGGATTCGGGTTTGGCGCGATTCAGGCGGGGTTATTTGGCTATGAGGCCTGGCGGTCGGGAAACTTCGGCAGACTGGTTGTGGCGGAGGTGGTCACGGCCATGGTGGAAGGCGTGCGCCGGCATCAGGGGCGCTATGCGCTCAACGTGGCGACCCCATCCGGGATTGAGGCACACGAGATCGGCCCGATCGAGATTCTCAATCCTCTTGATGAGCGGGACCGGCAGGCCTTGATCCAGGCCGTGGCCGAGGCTGACGAGATTGCCACCTCGCTGCCAAGCGTGGCATTCTACGGGACGGGAAAGCCCGGTGACGTGCTGGATATCCTGACGGCGGGTTTGCGTGGAAAAAGTCGCGATGTGGGCTTGCCGGCCGCTGTGATTTACACGGCCGAGAATCATAATCATGCGGCGGAAATCCTGACTGAGGCGCTGGGAAAAAAATGGCCAGCGAGGCCGCTGGCCCTCCAAAATTCCGGAGGAACAACATGCCTGGCCTCAGCCCGGACGCAGGTGCTTAATACGGTGATTGGAAAGATGAGCGGTGTGGTCACCGATGTGGCTCAGATTAAGGAGCAGGGACTTATACCCGTGGTTCCCGGCATGAGCCGCGCCTTTCTGGTGGAGGCGTTCAATCGGATCCTGATTACCCGGATCGGGTTGCCGGGGTTCCAACGGGGGATTCAGGTGTTTGAGGAGAAGGCGGACTTGCTGCCTTTCGAAGAGGCGAAATTGTATGGCCACAATGCCACGCATGCCCTGATCGGATACCTTTTGCGGGAGCGCGGCGGAATCACGATGTCGGAAGCCGCGCGGGACCCGGCCCTATTGAATCTGGCGCGGGAGGCGTTTCTCCTTGAATCCGGAGCAGCCCTGTGTCGCAAGTATCAGGGGGTGGATCCCCTTTTTACGCAGGCGGGGTTTACGGTCTATGTTGATGATCTGCTGGTGCGGATGACAAACCATTTTCTGAAGGATGCGGTGGAGCGGGTCACACGGGATACCCGGCGCAAATTAGGGTGGGATGATCGTCTGATCGGCACCATGCGGCTGGCCTTGGGGCAGGGGATACAGCCGGAACGGTATGCGAAAGGTGCCGCCGCGGCAGTGCGACAGCTTGCGGTGGAAGAAAACACCACGCCCGCCTGTCTCATGGAAAATCTATGGAAAGACTGTGATGGCGTGCAAGCGGCCCAGGTGCGTGGGCTACTGGTTTCGCGGTAATATCTGAACTGAAGAGAGTGAAACGCCGGAATCATTTACCAAACGAGTTCCCCTCCAGGGAATTTGCCATTGTACGAAGATCTGAGTCTGACTAGTATTTCGCACATCATTTTCAACAGAGAAGCGGTGGTGCGCTATTGCACTATTAGGGAGAGCCATTTCATGAAGATTAAAAAGGTAGTGAAGAGTCCTATTACGTGTTCGGGGCCGGAATTGGTCGCCTCACGATTTCGTCAAATCCATTTGGATTTCCACACCTCGGAGCTGATTCCGGACGTGGGGACGGAATTTGATGCCGACACTTTTGGAAACATGCTCAATGAGGCGCGGGTGAATTGGATCACCCTTTTCGCCAAGTGCCACCATGGCATGAGCTACTATCCGACTCAGGCGGGGACCATTCATCCGAGCTTGAAATTCGATTTGCTGGGCGAACAGATTGAAGCCTGCCGCAAGCGCGGCATCGTGACGCCGGCATACATCAGTGTTCGGGTGGATGAACACAATGCCAAGGTGCATCACGACTGGATCGGCCATCTTAAGGATGGCAAGTACTGGAAGTGGGGCGAAACCCTCACGCCAGGCTGGTATAACCATTGCATGAACAACCCCGCCTACGTTGACGAACTGGAGGCGCAGGCCGTCGAGGTGCTCAAGTGGTATGATGTGGAGGGGCTGTTCTTTGATATGTGCTACTGCCCGGATCCCGGTTGTTATTGTCCCCGGTGCTTCGACAGCATGAAACGGCGTGGTCTGGACTTCGCCAGCGATGAGGATCATCGCAAGCATGAGTTTCTCATCACCCGTGAATACACACAACGTCTGACTAAGACCATCCGGAAGATCAAGAAAAATGCCACGATATTCTTCAACGGCCGCATGCGGCCCGGCATCGCCGAGGAGCTGGATGTGTTCACGCATATCGAAATCGAGGCGCTGCCCACCGGCGGTTGGGGCTACGCCTTTTTCCCGATTCACGCCCGTTATGGCCGTGTTCTGCCGCGTCCGCTCCAGGGAATGACCGCCCGCTTCCATAAGAGTTGGGCTGACTTTGGCGGCTTGAAAACATCAGACCAGCTGATGTTTGAAGCCGGCACCATCCTGTCGGCCACCGCGGTGATGAACGTGGGCGACCAGTGTCACCCCCGCGGGGTCCTGGACAAGGGCGCGTATGAGGTGATCGGCACATCCTTTAAACACGTTGAAAAATGTGAGCCGTGGTGTGTGGGGGCCAGGGCGGCGGCGGAGATTGGCGTGCTGATGCTGCCGGGCGCACCGGAAGAGGCGGGGAAGGCTGTCGGAGCTGGCCATTTGGGCGGCATTCAGAATTCGGTGGACGGGGCGGGGCGGATGCTTCTGGAATTGAAGCAGCAGTTTAATCTGATTTATCCGGATACGGACCTCAAAACGTACAAGGTCGTGATCCTGCCGGACTGTGGCGTGGTTGAAGCCCCTCTGAAAGAGGCATTGAAAGACTTCATGGCGGGGGGTGGCGCGGTGATCGCCTCGCACAAAGCCTCGTTACAGGATGGCAAGTTCCAGTGTCCTGGTCTGCCGGTAAAGTATGTGGGTGATAATCCGAGTACGCCCTGCTATATGGACTTGGGCAAGGAGTTGGGTAAGGGCTGGCCGCAGAGTAACTACGTATTTTATGAGGCGAGCACTTTTGTGAAACCGACGGCGGGTGCGGTGGCGCTGGGCCGGTTGGTCAGTTCCTACTTCAATCGGACGTATGAGCACTTCTGCTCGCATAATCAGACCCCTTACGACAAGAAGACCGCATATCCGGTGGTCGTGGTGAAGGGGCGCGTGGCATATATTGCTGCGGAGGTGTTCAAGGCCTATCGTGATCATTCGTACTCGTTGTATAAGGGCATTGTGGCGCGGGTGCTGGAGCAGGTGCTGCCTCAGCCCCTGGTGAAGACCCATGCCCCCTCGGCGATGGAGATTTCGGTCAATCGTCAGATGAAGCCGAACCGGTTAATTGCTCACTTGGTCAATTTCCAGCCCCAGCGGCGGCACATCAATGTGGAATGGATTGAAGAACTTTACCCTGTGCGCGACATTCCGCTGGCGGTTCGAACCGGCAAGCGGCCGGCCTCTGTTACCTTGGCCCCATCCGGTCAAGTGCTGCCATTCACAATGGAAAACGAGTATTGCCACGTCGTGGTGCCGGAAGTCAAAGCGCATCAGATGGTGGTATTCGAATAGGCGCTTTCACCTGGAGATGCCAGCGACCTCGCTGGCCGGCTTTGATTATCGCCTGGTGGTCATGCGGCGCCCGCGCTCAAAGAAATTCTGCAGGGTCTCGAACTTAACTTGGCGATGGCCCACTCCATTTCCGCATCAATGATGGCCCGATTGTTGCTGATGAGGGCGCGGGCATCAACACCGCCAAAGAAAGCGCTTTGCATGCCGTATTGTTTTGCCAGGCGGGGGATGGTTTTGCCTTTTTCCCAGGCAGCGGTTGGTGTAGCCTGTGTCTGTGAATCGGAAGCGGCCGGGTCAAACAACACAGGAGGTCTCAATGAGAAATCAGATATTGTGTGGTGTGGCGACAGTGATTCTGGTGGTTTACAACAGTTTTGGGGCCTTTCAACTTCCTCCCCTCCCTTATGCAGAGAATGCCTTGGAGCCATCGATCTCGGCCCGGACCATGAGTATTCATTATGGCAAACATCACGCAGCGTATGTGGATAACCTGAATAAACTGATTGCGGTCTCGGAATTGGAGGCGATGCCTTTGGAAGAGATCATCAAAGTGACCACAAATTCCAGGGACAAGGATGGACCGGCAATTTTCAATAATGCGGCCCAAGTGTGGAATCATACCTTATTCTGGAATAGCATGAAGCCCAATGGCGGGGGGAAGCCATCAGGTGTGCTGCTGGAAAAGATTATGAGATCTTTCGGCAGCTTTGAGAAATTTCAGGAGGCCTTTTCCGCCGCTGCGCTGGCTCAGTTTGGAAGCGGCTGGGTGTGGTTGGTGGTAGAGGGTGATGGTCTGAAGGTGATCAAGACGTCCAATGCCGATACTCCCGTGGCGCATGGGCAGAAGTCGCTGTTATGTTGTGACGTCTGGGAGCACGCCTATTATCTCGATTACCAGAATCGCCGGAAGGATTTTGTGGAGGTATTCCTGGATAAACTTGTGAACTGGGACTTTGCCGCCAACCAATTAAAGGAGTAAAGGTGTGAAAAGAAATCTACTGAAGAACATTCCCCACTCCATGCCTGAAGAATTGATTGAGGTATTGTGTCAGTCCCGGGAAATGTGGGTGGAGCGGATTGTTTCCCGGGGGCATAGCTCTCCTGAAGGATTCTGGTATGATCAGGATGATAACGAGTTCCTGGTGTTGATTAAAGGGAGTGCCTGTTTGAAGTTTGAGGGGCGGCCGGAGCCGATGGTGCTGGAACCCGGGGATTATATAACCATCAACGCCCATGTCCGGCATCGGGTGGAATGGACGGCACCGGATGAGGATACCGTTTGGTTGGCGGTGTGTTATCAGTGAGAAGAGAGAATTCAGGATTCAGGATTCAGAATTATGATAGTCTGTAATCTGAATACTGAATTCTGAATCCTAGTGTAGAAATAATGTCAATCTGAAGAAATAAGGAAGAACAAACATGGGATCACCTTTGTTGGAGGCTTTGTTGATGGATATTAAAGCGGCGATGAAGTCGCAAAATCAGGGGTTGTTGTCGGCATTAAGAATGCTGCACTCCCAGATAAAGGATGCCACGGTGAATGTGGGGAAGGAGCCATCGGATGAAACGGTGGCTACCATTGTTGCCAAGGCGATTAAGCAACGCCAGGACTCGGTGGAGCAGTATCGTGCTGCCGCCCGTCAGGATCTGGCGGATAGGGAGCAGCAGGAAATTGAATGGTTTCGCAAATATCAGCCGCAGCAGCTTGGTCAGGCCGAAATTGAGGCCTTGGTTAAGGGCATTATTGCTGAGACCGGCGCTAGCGGGAAGAAGGATTTGGGAAAGGTAATGCAGGCTCTGATGCCAAAAGTGAAGGGGCGCTCTGATGGCAAGCTCGTCAATCAGGTGGTGTTGGCCCAGCTGGGGTAGAGGGAAGAAGAACCCACCCCTGGCCCCTCCATGGAGGGGAATGAAGAGGTGAGAGAACCACAAAGGAATTCCCCTCCTTGGAGGGGTTAGGGGTGGGTTTACGCCTCCGCAGTGTAAAGTACAGGATCCAGGAGGCAGAATGAAAACAGTCATGTTTGTTTCAGCTTTGTTCATTGTATTATATCTGGGAGTTGCCTTTGGGGCTGAAGCCGCCCCTGCGGTGTTGAAGGGTGATACTTTTGAGCAGGTTGTTTTGAAACTGGGCGAGCCCAAGGGCAGGATTACCGGGGGGCGGTGGACGACCTATTACTATGACCGCGGGACGGTGGACTTTCTGACGGGGCGGGTGGATCGGGTTCTTTTGATTACCACGGAAGAGGCGCGGGAGAAAATTGCGGTACGGGAGAAGGAAGAGGAAGCCATGCGGCAGCAGGCCGAAGCAGAGCGTGTCCGGGTGATGACGGCTGGCAAGGCGCAGCTTGAGAAGGTATTGGGTGACAAGGCTTTTACCTCCTCGCCGCCAGCCATTCAACTTGCCTATTGGGCTGACTTCCAGAAGCAATATCCGGGCATTGATGTCAGTGCCCCCATCGCCGAGGCAACAAAGAGGCTTGAGGTTTCCAAGGAGGAAAACGGCAAGGTATCAGAACTGGTCGCCATGAACAATCGTGCGGCAGAAATCGAAGCAAGGTTTAAGCAGCTGGACGCTGATTATGCAGCCTCGCTGGCAAACTGGAAGCGGACCGAAATTGATCAGGAGCGGGCCAAATTGTCTGATGAACTCGCCAGCATCAAGACCCGCTTGGCGGAGATGCTGAAGTAGGGTTGGCGATGGCTTCCAGTTTTTCCCACTGCCGATAGGCGGCTTGGAGGGCGGTGGCAAGGGCTTCTGCGCGTTCGGTCACCTTTGTGATTTCTGCTTTTGGCTTCCGGAAAAAAGCTGGATCCGCCAGACAGGCGTGCCACTGCGTCTGTTCTTCCTCCATCGCTTCAATGCGGCCCGGCAATTCATCGAGTTCCTTCCGCTCGCGAAAAGTCAGTTTTCGCTGGGGCGGTGTATCCGCTTTGAGGGGGAGCGGTTTGGTTGCGGGTTCAGCCTCCGGGGGGAGTAACCGCTTTGCGGCCCAGTCATCATAGCCCCCCACATACTCATTGACGAACCAGCCTTCATCGGGCTTAAGCCAGATGTCATTACGGCCCGGGGGGTGCTTTTCGAAGGCGAGTACACTGGTAACCACGTTGTTTAAGAAAGACCGGTCATGGCTGACGATGAGGACGGTTCCGGTATAGGCTGCGAGTTGTTCCTCGAGCAGTTCCAACGTGTCGAGATCCAGATCATTGGTC